>Ga0206861_1146_pt1 | contig 8425 bp, 5 predicted proteins | sample Alteio_BWOrgCont_45_FD_152617 | JGI IMG/M metagenome (GOLD analysis project Ga0206861, IMG submission 152617) | Enriched cells from forest soil in Barre Woods Harvard Forest LTER site, Petersham, Massachusetts, United States -... | ecosystem: Environmental > Terrestrial > Soil > Temperate forest > O... | reverse complement strand
GCAAAACCCACGGTTTTTTGGGCACATGTGTCCCATGCCGAAAAAGCGAAACCTTAAAAACAATCTGACACGGCTCCGTGAAGGGCTGGGTTTATCCCAGCCGGATTTTGCCCGGCGCTTTGGCGTTTCGGCTTCCATTATCAAGAAACTGGAAGCTGGCACGCGCACCATCAGTCAGGATTTAACGGCGCGGATTTTTGCCGAAACCGGGGTCATGTTCGTTTCCGAACCGGAAGAAGAACCGCTCGAATATACCCAAGCCGATCACGCTGCATGGAAGAAGGAGGTTCGTCTGGATCAAAAAACCGTCAAAGGTGCGGAGCGGGTCATCATGAAGCTGGTGGAATTATTGCTGGCGGCTTCGGTGCGTCCGGGCGTAGACAAATCCTATCCCATCTTCAACGCGCTGATTCAGGCGGTGTCCAACATCAAAAATGAATTCCAGATGGAAAAGCACATTGACGCCGAACTGCGTGACCGGCAGGCGACCGAAACCAAGCTCTATACCGTCCGGGAATTACGCCAGAACGATTTGCTGGCCAATCAGGTAGGGTTCAAAGACGACCCAAAATTGAAAGATGAGGAGCAAATTCCCCTGACCAAGACCGTTGGCTGGCTACCGGCAAAGGAACTGTTCAATCTCAGCTGGCAACATCAGGAATTTTTGAAGGAGATCAGCGACGTGGACGACAAAGGCCTGTCTGAAGCCCAAGAGACCAAACTCGCAGAGATTAGAAAACAGTGTGACCGGGAAATTGATACTTTCTTGCCGCGTTGATTGTAACCTAGTCGTTAAGCGTATTGTCGGAGTCAGCGCACAATAGCCCCTACCGGGCGAGGCACGCGGTGGAGAATCGGTGTTGCTAAATCATTATTGAATCTGCCTTGCTGGATCAAATTCCAAATTTCGCGAGCCGGACGGGTTGATGTAATATTCGATTTGTAAAGCCGCCATGCCCCTGTAATCAGGTTCTAAATCCATAATGTGGAAGTGGCCATAAACCTGCCCACCACGGCTTTTCAGAAAAAATGTCCGGTCAGTCCGATACAATTGCCGGGTTGAATAATTCATGACATTCGTGGCATATCTGTTCATTTGATATTGTGGTTGATAATCACTTTCCGGTGCTTCATTCAGGTAATCGTCATTGGTGACCTCGATGAAGCCGCCATCAATCGCGGTCATCACAAACGACCAATCATATTTTCCCCTGGGTTTGACTTGTGGCGGACGCTGGATTTGAATGAGCAAGTCTCCGGCTGCATTTGTGCCTTCGGTAATTGTATTTTTCAAGAAATCAACCGTGAACCTCCGTCCATCAGGCTGGATTTTTCTGGAAGATACTTCTTTGTGGATCATCGGTTCCGGCCCCTTGAGCTTCCACATGGTGTAAATTGCGCGGTTATTCGGGTTGGTTTCGGGACCGTTAAGCCCTTTCAAGCCCAGGCCATGTCCTTCAATTTGAAACCCTCTTCTTTCTGGCGTGATGCTCAAAGACTGACCTCTTAATCCGGTGAATTGAAAAAGTCCATTTGCATCGGTTTGGGTTTTCTGTGTGCTGCTCCGCCCCACTGCCAAATTAATTTCAACTGCGACCTCCGCTCCGACAACCGGCTGCCCATATTGGTCAATTACTTTGCCATAAAAATCTTGGGATTGATTGTCTTGCAATACCATCATTTCCTCCATTGCCGCGCCCTTGTCCATTTCGCCTTGACGATAAGAATGCATAATTGCCGCCATCTGATTGCTCGTATCGCTGCGAGAAAGCGGAGGATTGGTGGCCAGATTGGCTTTGAATGCTTCTGCCAACTGAATACCCGCCCTCTCCATAAGGGATGCAAGCGCTTGGAATGAGGCCTGGCCTCGATCAAATGGGTTACTTCCGTCTTGGTTGGCCTTGGATTCCGCAAATTGCCAGGAAATCCGCAAATCAAAATTCTTATGCTCGTTTGCCTGGCGGAAATTCATGATTTTTGAAAATATCAACGGAACTTGTTCTATCGGCTGATAGCTTGCGTCACCATTCGTCCGAACCTCGATTTGTAATTCACAGCTTAAATCAGTTTTTGGCGTTATGGCCTGCATTATTTCATTTCCAGTCGGTTTTATTAGTTCAATCGTTGCCGGTGGTTGGGCCGGATGCAGTGGATTAACTCGTCGGCGGAATTTCTCTAAGTTGTTCCACCCGTCCCCCGTCATTTCCTTGTAGCCGTCCAGAATTCCGGTATTGCCAGTATCCGCGTTATCCGGGTCGGTATGCGTGACGAGAACTTCGTAAATGTCCGGCAAACCATCGCCATCGCTGTCCTCGCCCCAGCCAGCCGTGAATTCCGGTTCAACCACCTCCGGCAGAAATTTGACTTCGGGCATGGCGATGGGGCTTTGACCGTCGGACATCATCCCTTTTTTATCAACATGCAGATAGACCGGATTCCGGTTGGTACCGGAAGTAAAATAACCGCTGGCGCGCCATTGTGGATTACTTTTGTCGCGCACAAGGAGCAGATACAAGGCGTAAGGAATGGGATGTGTTACGGTCAATGCGTAGCCATTGGTTGTCGGCTGCGCCATGACTGGAAGCATCGTCTCCCGAATCGTCGCCGCATTGACTTGAGCCAGATGAGCATGAAGCGGTGGAGAATAATGAGCCTGTATGCGATAAAGCGGCTGAAATAAGGTGTCAACATTGGTTTCAACGTAGCGATAATTCCGAACTCCGGGTTTGCCCGGAACTTGCGCGGCAAGTTCAAACAATCCTGTGACCAAAGGATTCTCACGTTGCCAACCTGGGCGGCCATACATCGGACTGAAATTGGGCGGACGGTTGGTCATCGGGCGCATTGTGCGATTCGCCCGTTCAATCAGGAAATAGTCTGGCACGGGGCTGTAAAAATAAAGTTGCCAGGTAAGGATTACGCTGCCCTTGCGGGCGGATGGATTGTCTGGATGAAAGCTGACGCTTAGTTGCGGACCGGGCGGCGGATGCCACACAAACGGATCCCAGTTCGATTGTAGTTTTTGTATGTTGCTCCATCCATCGCCCATAAGACTGCCATTCGGGTCAATGGATGAAAACGGATCGGTACGAAAAATCAGTTCCTTGGCAAGTAAAGGTATTTCATCACCTTCAGAATCATTCCAATCACCGGCGGCAAACGTCCAGTTTTTGAGCGTCTCCATTGTCAGGCCTTGAATCCCGCCCAAATCGGTAGTAACCGACATTGCTTTATTGTTGCCACTCAAAAAATCGGAAAAAGTTATCCAATGGCCATCCGGCCCATTGGTGCGTACGAGCACTTGATACCAGGCATTGGTAGCGACCGGCCCAAATGTCAGTTCCACTTGGTTCGTGCCTTTGGGCCGCACCGTCAATTTGATGGGTGTTGCTAACGCCGCCATTGCGGAAAGTAAAGCCAGGGTGATAAACCATTTTGTTTTCATTTAGGCTTGAAGCTCTTTATTCATTGGGTAGATGTACTTCATTGCCCGCGATAATAAATTAGAAAATGGTCGCCCGATGCAGTTCGCCACCCTAAAAGGCGGAGTATGATTTTAATCATTACAGCCACAGTTTTCCAGTGTATCCACGCCATGATTCCAACCCATACAAAAATGGCTATAATTGAGAAGTTGGCCGCCAGATAAAATTTATTTTCCGGCACGAGCTTCCAGATGCACTTGGTTTGAGACGATTGCTGCATGGCTTCACTTCTATGATACCATTTTGGTCGGCTTAAAATCGCCGGCCTGATTTTGCTCCGCTTGCGCCCTCATCGTCGCGTCAACATGCTTGACGAAAAATCTCATTCTGCCAACCCTAAAATTCCAAGGTGCAGCGACTTGTTCGGTTAGTTGAAAACCAACAAGTAAATTTTCATTCAATGGGATTCTCACTCATTTTTTTGCCGATGTAAATTTGCAGCGGGAAAGTGACAGCATCAGCAACGAAAGCAAACGGGAGTAGCCCAACTGCTTTAATATTCACTGTGGTTCTCTGATTCACATTCATGCCTCCCTGATTTTGAACATTGGCGATTTTTTTATAATCTCCATCTAATTTCTTCTGCAAAAACAGTTCTTGCCGCACTTGCGGTGGCAGTAATCCAATATTTTTGAACGAAACATCGCCCTTTGTCTGAATGTGTGCCGCAACTAAAACTTTTTGAGGAATGATGAGATACGCCACCTTGCCATTTTGCTCGCCCGCCTTCGTCAGCGTGCCTTCAACTGCCAGACTGACGTCGGTCTTTGATTTGTATAAGGCAGTTGGCGAAAACCAGTCTGACTTACTGCCAACGGCTTCCCGCGAAACCATCGTCGAAAAGCAACCCGACAACAACAATGGAAGCAACATTCCCCCCAAAATAAGGTAAAATGCTCGGCTAAATTTCATAGACAAAAAATTTATGGCTCACTCACACGCTCGAACGATTGTAAACCACCAAGCAAATTCTGTTTTGGGTCAAACTCCACGTTCCGGTCATTCAGTGTTGGATTGTAGTAATAAGTGAACTGCGACAAATCGCCGTAAATTTTGCCGTAGCGTGCACTGACGACATTGCCGTTGCCATCCAATTTAGTGTGAACGCGGAAATAAAAATTCCGATTTGGATTTGTCATTTCTGTTTGTGACACTGTCGGCTGATATCCGTCCAATGGCACTTCGTATGCCGAGCGAAAACTGCTTCCTTTTTCTGCGTCAGGCACGGCAAATTCTTGAATGCCGTCACCGGGGTTTGGGAAACTTACACTTAAAATATAACCAGATTTAGGGTCGGCATGTGTTTCTGTAAAATATAAATCCGTGTTAATTCCTTTTCCATAAGGCCCAACCCAATCACCAACTGTTAAATCATAACCAAGCGGTTTGTTATATTCTGGAAACACTATGCGTGTGTATTGTTTGGCATACATTGCAACAGGTTTGCCGATTTTTTTGAGCACTAAAGTTGAAGATATGTTTCTGTCATTACCGTTTTCACTTGGGTCTTTCAATTCACAAGAACTGCGAGTTTCATAGTAACCTGATTTGGTAACGCTAAAACCAATTCTTCCCGAACGGTCATCGTGTGAGGCCGAAAAGACGCCACTACCATCAGTAGTCCCTGAAATAGCTCCGCGATATTCAGGATCATCTGAATAACTATATGGTGGTTTTATGTAAGCGATGGAAACATCTGCCCCGCTAATTGGCAATCCACCCTCACCAACAACCTGAATAGTTGCATTCCACTGTTTGGTTGGGAAAATTGTCGGCTGGCCAAAAACGCAGCCAGTCATTGTCAGCAACATAAATAATAAAATTAGATTTTTCATTTTCATAATTATTTTAAGTTTCCAAGAGTTACAATTTGGTTAAACATTTGATAGGTGAATGTATAAGCAACCACGCGAAGGTCAGAATGATGCCATTCTCCGAACGCCGTGGTTCCGACTGGATATTCTGCTTTTCCACGTCCTTGTGGCCAACCATTTTCATTAGCTCCACGTTCCGGTCGTTCGGCGTCGGATTGTAGTAATAAGTGAACCGTGACAAATCACCATAAATCTTGCCGTAACGCGTGCTGACAACATTTCCGTCACGCTGATGCCCGCGCTCAACGCGTTGCCCTGGAACAGACTGCCGAGGTTCAATTCAAGGTGCGGTGACTTGCTCAAAGGATTTCAAACCGCCAAGCAAATTCTGTTTCGGATCAAACTCAACGTTTCGGTCATTTGGAGTGGGGTTTAGGTAATACCGAAACTGCATAAAGTCACCGTAGATTTTGCCGTAATGTGTGCTTAAAATGTTTCCCTGACTATCCAAGACAGTCCGCACTCGAAAGTAGTAAATGCGATTCGGATCGGGCATGTGAGTTTGTTCGTATTGTGATTGATAGCCGTCGGTCGGGACCTCATGCGACGATAACAAACCACTAACGCCTAAATTCCAGTCCCTAGTTAAACCTTGAATGCCATCGCCAGCATTTGGAAAACTTACGACAATGGTTGAGTTGGTGACTGTAAAAAGAAAGTCTGTGGTCGCCCCCTTGCCATTAGGCGCAACCCAATCACCAGCCTCCAAATCAAATCCGACTGGCCTGTTAAAAACGGGCACCCCAAGATTGACCGATTTCGCATACATCGCAACTGGTTTGCCGATTTTTTTGAGCATCAATGTGAAAGTGGGATGCCATTTTTTTTCATCAAAATAAAATTGGCAACCGATATGGGTGGTATAATAATTTGATTTATTGACATTGATACCCAATCCCAAAGAAGTATCTGTATGAGAGGCATTAAATGTTCCATTAGTATCAGTAAGCCCTTTAATCTCATCCCAACTGATCCCTTTTCCTCTTTGCCCAGATGGCGCTAGTAAGTCGTAACCTATGGAAACATCTGCTCCGGCAATCGGATTACCGTCCTCACCAATAACCCTGACATCTGCCGTCCACGGATGCGGGCCAAATGGAGAAGGCAAGGTCGCAGTCTGCCCAAAGACATGGAGGTTGATTAAAACGGGGAGTGCCAGACACAGAAGCATAATTGTCTTTTTCATAATCATTTTAGGTTTCCTACAGTTACCATTTGGTTAAACAACAGATAGGTGAAAGTGTAAGCCACTGCTCGAACATCCGAATGATGCCATTCGCCCGCTGCCGGAGCGCCATAAATTTCAGGATTTTCAAGAACGCGATCAAGAGGCCAGCCGTTTTCGTAACTAGCTTGCATATCGAAATTTCTATTCGACTGACCAATTGGTGCAAGCCTATTCACCGAATTGGCCCCCACTGGCAAAGTGAGGCAAGGAATCGCATCGGACAAGATGCGATTGCGGTTGGCCTGCGCATAGCTGCTGCCGCTGGAACCGAGCAAGGCGGCGTCTGCCGTAAAAGGGTCAATCGGATCCGGCCCTAGTTGAGACGAAGAGAAATCAAAAAAAGCATTGGTCTGAAGTTCGGAATCAGGCAGCGCCGCTGCTGCCGCAGGCGACATATGCACGGGCGTATCGCTGTAAAAATAGTTTGTGCCATAGGCGTTGTCGTTAAACCGCCAGCCGCCATGATTGCTGCTCAAAATATAGCTCCCCGCCATCAGCCCCTTTAACTTCTCCTGCCATGCCCAAGTGTATTCGCCCGTGTCGCCTGCCCAGAGCGACACCAGTTGGCCAACGGCAATGCCAAACAAGCTGCTTGACGGATCAGCGGGATAATCCCGCAGCACTTCCTCGCCGCTCGAATAAAAATTATACACGCTGGCGTTCTGCAAATTTGCCAAGCGTTCGCTCCAAGTCAATGTGCTGCGGGCATCATTGGTGGGAAATAAATTATGCCATTCGCTCGCCCACAGGCTGCTCTCGTAATTTGTCCATGCGGTCGGATACATATCGGGATTGGACGTTGCGCTGCCATCAATGGCTTCAAGGGCGACAGCGGCATCAATCATAAAGTAAGTATTGATGGTTTGATTGCTGCAATCATTCAGCGTGCTTAACACCAGCATGTTGCCCAAACTGTGCGCCGCCACCACATTTGTGCCGGGCAAACTGTTCAGGAAAGTGTTCAATAGCGGCGCAGTATTGAAGGCATTGACGATGTTGGTCTGCAAATTGATGGTAACTTCGCCTGAGATTTGCGAATCAGCCGCCTCCCACGTCACGCCATAAAACTTGGCATGTGAGCCTGACCAGTAAAGCCGCTTATAGATGTCAGCATCCCAGCCGCGCGCCTGTTGCGGATTCACGTTGTAGCCATGCACGAAAATAAAATTCATATCCGTGGTGTCCGGCTCATTCGGCACGCTCGCATCCGTCAGCCGGTCGGGAACCGTGCCGTTAGCGGTATTCAACATCATGGTTTTACTACGGAACATCTGTTCCACGCCGCTGATGCTCAAGTAAAGCGAGGTTTGGGCGATCTGGTTCGTGCCCTGATAAATCGTCAGCACCAGCGGTTGCGTTGTCGGCGCGGCGGCTTCCACCAAAATAATACCGCCATTGTTGGTGGCGATGTCATTCAAAAAGACCTGCGACAACGCCACGCCGCCATTGACCACGTTGGTAATGGTCGTCAGCAACGCGCCGCCACTTCCACCCGCAGAGCCACCCAACAGTTGCGCTTCGTTGGTATCTTGTAAAAAATTCAAGTAATTCGTCGGCGTCAAATCGGTATAGGCAAACCGCAATACGCCATCGGCCTGACTCAAAACAAACTGATAATTTGTGTCCGTGACGCTGATGCCCGCGCTCAACGCATTGCTCTGGAACAAACTGCCGATGTTGATATACACCGGAAAGAAATTCACCAAGTCACGCGTGCCGTCTATTTGATAGACGGGTTGGAACGGGATGCCAAATTCGGGTGGAAAATTGGCCGATGGCATTTGACCATCGCCCTGCGCGCCCTGTCCGGGGATGCCGTTGCCGTTATCGTCACCCGA
>Ga0206861_1144_pt1 | contig 8593 bp, 2 predicted proteins | sample Alteio_BWOrgCont_45_FD_152617 | JGI IMG/M metagenome (GOLD analysis project Ga0206861, IMG submission 152617) | Enriched cells from forest soil in Barre Woods Harvard Forest LTER site, Petersham, Massachusetts, United States -... | ecosystem: Environmental > Terrestrial > Soil > Temperate forest > O... | reverse complement strand
GTGATTTACCGAGGGTTGGATAATCCTGTGAAGAACCGGCGAAACGACGGTTCTTTATTGTTTTAAGTTGCTTAAAATAAGCAATTTGTGATTTTTAACAGGCCGGGAAACCAAAAATTGGAATAAAACTTTTTACGTTTTGGCTTGTCTAACGGATAGACCCACGGTTGACTGGCAGCCGACTCCAGACGAAAAGCAGGCGGACGAGCGAAGTGAATAAAACACATAAAAACTGGGCATTGACGGCATAACATGCAGATTTCCGCAGAAAAAATTTGGAACTCGGCGCAGGAGCATCTCCGCGTCAAGTTGAGCCGGGACACTTTCAACATGTGGTTTGCGCCCTTACGTGCGTGCGCCATGGACGGACATCAACTCACCGTTGAAACGCCCAACGAATTTTCCGAAGTCTGGCTCAAGGATAATTACCTGGGGCTGATGCAGGACGCCGTCGCGATTGCCGCCGGCTGCAAGTTGCAGGTTAAATTCAAAGTGAACGGCGCAACGTCAACGCCACCCGCGGCCGCAGTGCCAGCCACCCCGCCTCCCGCCAAAGCCAAACCCGAAACGTCCGCCGAACGCGCCAGCGTTAATGGCGATCTGCATTTCAATCCCAAGAACACCTTTGACACGTTCGTCGTTGGCGCGAACAATAATTTTTCCTACGCCGCCGCCAAGGCCGTGGCCGAAGCCCCGGGCAAATCCTACAATCCGCTGTTCCTGTACGGCGGCGTCGGTTTGGGCAAGACCCATTTGCTGCACGCCATCGGCCAGCACGTTTCCGGCACCAAAAAAAGCGCGCGCGTCGCCTATGTTTCATCCGAGAAATTCACGAATGAATACATTGACGGCATCCAAAACAATCAACTCGCCAAGTTCCGCAAAAAATATCGCCAGACCGACGTCCTGTTGATTGACGACATCCAATTTCTCGCGGGCAAGGAACGCATCCAGGAAGAATTTTTCCACACGTTCAATGCCCTGCATGAATCGCACAAACAGATCGTCCTGACCTGCGACCGCCCCGCCAGCGAGATCCAGGGCTTGGAAAACCGCCTCGTCTCCCGTTTCGAATGGGGTCTGGTCACCGATTTGCAACCGCCGGACATCGAAATGCGCCTGGCCATTCTCAAGAAAAAGGCGCAACTGATGAACGTCGCCCTGCCGGAAGACGTGATCAATTTTCTCGCCACCCGCATCCGCACGAACATCCGCCGGCTGGAAGGCGCCCTCATCCGCGTCGCCTCCTACGCGTCGTTAACCGGCAAAAAACTGACCATTGAAATGGTCGAAGGTCTGTTGCGCGAAATCTTGCATGAAGAAGGTCGCCAGACCATCAGCATCGAAGTCATCCAGAAAAAAGTCGCGGAACATTTTGACATCCGCCTCGCCGACATGACCAGCAAACGGCGTCCGGAAAACATCGCCTTCCCGCGCCAGATCGCCATGTACCTTTCCCGTCAGATGACCGAAAGTTCGCTCAACACCATCGGCGAAGCCTACGGCGGACGCGACCACGGCACCGTCTTGCACGCCTGCCGCCTCGTCAAAGACCGCATGGAAGTGGACGCCAACGTCCGCCAGGTCGTCAGCTACTTGGAAAAACAGTTGATGCGTTGAAATTATTTTGTCGGAGCGCGGGTCTATGACCCGCAGCAACTTGACAAGGCAAAAGGTGTTCGAGCTGGTGCGTCATGCATCAGCACCAGCCAAAGATTTAGCCGATCAACTTTCCCGGGATTTGCAGTTGCCAATAAAAACCATCGGCTGATATTCCGCACTCGACACCCGCCGTCCGGCTTTCGACACTTCCACCATGTCAGTCATCGAAGTCAGCCATCTCACCCGCGCCTTTCGTACCTACAAAAAGCAGCCCGGCTTTGTCGGTGCCATCAAAGGCCTTTTGCGCCGGCAATACGAACAGACCCTCGCCGTCAACGACGTCAGCTTCAAGATCGAACCCGGCGAATTCGTCGGCTTTCTCGGCCCGAACGGCGCCGGCAAAACGACCACCCTGAAAATGCTCGCCGGCTTGCTTTACCCCACCAGCGGTTCCGCCAAAGTTCTCGGCTACACCCCCTGGGAACGCGACGACGGCTACCGCCGCCAGTTCGCGCTCGTGCTCGGCCAGAAAAACCAGCTTTGGTGGGATTTGCCCGCCCGCGAATCGCTCGAGTTGAACGCCAAAATTTACGGCCTCCCCAAAGAACGCTTTGAACGCACCGTCGGCGAATTGACCGAACTGCTCAACGTCAAAGAAAAGTTGAATGTCAACGTGCGCGAACTTTCGCTCGGCGAACGCATGAAGATGGAACTCATCGCCTCCCTGCTCCACCAGCCCAAGGTTTTGTTCCTCGACGAACCCACGATCGGCCTCGATGTCATTTCACAGAAAATCGTCCGCGAATTCCTGCGCCGACACAATGCCGAACAAAAAACGACCATCCTGCTCACCAGCCATTACATGGCCGACATCCAGGAACTGTGCCAGCGCGTCATCATCATTGACCACGGCAAACTTTTCTTCGACGGCAAATTGAGCGAGATCGTGGACCGTTTTGCCGACTTCAAATTCGTTTCCATTCAATGTGACAAAGCCAATGAAATTTCGGCGGGAAACCTGGCGCGCTACGGTGAAGTCGTGGAAAAAACCGCAGGTGCCATCACCTTGAAAGTCAAACGCGACCGCGTCATCGCAACCTGCAAAGCCCTGCTGGACGAATTACCCGTAAGCGACATTGACATCCAGGAAGTGCCGATCGAAGACGTCATCCGCCAGATTTTTGCCCGATAACCCCCGTTTGGAGTTCCGCCTTTAGGCGGCCCGGTGTCACGCTGGTGCGAAGCATCTGAACTGCGTGTGCTTTAGCGCCGCCTTTCCCCGCGCTGACCAGTGCTCCCTCGCATCTCTGATTGGTGGGGCGAGAGTCCTCGCGAGCCGCCCCTTCTAACTCCTAACTTCCATCCCCAATCCCCAATCCGTGGCCAAATAAAAAACCCGGAGAAAATTAATTCTCCGGGTTTATTTGAAAGACTGGCGGCTACCTACTCTCGCGGAAGCTATACAACCACTACCATCGGCCATGCAGTGTTTGACGGCCGTGTTCGGGATGGGAACGGGTCGGACCACTGCGGTAATGCCACCAAATTATTGCGCACGATTTTGACGTGCTAAATTTTATAAAGATCGTATCCGGACCATTCCGGCGATTCCCTGAAAACTACACACAGGAGATTATTGGACCATGTTACAATCCGCGAGTTGAAAATTCTTATTCCATTAAAGGAATAAGCAATCAAGCCGCACGACCGATTAGTATCAGTCAACTAAACACTTCGCAGTGCTTGCATTCCTGACCTATCAAACGGGTGGTCTGCCCGTGGTCTTTAGGGAGCTTGCGCTCCGGGAAACATTATCTTGGGAGGAGCTTGGCACTTAGATGCTTTCAGCGCTTATCTCTTCCGCACATGGCTACGCAGCGATGCCCCTGACGGAACAACTGCCACACCAGAAGTGCGTCTAACCCGGTCCTCTCGTACTAAGGTTAGAACCCCTCAAGTTTCCTTCGCCCACAGTGGATAAGGACCGAACTGTCTCACGACGTTCTGAACCCAGCTCGCGTACCGCTTTAACCGGCGAACAGCCGGACCCTTGGGACCTTCTCCAGCCCCAGGATGCGATGAGCCGACATCGAGGTGCCAAACCGGATCGTCGATATGAACTCTTGGATCCGATCAGCCTGTTATCCCTAGCGTACCTTTTGTCCGATGAGCGACGGCAATTCCACATTAAACCGTCGGATCATTTGGGCCTGCTTTCGCATCTGCTCGACTTGTTGGTCTTACAGTCAACCTAGTTTATAGCCATACCCTCAACGCATGGTTGCCAACCATGCTGAACTAAGCTTAGCACTCCTCCGTTACCATTTGGGAGGAAACCGCCCCAGTCAAACTGACCCGCACGCACTGTCCCCCGCCTGGTTTAACAGGTATCAGGGTTAGAATCCTAATTATCTAAGAGTGGTGTTTCACATTGCGACTCCAGCGCAACCGAAGCTGCGCCTTCAAAGTCTCCCACCTACGCTAAGCATAAATAACCAGAACACAATACGAGCTTACAGTAAAGGTGCATAGGGTCTTTCCGTCCTACTGCGGGCAGGCGGCATCTTCACCGCCGTTACAGTTTCGCCGAGATCCTCTCCGAGACAGTCGTTCAGTCGTTACAAGATTCGTGCAGGTCGGAACTTACCCGACAAGGAATTTCGCTACCTTAGGACCGTTATAGTTACGGCCGACATTCACGGGGACTTAAAGACCGAGCTTCGCCTTGCGGCTAACAAAATCTCTTAATCTTTCCGCATTGGTCACTTGTCACTCCCTATACGTCGTCTTAACGACTTGGCAGAGAGCTGTGTTTTTGTTAAACAGTCGCTAAACGCAATTTACTGTGGCTCACCGAAGTGAGCACCTCTTTTCCCGAAGTTACGAGGCTAATGTGCCGAGTTCCTTAGAGAGGTTTCTCTCGCGCGCCTGAGTGCGCTTACACTCACCCACCTGTGTCGGTTTACGGTACGGGCCATCAGGGAAACAACTGCAAACTTTTCTAGACACGGAAACCCACCAATGCGCTTCGGCCGAAGCCTAAGCTCAGCATTCAATTGCCTGGTTGATGTCTTTCTATGCGTCATTCGCAGCCTTAATCCTCATGGGCGCAGGAATATTTAACCTGCTGTGCATCGATTACGCCTTACGGCCTCATCTTAGCTCCCGGCTAACCCTGGGAGGACGAACCTGGCCCAGGAAACCTTGGGTTTACGGCGAGCAGGATTCTAACCTGCTTTATCGCTACTCGTGTCTGCATTCTCACTAATCAACGCTCCACCGTCCGTTTCCGTTCGGCTTCGCTGCATTGATTACGCTCTCCTACCACTCAACCCTGACGAATCAGGATTGAATCCATAGCTTCGGTATGTGATTTAATCGCCAATCATTTTCGGCGCGACCTCGCTCGATGAGTCAGCTATTACGCACTGTTTAAATGATGGCTGCCTCTAAGCCAACATCCTCACTGTCTAAGCAAAGTCACATCCTTTCCACTTAATCACATTTAGGCACCTTAGCTGATGGTCTGGGCTGTTGCCCTCTCGGCTACGAAGCTTATCCCTCGCAGCCTGATTGCTATGATACTGAGACCGACGGAATTTGGAGTTTAATTGGTTTTGGCAGCCTGGTGGGGCCCCTAAGCCATTCAGTGCTCTACCTCCGCCGGGTACTTCCATAACACTCGCCCTCAAGCGATTTCGGAGAGAACCAGCTATCACGGGGTTTGATTAGTCTTTCGCTCCTACTCTCAAGTCATCTCAGGATTTTTCAACATCCACGAGTTCGGTCCTTCACTGCATGTTACTGCAGCTTCAACCTGCTCAAGAGTAGATCACCTCCGCTTCGGGTCTATTGCCAGCGACTAGTCGCGCTATTCGCACTCGGTTTCCCTTCGCCTCCAGTTCAAAAAACTTTAGGCTGGCCACTGACAATAACTCGCAGACTCATTATGCAAAAGGCAAGCTGTCACCACTTGCGTGGCTCCAACACATTGTAGGCTTATGGTTTCAGGTTCTATTTCACTCCGCTAACAGCGGTTCTTTTCGCCTTTCCCTCGCGGTACTAGTTCACTATCGGTTGCCAAGGAGTATTTAGGCTTATCCGGTGGTCCGGACAGATTCACACAAAGTTTCACGTGCATCGTGTTACTTGGGATACCTCTAGATGGCTTTGAGTTTTCGCTTACCCGGCTGTCACGGTCTATGGCCCAACTTTCCAGATGGTTCTGCTAACTCTCGGCCTGTCATATTAAGGTCCCACAACCCCGAAAAAACAAGTTTTCTCGGTTTAGCCTGTTCCGCTTTCGCTCGCCACTACTTACGGAATCATTTCGTTTTCTTTTCCTGCGGTTACTGAGATGTTTCACTTCACCGCGTCTTGCCTTGCTGGACTATGAATTCATCCAGCAATAACCAACTATGAAGTTGGCTGGGTTGTCCCATTCGGAGATCCACGGATCAACGCCTGCTTGCGGCTTCCCGTGGCTTATCGCAACTTACTACGTCCTTCATCGCCTCTTGGCACCAAGGCATTCACCATAAGCCCTTAGTAGCTTGATCACAAAATATATTCATCGTCAAAAACGATGAATTACTCAGCGAATTGTATTTTTTGCCCTATTAATCTATCTATGTGTAGTTGTCAAAGAACGCGCCGGAACCATTTGCCGGACCGGAGTCCGTCAAATTTAATCCGGTAAATCATTTCTAATCAAGTGGTAGGCGTGACTGGATTTGAACCAGTGACCCTGCGCTTATCAAGCGCATGCTCTAACCAACTGAGCTACACGCCTGTGTTATTGGTGGAGCTGAGGAGAGTCGAACTCCTGACCTATAGCTTGCAAAGCTACCGCTCTACCAACTGAGCTACAGCCCCACAGGGTTTCGATCTCTTCACTTGATTATCCAAAGAACAATGCCTTTGAAAATTGAATTGTGCGATCAGCTTGAGCCAATACGATTATTGCTAATCGTCCGACCTCGGAAGTCCGATTTTTACCTCGGACCCGTGGTTTCTCCTTAGAAAGGAGGTGATCCAGCCGCAGGTTCCCCTACGGCTACCTTGTTACGACTTCATCCCAATCACCAGTCATACCTTCGACACCTTTTAAGGGGCGGCTTCGGGTGCAACCGGCTTTCATGATGTGACGGGCGGTGTGTACAAGGCCTGGGAACGTATTCACGGCGCCGTAGCTGATGCGCCATTACTAGCGATTCCAGCTTCATGCCGTCGAGTTGCAGACGACAATCTGAACTGGGCCCGGTTTTAGGGGATTTGCTCCAGCTTACGCTCTTGCTTCCCTTTGTACCGGGCATTGTAGTACGTGTGCAGCCCTGGCCGTAAGGGCCATACTGACTTGACGTCATCCCCACCTTCCTCCTCGTTGAAGCGAGGCAGTCTGTCCAGAGTGCTCCCATTTAAGGGGTGGCAACAGGACACAGGGGTTGCGCTCGTTGCGGGACTTAACCCAACATCTCACGACACGAGCTGACGACAGCCATGCAGCACCTGTGCAAGCTGGTATTGCTACCTCGTCAGACTTTCATCCTTCTACTACTTGCATGTCAAGGCCAGGTAAGGTTCTTCGCGTTGCATCGAATTAAGCCACATACTCCACCGCTTGTGCAGGCCCCCGTCAATTTCTTTGAGTTTTAACCTTGCGGCCGTATTTCCCAGGCGGCGCGTTTAACGTGTTAACTTCGCCACGAGCGGGGTCGATTCCACTCACAGCAAACGCGCACCGTTTAGGGCCAGGACTACCGGGGTATCTAATCCCGTTTGCTCCCCTGGCTTTCGTGCCTCAGCGTCAGGAAATGTCCAGAGACTCGCCTTCGCCACTGGTGTTCCACTTGATATCTACGCATTTCACTGCTACACCAAGTATTCCAGTCTCCCCTCCATTCCTCTAGTTGGATAGTATCCATTGCAGTTTCCGAGTTAAGCTCGGAGATTTCACAACAGACTTACCCAACCGCCTACGCACCCTTTACGCCCAGTGAATCCGAACAACGCTTGGGACCTCTGTATTACCGCGGCTGCTGGCACAGAGTTAGCCGTCCCTTCCTCTTCCGCTACAATCAATGCTCCACGTGTTAGGTGAAGCAATTTGTTCGCAAATGACAGGGGTTTACGGGCCGAAGCCATTCATCCCCCACGCGGCGTCGCTCCTTCAGGCTTTCGCCCATTGAGAAAAATTCTCGACTGCTGCCACCCGTAGGTGTCTGGACCGTGTCTCAGTTCCAGTGTGGCTGGTCGTCCTCTCAGACCAGCTACCCGTCTTAGCCTTGGTGAGCCGTTACCTCACCAACTAGCTGATAGGCCGCGGGCTCATCGTAAAGCGTCAGGCCTTGCGGTCCCCAACTTTGAATTCACATTCACATCCGGTATTAGCTCGCCTTTCAGCGAGTTATCCCAGACTTCACGGTAGATTGCCCACGTGTTACACACCCTTGCGCCACTCCAACTTCAAAATATTGCTACCTCAAAGTCAGCGTTCGACTTGCATGTCTTATCCACGCCGCCAGCGTTCGTTCTGAGCCAGAATCAAACTCTCCGTATAAAAACGTTAGTTGATTCGTATCTGATCGTTAAATCAGATGCTTTCTTACTTAATTTTTGGTTAAAACCCTCAAAACCAGCGAACTAACTCGCTGATCTTAAAGGGGCTCTTACTAATCGCACAATTCAATTTTCAAAGAACAGTCGGTGTCTAAACACCTAAAATCTGCCAAATTTGCCTCCCGCTTTGGAGACAAAAAAACTGTCTGCCGCATCACTACTTCTACGGCAACAATCATTTTTAACGTTCAATCGGCTTTTAAAGCCTGCTGTCAACCGGCTTTCGCCAGCCATCCGCGTCTAACGCGAAGGGACGAAGAATCTATCAAAGTATTAAAACCTTGCAAGAGTTTTTTTGAAAAATTTTGAAGACGTTAAAAAAACAAAAATCCCCTTTATTTATGCGGCTAATCCAGCCCACGCTCCGCTAAAT
>Ga0206861_1142_pt1 | contig 8899 bp, 10 predicted proteins | sample Alteio_BWOrgCont_45_FD_152617 | JGI IMG/M metagenome (GOLD analysis project Ga0206861, IMG submission 152617) | Enriched cells from forest soil in Barre Woods Harvard Forest LTER site, Petersham, Massachusetts, United States -... | ecosystem: Environmental > Terrestrial > Soil > Temperate forest > O... | reverse complement strand
GAACGGGAGGGCAAGCGCTACCAGAACGATAGCGCCGAAGTAGCTGGTCGCCACGTGATACGGACGGAAATCTGGGTAAGTGACGCTATAGTACAGGATCAGCGCTAGAAATCCCCATCCCCGCCAGCGACCGGTCCAATAGCCAGCATAGAAGCGGTAGCCGAGAGATCCGGCCAAGAATGTCGCTAGCTCGGACGGAAAGAAGTGATTCCACCATCGAGTCCAAGTTCCATCGCCAAAGGAAAACTCAATCAGGCCTCGCACGGCGAGTGAACAAACCAATATTGCAACAACTGTTCGTGTTCTTCTGAGCAATAGAAGCGGAGCGACCAAGTAAAACCAGAACTCGACGGCAAGAGACCATGACTGGCCGATACCCACGACGGTCAGCACCTGCTGAGCCGAGAGAAAATGTGGATCCAACGGCAACGGCCAAGAGATCACGAGCGCGCCGTTCACTAACGTCAAGAACCGTGCAATTTCCTGCCCGAAGATGAATAGGTTCATCCAAACCATGTAAAGCAGCGTCCATACATTCCCAGAGGCTACAGCCTCTCGGAAGTTGTCGGACTGCAATGCAAACGGCAGGGATACGATCGTGAAGAAATAGTATAGCGGGTAAATGCGAAGCGCTCGGCTCTTATAGAAATTTGCAACCCAATGCCGCTTTCCCGAATAATTTTCTCTGATGATTAGTTGAATGTAGAATCCGGATATTACGTAAAAGCAACTGACGGCGAGATTCCCATCAAGTGGAAAAGGCAAGACGCCCGGCCCTGCGTGTCCGATTGCCACTGCGACTGCCAGCCAGAGTCTCAAAATTCCCATTTCGCACCTTCATTACAGTCGTCGATCTATGATGCGCTGGTAGTCTAGTTTCCAATCGAGCGCCGGGATCGACGCGATTGCGCCATGGTCAAGCTCCCTTGCCTGGCCGGCACCCCCTGCCTCTAAGAAAGACTCCTAGCGCGACTAGCACCACATTGCCGAGTCGATATTGATGGTCGGCGAGGCGTCGTCGTGGACGCCGACGTGCCATTGGTGCCCGTGCTCCGATCGTCGTGCCGCGGGAGTTGAACCAGCGTTGGTCGCTCGACTTCGTCAGTGACCAATTCGCCAACGGGCGGCGGTTCCGGATCCTGAACGTGATCGCCGACTTCAACAGCGAGTGCATGGTGGCGGTACCGGACTTCTCGCTGTCAGGCCAACGGGTGATCCGCGAGCTGGAGACCATTGTGGCGGTCTGTGGCAAGCCGACGATGATCGTCTCCGACAACGGCACGGAGCTGACCATCAATGCGGTGCTGCGTTGGGGGCTGAGCAAAGCATCGAATGGCACTACATCGCGCCCGCAAGCCTATGCAGAACGCCTTCGTCGAGAGCTTCAACGGGCGGCTGCGCGTCGAATGCCTGAACGAACACGTCTTCACCACGCTGGCCGAGGCTCGATGGATCGTCGAGGCGTGGCGCATCGACTACAACACGGTAAGGCCGCATGGCCGGTTCGGCAGGGTTGCGTCCGGCTCAATTCGTGCGATCCCGCATCACGGAGGTGATCGGCGCCAGGGGAGCGGTGATACTGATGACTGCGAGGAAGCGCTCCGGCCGAGGTCGGAAGCCTGCAGACTAGCCATGGCTTCGGCGTTCGAAGCCAGACAGTCTCGTCCGAAAATTGTCGTATTATCGTCGGCCAATTGGATTGGTCGTGAATTCTCTCTCGACCTGCGCCTGTGGTCGGCCTAGTGATGCTGCAGATTTCGAATTTCCAAGTCGCGGGGTAGCAGCACGGCTTCGGCGTGCTCTGTTTCCATGAGTCGCACAGCCGCTTTCTTGCGACGCACATTCGTGAATGCCAGCGTGAGTATTGAAGAGGCCTCACGCTTCACCAGATTACTGAATGCCAACCGTACGGCCCGCCAGGGGCGTACTGCAAAGCTTATCCCGTAGAAGACGAGAAAGGCACCTGAGCAAATGACAGCGAGGGTACCCGATGAGTATCGATCGTTGAATGAAATCGTATTCTTCGTGTGCAGATTGCGGCACAGCATGAGCAGACTCATGAAGTATTGGTCGCTCAATCGCGCCTTTCCTTGTGCGATCAGTTTGGCGAAATCCTCGGATCCCGGATACGGTGAAAACGGGTATCCGGCCACGTTGGTCACGCCAATGAGTGCCATTTGCGCGATAAATCTATAGGAATGGAACACGTCGGCCCAAGTCATGCCCAACATGCCGAAAATCATGTTGGCTTTTGTCTCTATGCCAGCCCGATGCGCCGCACGCATCGATTTGATCATACGATCGAGCTTCACTTTCTTCTTGATGCGCTTGAGTTCTTCCGGCGATCCACTCTCCGGCGCGTATATGACGAGCCGACAGCCTGCTTCAAAAAGCATCGGCGTGATCTCTTCGTCGATCGCTTCGCTCCTCGTCCCAGAGGCGAGTTGCCACGTTACGTTGAGCTTCTCTTTGATGAGAAGCTGGCAGAAGTCGGCAATCCACTGCTTCCGAACGATCGCGGTTAAATCGTAAAAATCAAAATTCACGACGCCGTACCGAGAAATGTACTTTTTCATTTCTGCAATTACGAGCTCGGGTTTGCGAGCTGACCACCGCGTGGTCCACATTTGCGGGCTTGAACAGAAAGTACACTGAAATGGGCAGCCGCGGCTCGCAAGGAGCGGGATGCTGGCGCCTAGATTGGCTCCATACGTAACGCCATGTTCGATATATCGCTCGATGGGCACGATCGTCCAATCGGGCTCCGGAATATCGTCGATCGCGCGAATGCGGCCACGGCGTGGCGTGCTTACCGGCTTGCCTTCCTTTCGATACACAATTCCCTGGACCTCGGCCAACAGGCGGCCGGACATGAACGCGTCGACAAGATGGACGATGGTCTCCTCGCCCTCGCCCATCACGCAAACATCCACCGCCTGGCAGGTCTCGAGAATGTATTCGGCGCAGGCCGTGGGATGTTCCCCGCCTATCACCACCAGCTTGTCCGGATAGGTCTGCTTGATGAGAACCACCAAGTCGCGGATAAACAGCCATTGATTTGAAAACATACTGCTGATGCCGATCACGTCCGCTTCCGGATCGATGCGGGCGACGACATCTTGCAAGCTCAGGCCGTGTACAAGCAGGCCTTCATAGCCGTGCGCGCGACTGTAGCGTTCAAGGGCCTCGCCCACACCATCGACGAAGGTTACGCGGTTTCCAGCAGCCTTGAGCGCAGCCGCAATGTACGCCAAGCCAAGGGGGGGCACGACGTCGAGGCCATAAGCATCGGCGCTCGTAAGAGTCGAGGGTTGCACAAGACAAACGCGGGCCTCGCGACTCCTCGCTGACCGTACTTCCAACGGTTTCGACGGGACAATCTCAGCGTGCGACATCCGGAGCGTGCCTCTTGGTCATCCATCGACCGCAGATAACCTTCGTCAATTTAGATCAGCGAAGCTCGGTATGCACCAGCAATATCGGTCCGAAATGCTCGCTTTTGACCCTCGCCGCAGGAGAGAATGGGGAGATCTTGTGCCACTTGTGGCATCATTCGAAGACATGACGTCCCACCAAGTCGCGCGAGAAACCCTCCAACGGATGCCCGATGAATCGTTGCCCGAAAGAGAGCGGTGGGCAGCCCAGCGATATGACATAGAACGTAGTCGACATTGGGCGGGACCAGATGGTCGTCGCAACCGCCGGTACAGGCAGCTGTTCAATGGTCTTCTGACGACACTTGCCATCGGCATCCGACTTGCACCGCTGCTATACAGGCGCGGCCGGCAGAACGCTCTGAATTTAAGGCTGGTCGAATTCCAGGTCCCCTTGCCAGAGCTACCTCTGGAGTTTGATGGCTATCGGATCCTGCACGTCAGCGACCCGCATCTTGACGTGCTGCCGGAACTTGCCGATGCGAGCCGCGAGCTTCTTCAGGGCCTCGAAGTGGACCTGCTCGCTTTGACCGGAGATGTGCATGGTCATCATCGCGCTCTGCTATCCCACTCAGCTGATTTATTGGCGCGTGCCCTCGGTGGCGTGCGTGTTCGTGGTCATCGCTTGGCCGTGCTTGGAAATCACGATCCGATTGCGATGGTAGCCGCTCTTGAAAGAATCGGCTTCGAGGTGTTGATAAATAGCTCGGTCATACTGGAGCGCGGAAGTGGACGAGTGCGAATTACCGGGCTCGATGATGTCCACTATTTTTATACCGAAGCAGCGCGCGACGCGCTCAATAGCCATGATGGAGAATGTCGCATCGCGTTGGTGCATTCCCCCGAGATGGCCGACCATGCGGACGAAGCCGGCTACGCATTATATCTTTGCGGGCACACTCACGGTGGCCAGATATGTCTGCCGGGAGGCCGTCCCCTCGTTACCCAGCTCACGCGGTGCAAACATGCGTCGCGCGGCTGGTGGCGACAGGGAAGCTTAAAGGGCTATACGAGTTGCGGTCTGGGCGTGTCGGGTCCTCCAGTCCGATTCCACACCCGCGGCGAAGTAGGGCTCATTACCCTGCGCAGATCATTGGCAACAGAGTAACTGCCGCCTGGTCGGCTGGCTTGGCCAATCTTCCAATGACAGAGAAATAGGCGTGCGGCTCAGCGGCCCGACAAGGGCCATCGCCTGGAGCTTTGGGTAGTTTGGGTGGACAGGACAGTGGGCTGGAGACCCTTCGGCGTAGGCCCGGATTTAGCGACCATGGACGTTGAAAAGAGTCCGACTTGCCAGCCGGCCTGCACGAAACGTGGTGCCGGCGCGAAGATAGTTGGCCACTAGTGACCGACGCGAACGATTCAACGACGTATTCGGGTTAGACAAGTGAATGACATTGCCATGTATGAACAGGACTGATCCCGCCTTTAATTCTGCATCTATCGGCTGCGCACCTTCCGGTACCTTGGCAACGACGAATCGTTCGATAACCCCACTGTCGTTTGGCTGATCGCGCAGTTGCGGCGATTTCTGCCGCATCAACGATTTCAAGATGTCAGGAGACCTAGTCAAGAGATAAGGCCAGTCCTTTCTATATTGCGCCAAGCCGGCCTTATGAGAAGCAGGGTAAACCGCAACGCAGCCATTTTCCTTGTCAACGTCTTCGAGGGCAATCCAGGCGGCGATAATACCATCCTCAGGTACTGCTCGATTGTAATAGTTGTCTTGATGAGGTGTGAAGCCTTTGCTGCCAGGCATACCGTACATGAGCTGAGTTTGAACGAGTTCGACGTTGCCACCGAGAAGCCCCTCGACGCAGTCAACCAACCTGCGATTGCGCACGATTTTGGCAACGTCGGGATTGCTGATGTGCGTCAAGAGAAGGCTTGCATACGGCTTCTTACCATCTTTTCGCCGGGCATCGCTGACCGCTGCCCATACATCGCGCATCGCGCTTATTTCCAATGATGAGAAGATGCCTTCAAACAACACGAATCCGTTGGCGCCGTAAGACTCTAAAGTTCGCTGTCGGCATCGTGGATCATCGATGAACTGATTGGCATCGACCATCTTATTGCCCATACAATGAAAGGCCCGTTTGGAATACGGAGAACTTGCCATTTCGTTCAAAGGGCGCCGCAACTAGATATTCTTGCATCCGATTTCTCAACCGCCAAGATATCTATATCATGCTTTCAAGGGCTGTACCCCCGTCACAGCACTTGAGAGCTTTAAATGCCTTCCTCATGTGAAGCAGGCGGCCTCTTCGCAGGAGTAACCAGCGCGAATGTTGCTCAGCGTGGGCATGGGGCCCGCTTCGTTTTCGCGGGGCCTTGCGCTGGAAGGGGATGTCTATGCCGCGGCCGGCTTCCGGCTCCGTCTCACCCTAGCTATAGAGTCTCAACAGGTTGTTCCCGGTTAGGTCGAGTCTGCTGATGGGAGGCTTACCGCCGATGGCGGCGTGAGGTCTATGCCAGTTGTATCGGTGCATGAAGAGAGGCAGCTACTTGGCGCGTTCGCGTGAAGTCTCGTAGTCTTTCGCATAGGCCCATTCACGCAGCGAAGTTTGGATGAAGCGCTCGGCCTTGCCGTTGGTCCTGGGCATGTAAGGCCTTGGTGAATATGTGCTTGAGGCGCAGTCGCGGCAGGCTCGACGCTCTAGACATCTTCTTTGCAAGAACGTAGCTAAAGGGCCGAGCTATGGCGACGCATCAGTGTGACGCGAGACTGGGATGGACGGAACAGGTGAACGCTTCAGTAGAGGATGGTCGGTTGAGCGGGTCCTCCATGCGACCGCGCGAGGTCTTCTGCCACACTCCATTCTCAGGCACATCACACCGATCTACTACAAACTGAACCAGTGGCGATTTCGAATATTGCCCCGCCCATATATTCCGCAGGTGTCCACAATTTGCCATGCCCGCCGCGTTCGTGAAGGATTCTTCGAAAGGTACTGTCAAGGCAAGGGTATCGACATCGGCTATGGCGGAGACCCTGTAACGCCCACAGTGCGCGGGTGGGATATAGAAGATGGCGATGCGCACCACATGCCTGGAATAGCTGATGCGACGTACGACTTTGTCTACTCCTCGTCCTCGCTTGAGCATATGGACAATCCCGAGATTGCCGTGCGCCGTTGGTGGCAGATTCTGAAGCCAGGTGGATTTCTAATCGTATCTGTTCCAGATCGTGATTTGTATGAGAAGAAGAAAACCCTGCCGTCGCGCTTCAGCCTGGATCACAAGCACTTCTTCCTGCTCGATCAGGACGATCCGCCCGATACCATTGGTCTTGTGCAGCTCGTAAAACGCGTCTGCCCTGGCGCAGAGATTGTCGAAGCGAGGCAGCACACCGATGGCTATACTGACAGAGATCCACCTGATGGCGAATACTTTGACGAGGTGATTGCGCGCAAAGGCCTTAACTCTGAAAATCGCGATACCGCGGAATAGCGTTCGCGATCATTGCTCGCCCAAAACATTAAAAAGATTTCGGCGCGTGGCCCCTAAGCTCACCTCGATACTTGACTACTGCACTCGCCTCGCCAACTTGCATCCCTACGCTTGGCATTTGGGATGGCAAGCGGTGTGGCATCTCCGCTTTCTGCTCCCTCACGAACAAAGCTTCAATGCCTTGCGTCATTTCATTGCGATCAAACCGGAGGGGTTATTTCTCGATGTGGGAGCGAATAACGGCATATCCGCCCTGAGCCTACGACGATTCAGTTGCGACTATCGTATCCTTTCGATAGAGCCAAACCCGCTGCTAGAACCATACTTAAAGAAAATTAAGGCGAAAGACGATTACTTTGAATATTTGATCGTTGCTGCCGGATCCGAATCTGGCAATGCACGGTTTTTTGTGCCGACCTACGGTGGCATTGTGTTGCATACGGCTACATCCAGCCTTCGTGAGCAAGTGTATGATGCCATTACACATTGGTTCGGCCCATCAGTCGCCGCGAAAACACAGTTAAGCGCCTTCGAGAGTCCCATCATTCGGCTCGACGATTTAGCGCTCAAGCCATCAATCATAAAGATCGATGCAGAGGGCCACGACCTTGATGCACTCGTTGGCTTGTCCCGGACCATCGATCAATGTCGCCCTTTTATAATCGTTGAGATGGAATGGATAGCAAATGAACAGATACATGACCTGCTGGCGAAGTGCGGCTATATCCAGCTATCGTATAATTCAAAGAGCGATCGGTTCAAAGAGTCAGCCTTCGATCCGAGCACGGGCCACAACGCGTTTTTCGTTCCCTCCGAATTAGCCTCAAAATTGCCTGGACTTGCATAGTTCCGCCGGCACATTTGCTTCGTGTAGCCCTTACTGCAAGAACCGCCCTCGGAGGCCCAACTGGCAGTAGACAATATTGAATGTCGAATCGGCTAACGCCAGCCGCATGGCGCACCGCGCTTTCGGATACGATTGAATGGAGTTGGTAGAAAAAGGCGGTAAGCACCGGGTTGCCGCGCCCTTTCTGCGGCCATCGCCTAAGAGAACCACCTTGGCCGGATCTCGGAGACCGTTTTGCTTTGAAGTCGAAAGATGGCAGTCGAGCGCCGTCTCGTCATCTCGGGAGAGATATTCGTTCCATGAATTGTCCAGTTGGTGAATACGGCAATATCGCCGACATCGAACTGCGGAAGCCATATGCACCGCGCGCCAAAGTGGTCCTTTAGCGCTGATGCCTCGAATGCGCCGGTCAGCTTCCATTCCCTGGTCGAGCTCCAGCCTGGTATTTGCCGAGTTGGGAATTTCCCCTGGAGATAGCGACACACCTTGTGCTGGGAAGCGAGTATGAGCGCCAGGCCCGGCGCGTCGAACCCGCAGGCCTGGAAGGGCGCCCACAATGTTAGCGACAATCGATCCGTGCCTTGGATGATGCCGTCGGTATGAAAAGACACCCCGTGACTTGCGTTAGGAGACGAGGCCGCGACTGACGTGAAAGTCGAAAGGGACGTGTCGAATTTATCCGCGATGAGCTGACCGGCCTCGCGTAGCTTCGGATCAGAGAAAAGTCCTTCGATAGTAAGACCGCCGCCAGACCTCCTCGCAAAGAGCTCGGGCGTGATATCGCCGTCAGGCAGGCTCTTCTCTTCGTAGTCCGTCAGGGCCAGCCGAGAACGCGCGATTGGATCGCCCCGCAAAGTAGCTTCATGGTCTCGATAAATGGCCATAATCTGCTCGTCGTAGGCCCGAACGACGTCGGGTGAAAGAACACCGCGCAGAACAGCACAACCGTTATTCCGAACGTGCCGCGCGATTGTTTTGGCCGAGCTTTCCTCAAACGACAGATCAGGGGCCATTCAGGTTTTCCCCGTCACATTGCTTGTTATCTTGCTCAAACAGCCAGCACCCGTGTCGCAGCGAAGCGTTGTCGCCGTCGTCCCTTCCGCGACCGACGCCGTGTCGCGTTGATCATCGGCCAAATTTCCTCCGTACATGGTGAATGGTAGCG
>Ga0206861_1141_pt1 | contig 8928 bp, 10 predicted proteins | sample Alteio_BWOrgCont_45_FD_152617 | JGI IMG/M metagenome (GOLD analysis project Ga0206861, IMG submission 152617) | Enriched cells from forest soil in Barre Woods Harvard Forest LTER site, Petersham, Massachusetts, United States -... | ecosystem: Environmental > Terrestrial > Soil > Temperate forest > O... | reverse complement strand
GGCAATGGTTCATGGTGACTATACTCAGGCGGAGAAATTGTTCGGTCGGGCGATTCAGGCCAAGGGCGAATATTACGCACGAGCGGAAGCCAACCTCGAGATTACACATACTTTGGAGGGACACAGTGGCGTCTCCGCCGGCAGCAGCGCCCACGAGACCACAGCGCAGTAAGATCGCTCTAAGCTGCGCTTCCCAGTCCTGGAACTTGTCCTGCGCAATTGGATGCGATGCTCGTTGAATTCATACCTCGGAGTATCAAGTCAATCACATCAGCACGGATCTGAGGTTCTTCCGCAATAATAGCGGCGCGACCAATTCCGCAGGTTCTTCAGTTTCGCCCGTAGGACGCTTTGACGTGACGGCAGGTTGTGTTTTTGTGCGTCATTTGGAAGCTTGTAGTGACAATCAAGGTACTCATAATGAGAGTTTGAGGGGGAAAATGAGGGCTATTTTTGTCATCTTCCTGTGTCTTTTTTTGTCCGGGTGCTTTTTGGACCCGGCGAAGGATTTGCTATCGTGTCAGCTCGCGAACACCAGTCTGCGCAAATCGAGCGATATCAACGCCGCAGCTGAAGACACATTTGTTGTGTCTAATCGCATTGAGCTTTGTATGGCCGAACGCGGCTATGAAATCGCTCAGCGGTCTGCTCCACAATGCTCTAATGATTTGGGATCTGACCTAACCAGGTCAGCACCTCGTAAGCTGGCTCAAGCAACATCGGCTATTTGCTACGCGCCGAAACAATGGGTCATGCAGCAGGTTTTGGCGCTCGAACGGCAAATCCATCAGATCCAATAGATCTAACCTCAAATCTGTCGAACCAATTGTTTGTTTGAGATTGGTAGGATTGAGAAATCTGGTTATCCCTGGGAAACCGAGACCCTTTAATGCTCTTCAGGCCGGCGCTCGGTTTTCGTCAGACCTTGGCTAGCTTGCAATGGAAGTTTAGGTTTTTACCCAATCGATCATTAAGGGTTTACGGCTAACATGTTGGTCGCCCGCGAAAAATACTGGCGACATTCCAGGAACCGAATTACGTCGGTGGCCACTATGAACCGGTTCACTTGCTTTGCTGTTCTGGCGCTTGGCGCCGTTTGGGCGGGCCCGGCGCATGCTTCGCTGCAAGTTTGCAATCAGACAGGTCGGGCGGTGCGTGTGGCCGTCGGCCGGTTTGACGGCAAAAGCTGGACCAGTGCGGGCTGGTGGTCAATCGGGTCCAAGCAGTGCACGGGAGTCGTTGTCGGTCCGCTGATTGCTGAATTCTATTATCTCTATGCAATTGACGGAAAAGGCGGCGTGTGGGAAGGCGATACGCACTTTTGTACCGCGCCGAACGCGTTCACTATAAACCAGCGCGGTGCCTGTGCCTCGAATGGCCTTGATCGCCGCGGTTTTTTCAAAATCGATACTGGCAATTCGCCGGATTGGACGCAGACGCTTTCGGATTGAAATTTACATCTAATACTTGGCCTTAGAAAGCTTCACCGAAAGCGACACGAAGAAGTGGCCGGGTCAAAATCTTCGTTGCATTGGTTGAACAATTGCAAGCCGATATCTCAAGTAGGAATGTACCAATATGCCGCGTTCGCTCACCTGGGTAAGCGACTAATATCTGCTATAGTTGACGGTCTCGCCCTGGGCTTGGTGGGTCGAAGTGCCGGCATTCCTGACGGATTCACCCTTTTGGATAATTGTGACGCTTTTGGTAAGCGCCATGAGCTTTGCTACGTCATTTGCGGCTTTCAAGATCATTCGACAAGAATATGCTTCAGTTATACCCGCACCGAATATCTCACACGTCACTGGTCGCATATTTCGGATTTGGCTTGATCCATCGGTTGCCGGGCATTTCGGGGTGGCAGAGATCAGATCCACTACTAACCGCAAAATTGTTAGATGCCTTCCCATTCCAGTCGTAAAGAGTAGCGGGGAGATTGGAATTGGTTACGATCCAATAGGAGGGTTGTCCAGCACGATGACCATCGCCCCCCCAACCAACGAAGCATGGTTTTTTGATGTGTTTTACCCAGAAGCCAGTGCTTTCTTATTTGATGTGAAAGTCTCGTCGCGTTCATCGAGATGGACGGTTCGGTGGTTTCGCATACAGTTTTGACTCGGGCGCGATGTCAAAACGCCGACGAATGCTCGCGAAGTCCTAAGTGGTAGCCAATTTTGTTCGAGTCTGGCCGTACGGTGGATCGCGGGGGCACAAAAACCGTCCAATATGTATCATTTTGAGCGGCCGCGGCTTATGAGGGATTGTCGGGGTAATTTAATCTCAGCGCGCACGATTCAGAGCGCTGCAACGACCTGCGTACCAAAATGAAGTAAGTCAAACATAGTCACGACAATCGCGAGGAAATAGAGGCCGGCCAAAACTCGTTCGCCTCGCCTTAGATTGCGATATAAACCCTCAGCTAACAATCCTGAAATCGGTCCAAGCAACAGCCAAGGTGCGACGCGGCGAAACCAGTTCATTGGTCGATCCTAGCCGAATTGGTTGACAATGGACATCGCACGCGAAGACGATTTGAATTGGGTGTATCTAGCTAAATCTGAAGCACGATTTGAATTTCAGGAAGAGTGATAACCGGATCGTACGGACAATCCGCAGAATGAGATCCACAGGAACCTTGCCATGGAAGGGAGCTCGCAACCAGACGCCCGCCGTGCGCGGCTGAATAATATTTTCTGAGTTCATTGGTTGTAGTGCGGTCGACGATGTCCAAACTGACCCAAATTGCTCTAATAGACAAATTAAGTGAATTAGAAAGCATGTTTTGCTAGGTTCATCCCCTGGTTGGGCCGAAAAAATGCAAACGGCGCAAGGCTAAGAGGGTAATGCAAAATGTGCTCACAATTTCTTATCAGATCGTGTCAAGGATAATGCGCCGCAAATCCATCTTCATTTCAGTTGCAATTGCCGTGTCGACTTTTTTGTCGTCTTCTGGCTCGGCGCGCACGTTGCAGGTAGGGCCAGAGCGTGAGCTCAAAGCCCCCAGCGATGCCGCTGTTTTAGCCAACGATGGCGACACCATTTTAATCGACCCGGGCAATTATATCGATTGCGCAATCTGGCGTGCCAACCATCTCACCATTGAAGGTGAAGGAAATGTTACCGTCCGCGATCGGGTTTGTCAGGACAAGGCTATTTTTGTCATCACCGGGTCAGACGTGACCATTCGGAATATTGAGTTCGCCCACGCGCGGTCTACCAGTAAAAATGGTGCAGGTATTCGGGGCGAGGGAGCCGACCTCACTGTCGAGGATAGTCACTTTGTTGATAACGAAGACGGAATACTGACCGGTCAAAATCCCCAAAGTCGAATTATCATTCGTGATAGCTTCTTTACTGAGAACGGAAAATGTGAATCCGATTGCGCTCATGGAATTTACATCGGGCGGATCGCGCTGCTTGAGGTATCTCATTCGACCTTTTTCCAACAATATGCTGGTCATCATATAAAATCTCGCGCTCTGCGCACCGAGATTACGGGCAATACAATAAGAGACGGCGCTGCCGGAACCGCGAGCTACGAAGTCGATATTCCAGATGGCGGTTCTCTGGTTCTGCGCGATAATGTAATCGAAAAAGGTGCCCACGCCGGAAACGAATTCGCTGCTGTGACGATTGGAGAGGAAAGCAATGTGAATCCTACCAGCGAGTTGACAATTGATCACAACACGTTCGATAACGACAACTCCGCAACTACAACGTTTGTTCGCAACAGGACTGCGACGACGGCCGAGCTGTCCGGCAATGTTATTCACGGCAGGGCGGTCGCGTTCTCGGGCCTTGGGCATCTGCAGCCCTGAACGGGAATGGCGTTAGACTGCTGCTAACTGCGCTAGTGCCTATTCAATTGATCTTCGCACTTGTATATACGACGCATGAATTAGCCGCCTCTCACCCAAGATCCACTATCGTTGTTGTGCAGCTCTTTCGTGATACCGCGGAAGTACCAATCATTGGGGAAGCCTGAAGGGCTCTGCGAATCCTTCTTGCCGGGACTTTTCACAGCTGCGGCGGCCGGATGCTGTCGTGCTGACCCAAAGGATCACATCTGAGCGGGTAAAATCAAGTTATTGGGTACTAGATCTGGAGACTGGGCTGATCCCATGCTTGTTCCGTACTTACTCCACAGAGACGGCAATTCGTCTGACTGCCATCTTACTCGACCAATCGAATGCAGATTTTGCCGAACGCATTTTCTTCTGACGCAAGCTGTTCGCCAAAATTTCAAAGTCTCCAGGCGCTATTTGATTCATCAAAAGCAAACGCACGGCAAATGCTCGTCGCATTATTTGGATGAATTCGCTTCAAGGTAACTGGACAGATTAACTATAAAACTTCCAGGTTCTCCGACCTAGACCAATAGTTAAGCGCGACTATTCATATTGATGTCTGATCGGGCCGGTTTATTTCCGCCCTAAAATCCGCTAAAAATGGACGTGTCGCATTTTGGAACAAGGTTTAACGGCCGTGTCACCACGGCCTTCAATCGCAAAGAAAATGGCATCGAAATTCGAACCAGACGTTGACTTAGAAAGGAGTTCGTACAGCAACGTTGCCCCGTTGTGCGATTCTCCGAGTAGCGAAAAGCGCGCTGAATTGTGGCGTGAGTTCGATGAACTGGGAACGAAAGAGATTCGAAGGCGCATTGATCTTAATCGCTATGATCCTGACGCGTCCAAATGCGCGAGAGACTGGCTTTCCCAACGCGAGTTATCACGTTTTTCCGACGACGATCGAGCCTTAAGACTTATCGTACAGCAAACCAATAATATTGCTCGCGATTCCAATCTGGTGGCTCATGATGCTGCGAGCCTTGCGCAAAGATCGAATTCTTTTGCCCGCGCTGCAAATGAGGTTGGGGAGGCGGCGAGGAAAGAAGCTCGCACAGGATCGACGATTGCGATGTTGGCCTTAATAGTTGCGATTACCGCAATGGCGCTTGCGATTGTGATTGCCGACAAAGTGTCGAACATTTCGCTGTTCGACCTTATCAAGCTCTAGCAGCGCTGTATTAAACCGGCTTTTTTTTGCGTCGGCGCAATAATGCTATTGCGACCAATCCACTAGCAGACAGAGATAGCGAAATCGGCTCTGGGACTTTCACTGTCTGCGACGCCAACACAGGTGGGTCTTCAGGGCCGGTTATGAGCGGGACAAAGGATGTATCGGGACCACCAAGATCAGGCAGGAAATAAGGTGGATCAAAGTTAGGTCCGGGAGGATTGTTTGTAGGATTTGGATTCCCATCGCTCGAACCGCCCGAACCGCCCGAACCGCCTGAACCGCCAGAACCACCAGAACCGAACTGATTGGCCATGAATTGGCCAAATGGCGCGTTACCGCCGGCTCCTGAAGTCCCACCCGGCATCCATTGGCCGAACCCGAAGCCTGGAGCCGGGAAGTTAGTTGGCCCAACCTGCTGATAATCGTCGCCATCCATTGAAGATTGAATGTAATTTGGAAGCGAAGCTGCCAACTCGTAGTCGCGAGAATCTTTGAAATCGCTCCCGTCAGGATCGACGCAGGGCCGGGACCCTATAGGACAGGGTATAGAAAAAGAACCGGCAGGGCTGTTTGCCGCTTCCCCACCACCGTATCCACCAGCAACCGAATGCGAACCTGTTGGACTGTTCGGGGTTTTGTTTTGGCGCGGAAGTAGATTGATTGCGGAGAACGGATGAGCGTGGGAATTTGTCAGCAGCATTGCGCAGACAGCTATTGTCTCAACCCCCAACACCCCTAGGGCAATCAAGCGCAATTTAAAGAACGTTTTCTTCTTCATTTGCTTCTTCGATTAACTTTTGCCGATGCTTGATGGTATTCAGTTTATTGAAACCGCGCCATAAATTTGCAAATCAACCTTAATATGCGCCCTAGTGGCCACAGCCTCTCAAATTCGATGCGAGCCTTCATTCTCGCCGGACAGCTTAGGGACTTGAACCCTGAACCGCGGATGAACGGCAACTGAATATGCGCTGCTTTGAGGGCATCCAAAACAGGGCTTGGGAACCGACTACAAACCAACCAGATCGCACATAAGCCCACAGGGAGGCCGTTTCGACATGGCACGCGCCAGGGGCGTAACCAGTGCAGATGGTTCGTTTTACTTATCTAGGTCAAAAGGGCGTGATGTCCCGCTTAACCACGTTTTCCGGAATGAGATTTTCGACGTTGGTTCAAACCCAGCCGCCCTGACGTTCAGTCTGACCCGACAGCAGCGACGGACCGCGCGAATCTGCCCTTTTGGAAAATGCTCGCGCGAGTGGTGTCCAACTCGGGCGATGCGGCTACCGAAGGGTCATCGCTGCTATCAGAAGCGCCGTGATCGGATCTGAACGGTAGAACAAAACTTGCATTCTGTCCCACACAGGCATTTTTCGCCTGGTCTTGTGCCCATATCTCCTGGCGCCAGTTTGCCCGGCAGTGCCGTAACAGGAGAATAAGGCGAAATGGCTAGTCGGACGTGCAATGCGGCACACGTAAGATTTGCTCAAAAATTATTTTCGGAATGACGATTCCGAACAGCGATGATTTTCTAAGCCGGCGCCACGCCTCAGCAATCACGCCTCAGTAATTGGGCCAATCAGTCGAATGTTTTGTGTAAGCCCAGGGTGAAGCTGGTGCGCTCAAAGCCCGCACTGTTCGATTCTTGGGAAGAAAAGTACTCGACGTCTCCATCTATCGCCCAATTGTCTGGAAGCTTGTATGCTACCTGCAGCGAACTCTTAACCAGCGGTTTGTCGCCGCCGGGGTTGGCATTTTCGAGACCGCCAGACGCGACAAGCTGTACATTCAAATTGTCCGTTAGATCCGTCTGCAGCCGAACCATGAATTCACCAGAGTAGTATGAGCCTGGATCAAAATATCCATTATTTAGCTGTTGAGAATATTGGAAGCCCGAGCCGCGAAGCCCGACTTCTATGATTGGAAGATCGATTACTTTCCAGACAGCCTCGGCTTCCTCATCCACTCGATTGTTGGTATCCGAATAAAACATTCCGCTTGAACGCAGAGTCAGGCGAAGAAAATCGTAAGGCGTATAGTCTACGGACCCACCGACCGATTCCGCGGTTATGCCCAGTTGTAGCGATTGAATATTGTCAAACGTCACCCGCTTATTATCGAGATCAAAACGCAGAAAGTCGTTTGGCCAAAGCGTGAGATAAACGTCATAGGTAGGAGTAAATTGGTCACCGAAGCCTTGTGGGTCGATTTCATTCAACCAAAAGTCTCCAGTTAGCGCAGATGAATCGCTTATGCGGTAACTGCCATCGAAACCACCAGAATATTCGGTAACGCCATCCTTGGTTCCGGTCCGTTGCCCTGGCACGTACGATAAAAACTGAAAGCCAGGCCGTATCCGACTAGCCCCTTCGGAAAAGAAAATATCCTGAGAAAGTTCCTCCTGATAAATCCCCAAGTCATTCGACTGTGTCGAGTAGCGAGACGTAAAATTCGTAATTGGATTTTCTGCTTCGGCGATCCGGTCTTCGAGGCTTCGCAAGTCGCTATAGACGGTGCGTTGACCTAGAGCCAGGTCGATATCGTTCGTGACAGTTTCCGGTTCGCGGATCTCCGCCTGCGCCAATTCTTCGTCATCGCTGGATTGATCGCCAAGTACTTGGCCTACTGATTGAGCAGTCTCGACCTGAGCGACGCGATAAGGGCCTTGGCCGTCCTCCGCTTGTGCAAAGCCACGTTCGACGTCGCCCGCATCGATGGTAGAAGGGGCTGATTCATCGAGAGTGTTGATGGAGAGGCTGGCTTTTCTAAGCCCGAAGAGCTCTGCCAAAGTTTGCTGGATACTTGGAATAACCTTGGCTGCGTTCGTCGGCTGACCATTCTGGATTGCAGAAGTATCCTGACTGACGGGCACCAATATTTTAGTGTCATTCTGTGCGAACTTTGGGAAAATCGTCGTGTTATCAGGCTTTTCAGTATTTCCAGAGCTATCGGCTTGCTGCGCCACAACCGCGGTTGAGAGAAGAATAATTGTTAAACAAGCCAGCGCTTTGGTTTTCGGTCGACGACCACGACCCATTTGGCTGGCTACGTAACGGCAAGCTCGCCGGACAATTGGTCCGGTACCGCCGCTAACCCCGCGGCTATTTTCTTTTTTGCGCAAGCGCCGATTGTGCCCTTCAATCATGATTGACGTATGCCCGCGGATAGATCGCAAGGCGAGTGCGCAAACTTGCGGCTCCTCCCCAACCCCATGTCATTTGTGCAATACCCCTAATGGAAGGCTAACGGCCCTGATTTGCTCAGATTCACACCGCTACCGAGCAAGCCAACTCCACGCCGCCTACAGCAGCGGTATAGTTGAATCACCCGACCGACCAAACACACCATGCTTAATAGGTATTGGCAACTTGGTTTGTATGCTCATATTTTGAGCACAATGCTTAAATATTGACCAATTTCCATGTAAGGACCGAAAGTCGCCCCTCGCAGCGGTTTTTGGAAAGCCACCAGACCGTGCGGCCAAACCGAAGCTCCTAGCGATCGCTTGGAAGCTAACCGGGTTTCATCAGAACGCTTCAGCTGGGCGGTCCCAAAAGATCGCCAATTCGCGTTCGCAATGACCGCTGCAACCCTCGGCGCGGTTCGAACCATTTTATCGCGACGGCATTCGTCCCCTTCCAGCCTCTGACCAACCAAATCCCAACTCGCAGACCAAAACCGCCCTTCCAAAGTCGTTTGGCAAAAAAACGAACCTAAAAACTCAACGTACCAAAACGATACAAAAGCGGGACGAAATTGGAACCCGCAATACCACCCACGGTTCTTACTAAAGAGCATTTTAACGCGCCCTGTATCTAATCGGGTGACCCTTTCGTCCCAAGGCGAATTTTATGCGTGGTTATTCTTTGTTTGTGGCCGCGGTTAGTTTGTCGTTGGCGTCTTGCG
>Ga0206861_1140_pt1 | contig 9246 bp, 2 predicted proteins | sample Alteio_BWOrgCont_45_FD_152617 | JGI IMG/M metagenome (GOLD analysis project Ga0206861, IMG submission 152617) | Enriched cells from forest soil in Barre Woods Harvard Forest LTER site, Petersham, Massachusetts, United States -... | ecosystem: Environmental > Terrestrial > Soil > Temperate forest > O... | reverse complement strand
CACCGGATTCCAAATGAGAGCTACTTGACCGTTGGTTGCGGCTGTGGTCAATCCCGCCGGCGCCGTCAGCAGCGGAACCAGCTGCAATCCGCAAACGCCGATGCCATCGCCACCACCTGAATAGACGATCGTAAAATTGACGGAGTTGGTGCCGCCGGTGGAAACGCCCGGGATTTGCAGGTAGTTGACGAGCGGATTTGATGCTCCCGTGATGTCGGTGGCAGAAACAAAATTGCTGGAGGAATTGAAGGCAATGAACTCCGTGAAATAATATGTGTAGGCGCCGGCGGAGATGCGTCCCATGGCGCCCGACTGATTTTGCATCAAATAGACGTACGCCCCATAAGCTCCGTTGGGCACATTTGTCAGCGTGATGTACATGGTATTTACGGACGGGTTGGATTTGGTGGGATTCACTTTCCAGTAGGTGTTCATCATGCGCGCGTTCGCGGAAGAGCTATTGGAAGCTGTCTGACTCTGATGCCATCCGTCGCTGACATTGGCGACCCGGGCAACGGCGGGCGTGACCGCTCCGGTCCAATCGAGGAGGTTATTACGAGTGACTCCCGGCTGGGTGCCGTTGGTGCTGGGGGTAATGGGCCAAACATTCCAGTTTGACGCGACAAAAACACCGGCCGTATCTTTGGGCGCGAGAGAGAAGCCGCTGTAGCCGGAGTAGTTGGTAATGGCGAATTGGAGGCTGACAGGCGTGCTCGATGAAGCCGGCGCGATTGAGCCGAAACTCAGACTGGCGACGTGGCTGGTGATGCTGCTGGAACCATTGCTGGCAATGGCAAAAAAACCTGGGCCGTTGGTATCACTGCCTTGCAGCAGATAGACGTAAGCCGAGTTCGTCGCTCCGGTGATGGCATTGGTGGCACCGCCGATGGTTTCATACCATTGATAAGAAATGGGAGGGAGGCCGTTTGCCGAGGCCGAAAATGTAATCGGCAGGCCGGCATAACCGACTCCGGCACTGAAAGATACGGGTTGATTTAAGAAGGAGAACGGCACCCCCGGAGTCGTGGTGAGTTCACTCGAATTCAGACTCTCTCCAGCGCTATCAACGGCTGATACCACATAATAATATGTCGTTCCATTCACGACGTTCGTATCTGTCCAACCCAGATCCGCGGTTTTACTGGCAATAATCGTGTAAGGGCCGCCGCTGGTGGTTGCCCGCTTCACATTGTAATCCCATGCGCCGGGAACAATGTCCCAGCCGAAAGTGACCTGTTGATCATTTAGTGAAGCAAGCAATCCTGTGGGCGCCGTCGGCGGAACAGCAATGCTGGACGTCGATATAGTGATATTGGTGGAACCGAGTCCGCTGGCGCTCGCTGTGAGTGTGATGGAACTGAGCTGATTCGTGGATTGAACAATAACCTGGGCCAGGCCGTTGAACACGGAGCGGACACCGACGTTGTTGGTAGCTTTGTCGGATTCATGGTCATTGGCATCGCCGTTGCCCAATCCGAGAAGAGTGCCGCCGGTGACGGTGAAGGTGATCGTGTTATTGGCGGTTGGCACCACGCGCCCCTGGGAATCCACGACGGACACCGTCACGAGAGACACGTCCTGGCCATCGGCGACAATGGTGCTCCGGTCTGGTTGCAGTGTTATCCGCGAGGCTGATCCGGTAGTGGCAACGGTATTTGTTATGACTGGCTGTCCATAGCGATAGCCGATGGCCTGAAGTGTTCCGGCAGCATACGGCACATTCCATTCGAGATGGCCTTGCACATTGCCGGTTTGCGCGCCCTGACTGACGCCATTGAGAAATAACTCCACCGAATCGCAACTGCTGAAACACCAGATATCGATTGGCTGGCCTTCTTTGCCTGCCCAATTCCAATGCGGGAAGATATGCAGTATTGGTTTCGACAACCAATTCGCCTGGAAGTAAAAACCGATGTCTTTGGGAAAGCCGCACATATCGAGGATGCCAAAATGCGAATTGATGGTTGGCCAAGTGGTGGGAGTCGGCTCGCCGCGGTAATCAAAACCGGTCCAGTCAAAGAAACCGGCCACATACGGATGCGCACTGTAAAACTGCCACATGCCTTCCGCAGTCTGACTCCAACCAACTCCGGAATTAAAGGTATCGTAGGCAGTCTCATACGAATTGGAATTCGTGTAATTTCCGCGGTCGCCGACCTGGCTGCCATCCTCGGTTGCGATTGTCGGTTGGTTAGGGTGGCCGCTATGGTACCCGGGTTCGTTGTTTTCGAAGTAGTTGAATCCCTGCACGTCAATCACCGTCGAAATTCCACTGCCCCAACTGCCGTTCATCGCCGCGGTGCAAAGCCGGGAGGGATCAAGTTGGTGCGCCACGGTTTGCATCGAGGCAACCACGACCGCGCCAGTGCTGGTTCCCTGAAGGGTTTCCTCATTACACAAAGACCAAGCGAACACACTAGGGTGATTCCGGTCGCGGAGCAGTCCGCGTTGCAGTTCGCCCAGAGTTTCGGGGTCATTCCCGAAGCGGCGGTTTTCATCAAGCATCAGGAAGCCCAATTTGTCACAAGCATCAATCAATTCCGGAGTAGGGGAGTTGTGCGAAGTGCGAATGGCGTTGAACCCTAGGGATTTGAGCCTTTCCACGCGAAAGTATTGGACTCGGTCCGGCATCGCCAATCCGACGCCTTCAAAATCCTGATGATCGGCGGTGCCTTTTGCCTCCACGTGTTGGCCGTTAAGAAAAAGCCCATTGTTTGCGTCCCAGGTAACTGTCCGGACGCCGAACGGAGTCGAGTAGGTGTCATTAGTCGTGGTTCCCTGGATGACCGTTGAAACCAACTGATGAAGATTGGGGAAATCCAATGACCACAACAGCGCATTGGTGATTGTGACGGTTTGCGAGAGAATCTGGTTTGTCCCGGCAGCAATCGAAAACGCGCTGGTGGCAGTGGCGACAAGATTGCTGTTTGGATCGTATATGGCCGAAATCAAATTGCCCGCTGCTGAATTGGCATTGTCGTTATTGACTTGTGTTTGGATCGTGACAATGGCGTTCGAGCCGGAAACGGAGTTAGTCACGTAAGTGCCCCAGTGCGCGACATGGACGGGATCGGTTTTCACCAGCCAGACGTGGCGATATATGCCCGCGCCTTCGTAAAACCACCCTTCGAAACGGCTGGCGTCAACGCGCACGACCAGGACGTTTGTCCCGCCGGGATTTGCATATTGGGAAATATCGAACGAAAAACTGCTGTAGCCGCCGACATTTCTGCCCACGATATGCCCGTTAAGCCAAACCAGACAGTTGCGGTAGGCGCCATCAAATTCAAGCCATAAGGTCTCATTGCTATAGGAGGAGGGCAGCGTGAACGTCCGGCGATACCAAGCTATGGTATTGGAACTTGTGCTGCCATTGATGCCCGCTTTATAGCCGTGCCCCTTGTCTCCACCGGAGCTGAAGGGAAGTTCCGTCACCCAATCATGCGGCAAGTTAAGCGTCCGCCAGGCACTGTCGTCGAAATTGGTTTGGACAAACGAAACATTTTCCCCCAGTCCCGAGAGCGGCGGTCGCAAGGTCATCAGATTTGTCTCGGACCCCGAACCGCTTGCCTGGTTGGCCTGGAGTTTTTCCAAATTCGCGATTTCCGGGTAGTAGGTCACGTTCGTTTCCGAAGCGTTCGTAATGTCTGCAGGATCACCGAGGTGAAACGTCCATCCGGAATCGATCGATATTCGCTCGCGCGGCGCGTCGGCCCAAGAGCGTGGTTGCGCAAGGCCGGATACAAAAGCCAATGCCGTCAACGCCCAGAACCGCCAACCGGGATAAAAGGAAGGCTTTACCGGCTTCGCGAATGATAATTCAACTGGAGCGGATTGTTTCATAAGGGGAGCCTAAAATGCGGGTTCAAGAACCGGCAGGAAGTTGCCGGCCCAGGTATTTCAATGTGGCTTCCGTTCGAGAACGAACGTGCAATTTCTCGTAAATGGCCCGCAAATGATTTCTCAGCGTATTGATGCTGATTTCCAGGCTTTCAGTGATCTCCTTGTTCAGATAACCCTGGGCCAGCAGCCGAAGAACTTCATGTTCGCGCGGCGTGAGCTTTTCCACGCTGGACGCCGGCTTTTGAATATTCCGAAAGTGATCAATCACTTTGCGCGCGACTTGCATCGTCATGGGGGCGCCTCCCGCATGCACCTGTTCGACCGCCTGGATCAACTCTGCCGGCGGCGTGTTCTTCAGGAGGTAACCACTTGCCCCCGCGCAAATGGAATCGAAGATCAAGTCGCTGCGTTCATACCCTGTGAGCATCAGCACCAGCAATTGTGGCATCTGTGCCTTGAGCCGGGCAACGCATTCGATGCCGTCAATTCCCGGCAAGTGAATGTCCACCAGCGCCACGTCCGGCTGCTGGAATGTCATGTCACGCACCGCCTCTTCACCCGAGGCGTAGGCACTAAGGCAGCGCAATCCTGGCGCATCGTTCAGCATTTGCGCAAAGCTCTCGCGCATCCCCAGGTTGTCTTCCACAATGCAAATTTTTATCGACATCAGATCTAAAATCGTCCGCCTACTGGCTTAACCTGCTCGCAGGAAGAAAGGAATGGCATTTTTATGTCCCCCCCCCCTTCAATTGGGTTGCGCGTTCCGCAGTGGACAATAGAGGGCCAGGCGCGTGCCCATGCCGGGTTTGCTTTGCAGCTCAAAACGCCCGCCCAATTCCTCCATTCGCTGCCGCATGTTGCGCAAGCCATCGGCGGAGGCATTATCCGGCTCGCCTTGAAAGCCGCAACCGTTATCGTTCAACTCTACCGTCATCTCCCGCTCGGTCACCGCTATCGTGAGACGGACCTCGCCCGCGCGGGCGTGGCGCGTGACATTGTTCAAGGCTTCTTTTATCACCAGAAACACATTGTGCCGCACTTCGGGCGAAACCGCGACATCTGGGATGTTATCCGGCAAATCCACCCGACATTTAATCTCTGCTGCGTGCAAAAATTCGACCGTGAACTGGCTGGTGTAATCCACGAGATAGCGCAACGTGTCGTTGCGTGGATTGATGGCCCAGACGATTTCATCCACCGACCTGGCAATCTGGCGGACCATGGCAGAGCAGTTCTGGAGTTTTCCATTGGCCTCAGCCACGCTCGCGATCTGCCGATTCGTCAAATCGAGCGTGAGGGAAGCCTTCGTCAGGCTGGCTCCCAGATCATCGTGCAGGTCCCGGGCAATCCGAGTGCGTTCCTTATCCAACGCGGCCTGCTGTTCTACGAGCCTCAGCTTCATGTGGAGGCGCCGGACGGAAAGGTATCGCGCGAGGGCAATGACTGCGGTCGTAAACAGCACCACGACACACAGTTGAAACCACCACGTTTCCCAAAAAAACGGCAGCACTTCAAAGGCGATGGGAGTTGGGGTCTCATTCCACATGCCATTGCCGCTGCTGGCCTGAACCCGGAACTGATAATTACCCCGGCCCAATCCGGAATAGATAGCGGTTCGATTCTCCGGCGGCAGCCAGACATCATCGTAGCCCACCAGGCGATAGCGGAATCGCACATTTTCCGGCGTGCTGAAATTGAGCGCAGTGAATTCAAACTCGATCTTTCGACGGCCAGGCGGGAATTGGAGAGGTTTGTTCAATGTCTTCAGATTCACCACCGATTTCGCCTGGCCCATCTCGCCATATTCGGCAATCGTGCTATTGTCCATTGCCACTCGCGTCATTATGACCGGCGGCGGCGAGGGTTTTTCACGAAGCACCTTGGGGTCAACCACCGCAATTTGCTTCCGCAACGGCATCCAAAGATTCCCATCATGGCTGCGCAACACGGTCGGAAAAACAAAGGGGGCGACGTTTGCCGAATTTGCTTCGACGCTGAACAGCCCCTCGTTACGGCTGTAATGAATCGGGACCAGACTTTCCGCCAACCCTTCCATGACCGATTCTAATTCCGAGCGTTGGATTTTAAAAATACCTCGGACGCCGCCAAACCAAAACCAGCCAAAGTCGTCCGAGGCAATTTCGGAGATGTGTTCATCGGGCAACCCTTGAGCGCTTTCAATCGTTGACAAGCGCCCACCTTTGAACCGTCCGAGTCCGCTGCCCTCGTAGCCAATCCACATCGCCCCATCCGACGTTGCGTATAAACAAAGAATTGACTGGTGAGCAGAAGATGTGGAAACGCTTGTGGCTGTGAGTTGGCCTGGATCAATTTGCATCAAATACCCGCCTGCTGAGCCGATCCAGATTTTGCCGGACGTGTCTTCCGCCATGGCCGAGATGCGCCCGGCGCCCGGAGGTAACTTTACATTTGCAAGTTGTTCATTGGCATCCATCCTTTGCACGGAACTTGGGTTTCCATACAGGCTGATCCATAAGTCTCCATTCGATGCAGGAAGCAAACCCACAACCGTATGGCTGCCAAGATGATTCATTTTCCCCCATGTGGTGAGATGATTATCGTACCAGCGGTGCAGCAATTGGTCACGCGAGCCAATCCAGACGGCGCCCTTTCGGTCCGCGGCGACGCAAGTGACGATTCCGAGCGACTGGGCATTGGTAAAGGGTGAAATCCAGTGTCCCTCGCGTCGCGATACCAGCAGTCCATTCTGTGTGGCTCCCCAGAGAACGTCATTGGTATCCTCGCAGATGGACTGGATGGCGACCGTGGAAGAGCCGGTGTCGAAGCCTTCCAAACGCACTCCGCCGGGGCTAACGCGATCCAGCCCTCCACCCGAAGTGCCGACCCAGACATTGCTTTCCCGGTCTTCGGTCAGGTCCAGAATATACGGATGCGAAGTCTCAATTTTTTCGAAACCGGAGCCGTCATACCGAAACAATCCGCTGCCGTCCGTTCCCACCCACACCCCGCCGCTGTGATCTTCAAGCAACGCCCATGTTTCCGCCCGGGGATTGTCGGCCGTAAAGGAACCACAATCCTGCGTTTTGCCGTCGGCTTCACACTTGAAGAGATGCTTCCCCGTGGCGATCCAAACTCCATTGCTTCGGGAGGCTGTCAAACGAACCACTCTGGCTGCGGTGGGAATGCTAAAAGGACGAAACATTCCCTCCCGCAAGACCAGCGCCTGGTTGCCTTTGGCGAGCCAAACATTATTTTGAGCATCGGCGGCGAGGCCAAAGAAACTGCCTTTTGGGGGCACTCCGGAATTCGTCGTGTATTGCGTGACAAATCCATTCTTCAGTTCACAAATGAAATTGGCATAAGCGACCCAAAGTGCTCCCTGGCGATCTTCCACGACTCCCACTGGTCCCTCGGCCGAGAGCAATTTACCGGACAGCGAAATGCGCGAGAGGTTTTCGTCCAGTGCGAAAAGAGGTCCACGCCGGGGTACCACCCAAAGTCCCCCGCCAACGCGCGCTGAGAGGGCACGAACCCCCTGATCACCTTTGGTGTCGCTGGAAAAAGATGTAAAACGGATGCCGTCGAAACGCTGCAATCCTGTCGCGGTACCGACCCAAAGAAAACCATCATCACTTTGGGTGACCGCGGCCACGTAATTATCCGGGAGACCGTCATCCGTCTGCCAGCTTCGCGTGAACCAGGCGGAATTGTCGGAGGCAAAAAGCGATGGCGCGAACAAGAGAGCACTTCCAGCCAAATTTCGCAGCAAGCGCACAGAGCGAAGGATCGGTGGAATCACTCCGCCAGTCTATGCAATTTCGGGCGGCGCAAGCAAGCCGGCGAGGGGGACACAAAAATGCCATAGCGCCCGCCTCAGAGTGGCGTTCTAATACGAACGACAACAGCCACCAATCCCTAGCAAACAATTATGAAGCCCATCTACCGTATTGCATTGGTTTTGAATCTTATAGTCCTCTTCGGCCAAATGGCCGTACGGCCTGCGCTGGCAGGAAGCGACACATGGACCGGCAGCGGCGCGAACACCAAATGGTCAAACCCCACCAACTGGGGGGTGGTGGCGCCATTCCCCGGCGATTTTCTCTACTGGGGTAGCGGCCAGACCACAGCCAGTAATGACTTTCCGACCGGCACAGTCTTCGCCAACATCCAATTCAACAGCGGCGCTGCCCCCTTTACGCTCGTGGGGAACGGCATTACGCTGACCAACCTTTATGATATCGCCTCGGGGCTGGTGCTGCTGCCGGACGCCGCCTATGGCAGTATTTCCAATGCTTCGGCCAGCCCTCAGTTCGTGGATCTGCCAGTCGAACTGATCAACGGCTATCATTTCCTGGTCGCGAGATCCAGTGGCACGCTGAACATCCAGGCGCCGATGACGCGTGACACGGGAGCGGTGGTTACGTTCTACACACCGAGCACGGGGTTGATAAACCTGAATGGCTCCGGGTTCTTAACGAACGGTTTCAACAATCTGCTGGGTGGTTGGGCGGTGTTGAACGAAACCAACTGGGCCACGGTCGATGCCAACACCAATGTGATTCCCTTCACGGCTTTCAACTACACCGATACCATCGCGAACGGCCCATCCGTCAATTACAACACGCTTGGCATTGCGCCAGCCATCGCCAGCGGTGGTGCTACCGTCAACTCGCTACGGATCACCAATTTAACCGCCGGAACGCTGAATTTCGCCGCCCGCACCGACACACTGCGATTGGCTCAGAAAGGCGGCATCATGCTGGCAAACACGATTGGTGGCGGCAATTGGAATATCGGTTCGGCGCCCGGAACGGGAATCATCACCGCGGGATCTTCAGGTAACAGCGAATTATTTCTTTGTGAAGCCGACCCGGTCAGCAGCGCAGCGGGACAATTGACCGTCAATTCTATTATTACGGATAATGGCAGCGGCAAAGTAACCGTCGTGAAGAATGGCGGCCAAAATCTTGTGTTCGGCGCGACCAATACTTACAGCGGCGGCACCTACATCAACCAAAGCCGCATTGCACCCACCTTTGTCGGCGCGATGGGCACCGGTCCCATCACTGTGAACAACGGCGGCCAGCTCTGGGCTCGGGCGAACATCGCGTTCACCAACGAGCTCTTCCTTTCGGGCTCGGGTAACGGCGAGTCTCAGCAGTTTGGCGCGGTGCGTCTCAATGGTAATGCTGCCTGTGAATTGACTGGTATCATTCACGTCAATGTTGCCACACCCAAGATTTCCAATTCGGGGACACTCGCCGGCCCAATCACGGGGGGTGCCGGCATTCGAATTTCCAGCGCGAAGGCCAGCGGCACCAGTCCCACGATTATCGGCCTAGCCAATACAAATAATAATTATCGGGGCGACACGATTATCTGGGCGGACGGCTTTGCCACGTACTTGCGTTTGAGTAATTC
>Ga0206861_1139_pt1 | contig 9476 bp, 10 predicted proteins | sample Alteio_BWOrgCont_45_FD_152617 | JGI IMG/M metagenome (GOLD analysis project Ga0206861, IMG submission 152617) | Enriched cells from forest soil in Barre Woods Harvard Forest LTER site, Petersham, Massachusetts, United States -... | ecosystem: Environmental > Terrestrial > Soil > Temperate forest > O... | reverse complement strand
ATATCGTTACTATTTATGATCATTGGCAGGCTTTTCTTATCATTTTACTTACATGGGTTTAACATATCTCGTAACCTTATTCACTTTGAACAGTCGCCGGTTATTACTCTGGTATTATTGTTAGGCATTTATTATTACAAAAAGAATAAATAGTCCGCTGTATATTTTATTTCCGTTAATTTTACAACGGCTTTAGATTATTGTTACGATTAACATAAAATCCGTTTTTATCCCCTTATGTCAATTACAGAAAGATTAAAACAGCCCTCCGTTCTGGCTATTGTCTTTTTGATCATCTACCTTTCCCCTAATCTGCTTTTTGCCTCACACGCCCGTTACCTTATACACGACAACCTTAATTCAAACGTGGTATGGTACAAAATACTATTCGATAGTGGAACCCTTTTTGCGTCTAACCATACTATTATTCCTAATATTTGCTGGGGCATCCCTCGAGGTATAATGGAATCTCAACTAAATATTAATGTTTTGTTATACGCGCTTTTTTCTCCTCTTGTTGCTTACAATATCAATATCATTCTTATTCACTTTATTGCTTTTTGGGGTATGCATAAACTTCTTACTTCTTATGTTTTCAACTTCACTTACCCTGTTCACACTGTAGCATTAGCTTTATCTTTCGCCTTATTGCCATTTTGGCCTTCAGGAGGCCTTTCAGTCGCCGGGCAACCATTTGTAGTATGGGGTATGCTTAATATCATGAGAAAGGATTACTCGTTTAAAAACTGGTTCATTCTTTGTTTTTTCCCTTTTTATTCTAGTATTGTACTAAGTAATTTATTTTTTGCATGTGGGCTTCTTGTTATGGTGCTTTGTAATTCGTTTGTTCATAAACAAATAAACGGCAAAGGCTTACTGGCATTGCTAGTATTTGTAATTATAATGCTTATACCCGAGTATCGCCTGCTGTACATGCAATTTATGGATCATTTAACAAGCAGCAGAAGTACCTACTTTCAATTTCTGCTTAACATGAAAGGTGTTATTGGCATGTCATCGAAATTGTTTCTTAAAGGCCAGTATCATTTTTACAGCTTGCAATGGCCTATTATTATTTTAACTGCCGCTGTTGCTTTTCTATTTATTAAGGGCATAACAAAACGTGTGGTTTTATTATTCTTCATAATCTGTACGTTTGCCTGTACCTTTTTAGATATGCTGCACAAATCTGTCATATTGGTACCTTTATTAAATATGATTGGGCAGTTAAAATATGTACAGTTTAGGTTTATTTGTATGTTGCCCTTACTTTGGCATATTATATTCGCTTTATCTATAATGTTCATCCTTTTACGTTTCCCTAAACTAAAAATGGCTGCGTTAGGTATTATCGCTATTAATATTGCCTTTACAGTATTTAATCTATTCCCTCGTGATAGCTCTGAAAGCTATTTTCCTGAAAACGCATTTTATTATACTTATATCGATCATACAAATGATGGTTACCATGCCACTTTTAATAACTATTACAGTCCCGATCTTTTTACCGATGCAAAAAATAAGTTGGGGTATGATAACCGCCAGTCTATATGCCTCGGTTTTCAATCTGAAATTGCACAGTACAGTGACATCTACACAGTTTCGAGTGCATACTCTTATCTGCCAGATAACAAGGTACGCGAAACGCGCCGTCTTTTTGAGCCTGTTACCATGACTAATGGCTCATCTATTTACTATCATTATGATTCTGCCGCTTTAACCAAGGCCATAGCTTACGAAAGCGATACCGCTATATGGCGCAAACGACCTATCGCCTACATCCTTTCAGTATACCCTATTGATAACTACAGTAACGTTGGACTCGATTCAATGGGTTATGTGCCAAACCGCGATAAGGGTATTATTCCCGGGCTTTATCTTTTTAAGTTTAAAAAAAATTAACGCCCCTCTTTTAACTCTTGTATAATTTGCCCACCTAAGCATTCCCATTCAGGGAAGACTTAGAGAGCACATCACCAGCTTATGTATTTAAAACACTATCTCATCTTCGTGCCATATGAATTCCGTTTTTTCGGCTTCTTCAAGCAAGGCATTTATAAACTGATGAGCATGTACTGCCTTATTGGTACCTTCAGGATTGCTTACCAAAACAGCACGGTGTACGTGGCTTTTACCCTCTTGTATGCTTGGCACGTTCGAATGCAGATACTCCCAACGTAACCAGCTTTCATTCTTGAATAGCTTTAGCGTTTCACACTGTACTTCAGCTACCGTTTTCCATAAATCGTAAAAAGCCTTAGCCTTTTCGGAGCTTATAGAGACCGGATGCCCCAGTGATATAACACGTTGCACACCTGCATGTTTGGCTCCTTCAATAACAGCCTTATTGGCCTTAATATGTCTTTTAAGGTGGTAAAAATCGGGTTCATGCAGGCATATTACTACATCATGACCACTTGCATGCCTACTTACATCATTAACATCCATAATATTACCCTGCTCGGTTTTTAACCTATGGTATTTAAGTTTTATATCCTGCGGATTAGGCACAACCGCTGTAACACTGTGACCTTTTATCAGGGCTTCTGCTGCCACGCGCTCAACCAACTTTGGGTCAGTTCCAAAAAGCGCTATTTTTTTCGTTATCATGGCTTTAAGTTTTTAGGGTTACTATTTCTTTAAACTTTTATGCAAGTTAATTCCATCATATTTGTTTTTTCAGGAATTTCTGCCAGCGCAAAAAAATAATAAGCAAACCACCAAAAACTATCGGTAGAAATTGCACACGCTTACATTATATTTTACAAACAGAGTTATTGCCCTGATAAATAATCATTTCATAATCAGGCGTATTTATAAAAACCTACCTTTGCAGTATACCATAAATCTCCATCATGAAAATATCTACCCTTTTATCATTGGTAGCAATTTGCCTGCTACAAATCACCACCACTAAGGCCCAGGCAACATATAACTTTAAGGTGCCTCCTCATACCAGCGTTAGCCACGATACGCAGGACGAAGGTTCAACCACTGATATTTATACCGTGCACGATGATAAAGATACCACAGCCATGAAGTATATTATAAGCATTAGCGAATACCAGAGCGGCGAAATAACATACGATGAAGTAATGTCTGACGATTTTAAAGATGGGTTTCAGAAGAATTGCAGTTGCACCATTGTAAGTACCAGCCCCGTTAGTTATACCAATTTTAAAGGCATCCGGTACGATGTTAAGTTTGTAACAAGTGGTGTAACCCTTGTAGGATATTCATATAACGCTGCCATTAACGGCAATGTATTTAATATCAGCATGCTTATTAAAGGTGATAGTGGCTTAGATGCTTTTAAATCAGACTTTGATGGGATATTAAACTCATTAGCATTTAAAAAATAATCTGTTTCTAACCAAAAACATCATGAAAAAACTTACTTTCTTGATAATACTTGTAATCGCATTTCTTCAGTCGGTACAAGTTAAGGCACAAGGCAAAAACTATTCGTTTACTGTGCCCAATAATAGCACTATGAAGCATGAAGACAAAAGCGATAAAGAATATATAGATATATATACTGTGCATACTGATTCGACCGATGCAGTTATGAGTTACGTATTAAGCATTAGTGGCTTTAAAAGTGACCTTAATTTCACCATGGATAACATTACTACTCCGGATTTCCGAGTGGATTTTCAGAAAAAATGCGGCTGCGAAGTGGTTAACACCACCCCTGAAAACTATCAGAATTTTAAAGGTATCCGTTATGATATAAAATACCTTATTAATGGCGTATCAGTATCCGGATATACTGTATTTACTGTTATTAACGGTGTAATGTACACCATTTCCACAGACATTTCAGGTAATTATGGCCTGGCCTCTCACCTACCGGTATTTAACCGTGTTTTAAATACAATTAAGTTCTTTGAGTAAATCAGCAATAAAAAAGCAAATTATTCATCGGCTATAATCTCTTCTTTATAGCTATTGTATTACTTGTTGGTCGCTAACTATTAGGTTATTTTACTATTTCTTAACCTACCTTAATTTGTCGTTTCTATATTTTCTTTACTTTTGACCAATTTTGTTAAAAGGTCAGCTTGTGGAAAAAGAGGAAAAGACAGCGATATCGCCCGAAAAGCTATCGAAAATACTGGATATAGCGCAGAAGCGCTTTGCCCGTTTTGGTCTTGCCAAAACCACCATGAGCGACATTGCCGATGACCTGGGAGTATCAAAAGCGTCGCTTTATTATTACTTCCCCGATAAGGAGTGCATCTTTAAAAAGGTAATGAACCGCGAACAAGGTACTTTTTGCGGGCAAATGGAAAAACTCCTTCAATCAGATAAAAAGATTGATGCCGTGCTTACTACGTATATCGAACACCGCATACAATACCTGAAGGCGCTTTTAAACCTGGGCCAATTAACGCACGAAGTTTTTAGTGCCACTAAGCCCTTGTATGCTTCCTTAGGCAAAGAGTTTTTTGAACGCGAAAAGAACCTGATAGCTGAGATATTACAAAAGGGTATTGACCGCAACGAGTTACAAAAGATAAATGTAGATGAATACGCTGGTTTTTTTGTGCATGTTCTGCGTTCGCTCCGCCTTTACACCTTGAGTCTTAAAGAGCTTTGGGAGCAAGGCAACATTGATAAAGAGATTAAGAAAGAGTATATGTTCTTCACTAAAATATTTTTAAAAAGCATCGAAAAATTATGAACTCCACTGCTAAAATGAGCAAGTTAGTTTCTGCCCTGGCGCTATTGTTGCTGGTGCAGGCCGCTTATGCCGGCGACACGCTCAAGTCGCATTTTATTACTATGGATAGCGCTATAGCTATGGGTATAAAGCACAGTCATTCATTAGCCATGGCCGAAGCCCAGGTGGCGGTATCGCAGGCATCGCTTAACGAAGTAAAGGACATGGTAATGCCCAACGTTGATGCAGGGCTTGGTTATACAAGATTGAGCAATATTCCTACCGAATACTTTTCTATACCTGGTTTTCCGGGTACTATACCCTCAACTGCATTGTTTCCTGTTATATTGAACAACTATGCCGCCACTATATCGGCTAACGAAAGTGTATTTAATGGCTTTAAATGGAAAAATGGCGTAATAAGTCTAGATTATGCAGAAAAATCGGCTGAGTATACTATGCAAAGTAAAAAGAGCGATATCTCTATAAACATTATCACTGCATATCTTAACCTGTTTAAGCTACAAAAGGCAAAAGTGCTTATTGATGAGAGCCTTGATGAGATTAAAGCGCACGTAAAAGAAGTAAGCGATTTTGAAAACCATGGTTTGGCTACACAAAATGATGTATTACGCACCAAATTGCAACAATCGAACACTGAGCTAACTGAGATCGATATAGAGAACCAGATTGAGACCGTTGGTTATAACCTGGATATTATGCTGGGACTACCGGAAAATACCAGAGTGCAAATAGATACTACCACAATAATGGCCGATAAAACCCTTCAACCAATGCCAGTCTACATGCAAAGGGTGGCTGATAACCGCTACGATATTAAAGCTGTCGAAATGCAGGAGAAAGCCGAAGAAGCAGGTATTAAGGTTACTCAAAGTGATGTTTATCCTAAATTATTGGTAGGCGCCGATTATAACTACCTCCGCCCCAACCCTCGTATTGTTCCTCCGCTCGATCAGTTTCAGCCAACCTGGGATATTGGTGTTAAGCTTACCTATAGCCTTACCAACCTCTACGACAGTAAACACAAAATGCAGGAGAGCCGTGCTAAGCTTACCGTGGCACAGGAAACTTATAGCCAATTGACCGAGGGCGCTAAAATGGAAATTAATCAGAACTATATGCAATACAAGCAATCGTTACAAAAGATTGATGTATCACAAAAGTCACTCGATCAGGCTAATGAGAACTATCGCATTGTAAAATCGAGGTATGATAACCACATTGCCCTGCTTACCGATTTGCTTGATGCCGATAACTTTTTGCTCAATGCTCAAATAAACCTTATATCGGCACGTGCCGATGCGCAAATAGCTTATTACAGCCTATTAAAAGCTACAGGCGACCTTATTAATAACAGTACTACTACAAAAAAATAACACATCACACATTATGACAAACGAAGAAACCACAACAACAGCAGCAAAACCAAAGAGAAAATTGGCCCCTTTTATTTTAGGCGCCGTATTACTTGTAGCTATTGTATTAGGAGTTAAAGAATACCTTTACTACAGCACTGTAGAAAACACCGATGATGCAGAGGTATCGAGCAATATCGATCCTGTTGTTACACGTATTACTGACTACGTAACCAGCATCAACTTTCAGGATAATATGCCTGTAACTAAGGGACAGGTATTGGTAACCTTAGACGATAAGGACCTGAAATTAAAAGAACAACAAGCAGAAGCTGACCTTGCGAACGTTACAGCCAACGTAGACGTAGCCAGGGCAAATGCAGAATCAATGTCATCGAGCGTAGCGACCGCAAAGGATGAAATTGACGCAGCACAAATTACCTTAGCAAAGGACTCCCTTGACTTTGACCGCTACAAGAGCCTTATAAAGGATGGTTCAATTACACAGGAGCAATATGACAATTCGAAAGCGGCTATGCAAGGAGCAGCCAAGCAGGTTGATATTGCACGCCGTAAGTATGAATCTGCTGAAAAGCAATACCAGGTTGCACAGGCTAACCTAAGCTCATCGCAAACCAATGTAGCTATTAAGCAAAGTGCGGTTGATTACGCTAAACTTCAATTATCATATGCTACTATTACTGCACCTACTAATGGTAAAGCATCAAAACGTTCTATTGAAGTGGGTCAGTTAGTATCAGCAGGTTCTCCTTTATTGGCTATTGTTGAAGATAGCATGTGGATAGAAGCCAACTTTAAAGAAACACAAATGAACGACATGAAGGTAGGCCAAACTGCAGACGTAGAAATTGACGCATTAGATGGCCGGAAAATAACCGGAACCATTAGCACCTTTGCAGGAGCTACAGGGACCATCTTCTCTTTACTGCCACCTGATAACGCGGCAGGTAACTTTGTAAAAGTAGTACAACGTGTACCTGTTAAAATAGTATTAGATACCAAGAGCGATCTTTACAAGCAATTACGCCCGGGCCTTAGCGTTGAGGTGACTGTGAAAATTAAGAACAAGTAGTTAGTTGTCAGTAATCAGCCGTTAGTCCATCATTAATGGTTCTTTCCTGACCACTGATAACTAATTACTGTTGACTCTTTTCTAGTAGCTTTGTACCTATGAGCATAGCCCAAAGAGACAAGAAAGTAATCTGGCACCCGTTTACCCATTTAAAACAAGCCAAAGAACCTATACACATAGTAAAGGGCGAAGGCGTTTATCTGATAGACGATAGGGGCAATAGATATATAGATGCTTTCTCATCATGGTGGGTGAACCTGCATGGCCATGCTAATAAATATATTGCTGATAAAATACACGAACAAGCCCTGCAATTAGAGCAGGTAGCCTTTTCGAATTTTACTCATACCCCCGCAGTAACTCTGGCAGAAAGACTTTTAAAGCATTTACCCCCAAGTCATACTAAAGTATTTTATTCGGATAATGGATCGACTGCGGTAGAAGTGGCTATTAAAATGGCTTTGCAATATCACCGTAATAAAGGCAACAAAAAGACAAAAATAATAGCCCTCGAAAATGGCTACCATGGTGATACCTTTGGTGGTATGTCGGTAGCGGCGCGTAATGTATTTACCGAGGCCTTTAACCCTTTGTTGTTTAATGTAATACATATACCGGTTCCAACAAAAGGCCATGAAGAAAACACGTTAAAACAATTAGAAATAGCATTGGAACGCGATGACATATGTGCATTCCTCTTCGAGCCATTGGTGCAAGGTGCCGGAGGCATGGTAATGTATGAACCGGCAATGCTGGACATAATGATCGCTCTTTGCCAAAAGATGGAATGCATAACTATCGCCGATGAGGTAATGACAGGCTTTGGCAGGACGGGCAAATTCTTTGCTATTAATCATGTCTCGCATAAGCCTGATATCATTTGTATGTCGAAGGGCATAACAGGTGGCTTTATGCCATTGGGTGCAACATCTTGCACACAGCAGATATACGATGCCTTTATATCCGACGATAAGTCAAACACATTTTACCACGGACATTCGTATACCGCCAACCCACTTGCTTGTGCTGCTGCCAATGCCAGCCTCGACCTATTAGAGAAAGATGAAATGCATGCACAGGTACAAATGATAAGCGGTTATTTTGCTGACATGAAGCAGTTATTCGAAAAACATCCTAAGGTTATCGATTGCCGCCATACAGGCGCTATATTAGCTTTAGAACTAAAGACCGATGAAGCCACATCATACCTTAACCCGCTTACAGAAAGGCTTACAGAGTTTTACTTAAAACACAATATTATAATACGTCCGCTTGGTAATGTGTTGTATTTCATTCCGCCGTATTGTATTAATAAGGCTGAGCTTATGCTATTACAAACCGTTACCACCGATTTGCTTGCCAGCTTATGAAGAACTTCTTTCTCATACTTTGGAAATGGATAAAGCGATTGGTGCTTGCCTTTTTTGCGTTGAGCATATTATCGGTTATTGTTTTCCGTTGGGTGCCTGTGCCGGTAACACCCTTAATGCTTATACGCTGTGTACAACAGAAATTTGCAGGCGAACCCATGAAGCTCGACAAGAAATGGGTATCGTTCGATAACATATCACCTAACCTACCCTTTGCTGTATTCTGTTCCGAGGACCAGGACTTTTTCAAACACCATGGCTTTAACTTTAAGGCCATACAAGATGCTCTTAAGCACGATGAGCATAGCAAGCGCATTGTTGGTGCCAGTACCATTAGTCAGCAGACAGCTAAGAATGTGTTTCTATCTGTCAATCGCAGCTGGATACGTAAAGGTTTCGAGGCTTACTTTACGGTACTTATAGAGCTGTTCTGGAGCAAGAAACGCATTATGGAAGTGTACCTTAACGTTATTGAATTTGGCAAAGGCATTTATGGCGCTGAAGCCGCTTCTCAGGCTTACTTTCATAAGCACGCTAAAGATTTGACCAAAGAAGAAGCCGGATTGCTAGCTGCTATATTACCCGATCCGTTAAAATGGTCCGCTGCACATCCCGGGCCATTTGTACAAAGCCGCCGCGATTGGATACTCGGCCAAATGGCCGATTATGGTGGCAAACTGGACTTTGATAACCCTCCTAAGTAAACAAGTTATAAAGTTCTTAAAGTTGAAAGTTTATAAAGAAAAAAAAGTCCGATAACTTTATAGACTTTAGGAACTTTATAAACTTTTAACTCAGCTACTTCTTCGAAGTAGCTGTTTCCATCTTCTTCATATCTACGCCGCACATACTGCATTTACCAGGCTTAGCTTGGCTCATGTAGCAATCAGGGCAATAGTAGTCGCCAACTTTTACGTAAGCAATCTTGTCCTTAGAACATTCGCCTGCTTTGGTAACAGTCGCGCCACATA
>Ga0206861_1137_pt1 | contig 9600 bp, 3 predicted proteins | sample Alteio_BWOrgCont_45_FD_152617 | JGI IMG/M metagenome (GOLD analysis project Ga0206861, IMG submission 152617) | Enriched cells from forest soil in Barre Woods Harvard Forest LTER site, Petersham, Massachusetts, United States -... | ecosystem: Environmental > Terrestrial > Soil > Temperate forest > O... | reverse complement strand
CTTGGTAAATGGGGGTTGGGGTGCTGACGCCCAAGTATGATGAAATAATATTGGTGGTGATGACTTGGGTGCAGAGAAAGTTGGTGAAAAACGTGGTGACGGAAGAATCGGAATTGGTCACGGACGCGCCGATGATCGACAACCCACATAGACCCTCCGGCAGATTAGTCACATAGGGAAGATTATTGGTGTAATAGCCGCTGATCGTGTTGCCATTGGTGGCGAGATAGGGCGGGAAAAAACCAAGGATGTTGGTGCCATCATTCGCATTGGTATAAGAACCAAGGGCGGAATTGGTGTAGGACTCATAATAAAAGCCATTGTTATAGTTCTCATAGGTCTGTATGATATCGTAGGTCGTCGTGACGAAGTTGGTATACGTTATGGGCGCGTTGTTGGTATAAACCGTGACGGCCAGAATGTTGGTCTGAAAAACGTTGGTGATATAGGTATTGGTATATAACGTGTCGTTGAGGCTATAACCCACTTCCACCATGCCGTTGGCACCGCCAACGCGCGTGACGGTGGCGCGGGCCGGCACATAAAGCATATCTCCACGGCTATCCAGCGGGGGATTGTTTTCATTCTGGCTGAACTGGTATAGCGCGGAAGTCATCTGGAAAGTTCCGCCCTGAGGCGCGCCTGATTCATTCCAATTCAGCACATAATTGCCCGGCAAGCCAGGGGTGTTTGCGTTCAGATCAACTGAAATGTAATACGACGTCCCGGCCGTCGCAAAAAAAGTGAGGGTGCTGTTATTCCAGTTGGCAACCGAATTATTGTTGGTGAGGTTGTCATCCGCGATGATCAGGGTCAGGTTTGACACCACGTTTCCCGTCCAGACAGCCAGCACGGTGTCCATTGAATTAAAGGTGTCATCCACGCTGCCAATGGTATTGAATGTGACATTACCATTCTGGGGCGCAGTCCACTCGAACCACACGGAGTTGGTCACGGGCACGGCACCGTTGTCTTCGGTCGCCACGATATTGGTTTCACCCGGCGCCAGCGTCGCCCCGATATTATTGCCGGAAGTTGTCCCCCCAAAACCGCTAATGACGGTCGCGTTGGCAAAATTATCATTGACCGGCTGGGCGATGACGGAGCCGGCAGCCAGACCAAAGGTCAGCGCGAAGCCCAGCTTCAGCCAGCGGCCAGCCTGAATCGCCCCCGTAAATTTTTCTTGAATCATTTTCACAACTTTTTTCCATTCATGCCGCCGCAGCCAAGCCGCGTCGGTTTCGGTTTCAAAATTTTCCAACCGGCCCCCCCGCCGACAACTAGTAAAGGGTTTCACCATATAATAAATCCGGTTCCACCAGCACCTGGTAATAGCGTGGCGTCGCATTCGTCGCGGGGTCAAACACCCAGACGTTCGTGGTCGGCGATGGATACGGCTGCGGCGAAATAAAATTGGTCAGCGTGAACCAGGTTGGCGAAAGCAGGTTGGTCGTGTATTGAACTATATTGGTCGCCAAGGGAACGGTCGTCCATTGCAACCGGATCGACCGTGGCGGCAGATTGGTTAAGGTCGTGGTGAAGTCCACCTCGGCCGGTACAAAAATCGGCGCCGAGTCGTCAGCATTGGGCGTTCCGTTGCCATTTGAATCAATATCCCCGCTTTCCGCCAGCGCGGCATTAAGGGTATTGGTCACGCCGACCGGGTAAACCAGCTTGATCGAACTGAAGAAGCCGGCATAAGTCGGCACCCAACGCAGATGGTTGGAATTAAATCCGTTTAGCTGTTCCGCCACGGTGACGCCACCGGCGACCGTTGCCTGTGCATAATAAATGACCAAATTGGTATTGATCGACAGCGCGGGCAAGGTCTCTCCGTTGCGGTTGGTGTAACTTGCGTAACCCAGCAAAACCAAGTTATCCACATAGATGGCGTTGCTGACACTGGTACCGGTAAAGGAGAACTGCGCATTCGGAGAAGGACCTTGGGCATCCAAAATCAACTGGCCAATAGCCACGTTATTGCTGAAACCAATACTGGAGGCCCCGCGATCCTGACCCGCCCAAGTGTTGGCCACTTTTGTATTAGCCAAGGCGATATTGGTGATGGTCGTGCCAAGCAAATCACCCGCCACCGGTTTGATCGGCAGGTTTAATCCCACCGAACTTGCGCCGCCCACCGACCAAAGGTTGCCATTGGTCACCCCGGTGTCAGTGAGCAAATTCGTCACCTGCAAGGTCAGGGAGCGCCCGGATTGCAACACCAAGTTACTCGTCACCAGGCTGCTGGCGGTGATCGAAACATTGGCGCCGGCGGCAAGCAAACCGTTGGTCAGCGTCGTGGTGAGTGATTGCAGCGCGAAGGAGCTAATGCCATTTGAAAGCGTTCCACCGCTGACAAAATTGTCAGCCCAAATGGCCGCGCCTTGATCGGAAACCAAGCCGTTGTTGATGAAGTTGAAATAAGGCTGTGTGCTGGAGCCAAAATTCGCCAAGTTGAGGGTGCGAATGGCCCCGTTGTTGGTCAGGTTGCGTAAATTAGGAGTCACCGTTCCCAAAAGAATGCTCGCGGATCCAAAGTTTAGTTCGCCGTCCAGCGAGGTCGCGCCAATGCCGACCCCATTCGTGGTCAAGGTAAGGTTTTGCGCATCCGCCGAGAAGGTGTTCATAACGTTAAACGCATCGCTGATAACGATGCTGTTGGTACCGTGCAAGATCAGGTTCTGCACTTGAGCCAGGGTGGTTGGATTCAACTGGCTACCGACAATCAAAACCCGGAAGTCGTTGGTTCCACCGAGGGCGTTCGCAACCAGCCAGCGGGTATTCCAAGCCTGAATGGTGCCGCTCCAGTCCGGAATCTGCGGGGTCAACAGATTGGAAACGGTCAGAAACCCATTGGTCACTCCGAGGTTGAGATCGGAAAAGGGCGCTTGAATCAAGGCCCCGGGGCTGCCATCAAATTGATTCGGTGATTGCACCGACAGATAGTTCGGCCCGGTGATCTGCGCCGACGCCAAGTTCAACTCATTAGTGGCGGAAATCTGGATGCGCCCCAGGAAATTGGTGAGGGCGCCATTGGCAATGGCGTTGGTGCTTTCCGTGGTGGGAATAAGTTGGATATCGCCAAAAGAGTATAAGTTCGTGATGCCACCAGCGACGAACGGGTCAACGGCCGGGAATCCGGGGGGAGCCGGGAACGCGCCGACGAGCTGCGGCGTGGTGCTGCCGGTAAAGGCAAAATTGTCCGGGACTCCGTTGACCAACGCCACGTTGGTGGACGCGCCAAGCGCATAATCATCGTTGAGATAAAAATAATTGGTGTATGAATTGCCGGTAGCCACATTTTCATACGTGCCAGCCCATTGAATGGTGACATTACCGCCACCAAATCCAAGATTGCCGGTGTTGAAATAAACATTATAGGAAACATTGGAAGCGCTGGTGTCCTGGATAAACACAAACCGATAGACGACGTTGGTGCCTCCGGCACTACTATCCGCTTCATAATATGTGGTGGAGTTGGTCAGAACTAAAATGACCGGGGCAATGGGAAAAATGGCTGATTCAGCAAAATTTGGCCCCAAATTTGCGCTGGGATCCCAAGCGTTCGTGTTCAACCCAAAAACCCCGGTACCCGCAGCACTCGCACCGGCCCCTTCCCCTTCCATGATCAACGTGCTGAAGCTCAAGTCATCGTTCAGACCATTGAACTGTATCTGCCCATCCACCCCTACATCCACCGTACCCGGATTAACGATATTGGTCGCGCTGACCAGACATTGCGCATAATCAAGAAAGAAAGTGGCGCCAGTATCATTAGTCGAGCCGCAACTGACCAAGCCTGAATTATTGAAGATGCCGGACATCGTCCGCAATCCGCTGACGCTAGATTGATCGTCAAATTGGAAACCCGTGTTCGCCATCATCAAACCGGTGTTAGTGTAGTTGACCGTGTCCGATGTCTCGTAATAAGGCTGCAGGAGCGCAAGCGTCGCGAAATTGATGGTAAAGGAACCCGTGTTGATGAAATTGGTAGCGTCAATCTGCGGCGGATAGCTTTGCGTTCCAGGATAACTAACGATGCCATCATTTTCATAAAGCGCCGACTGCGCCAGGGCCGTCCGCGCCAAAACCAAGCACAGCAACCCGCAGAGCAGCGGCCACTGCATCAGGCGATTCATAAAACTCGACCGGCGTTGAATGCGTTCCATGCGGTTCATTGGATGATAAGCGGGTAATTCCATTGGACGGAACGGGATAAAGAATCCGTCATGGTCAGGGTGAAAATAAAAGTGCCCGATTGCGTCGGCGTGCCGGAGAGCGTGCCACCGACGGAAACACTCAAACCATTCGGCAAACCGGCGGCGGACCAGGTGTAAGACGGCGTGAAGGCACCGCCGGTTGAAGTGAAGGTCGTTGATGGATAGGCCACCCCCTCGGTGCCATTCGGCAAGCTGGCCGGAGAAATCTGGACCAAAATCAAGTTACCCAAGCTATCGGTGCTCACGCCGTTGGGGTAAGCCACGGGGGCATTGGTGGTGCCGTCAAAGGATCCCCACATAAAATAGGCCAGATAAAACTCGTTGGGCGCCAGTTGGTCGGCACCAGGGTTTGCGAGCCAATAGTAATCGCCAGTCAGATTGTCAATGTCGTTAAAATAAACCGGACCCGCCTTTTCAAAGGCAATTTTTGTCGGCCCGATGACGGTTCCCGGCCCGGCCAGATCAGGCAACACATTGGCCGTGTCAAAATCATAGCTCTCAGAAAATACGGATACCAAGGGAATCGCACCCGGGCCGGAAACCTGATCGTCAGCGGAAAACAGAAAATCAGGGGTGGTTACTATCCGCTGGAAAGTTTGCAACCGCGCCTGGCTGTTGGTCACAACCACCATCGTGTAATTATTAGTGATGGGTTGATAGAACTGGCCGATGAGCGAATCATAACTGCTCTGCACAAAATTGATTTTTTCAACACCTTCGTACAGCCCCGTCGCATCAGTCGTCTGGGCACAACTCACCGTAGCGATGATAAAAATATAATTTGTCGTATAAATCACAGTCTGCGAAGAGGAAGAGACTGTGCCAGTCGTATTGGTAGCCGTCGCCGCATTGGTTCCGAAAGCTGAAGCAGTTATGTTCGTCACCACGTTGGTAAACCAATCCGGGGTAATAATATCCAGACCACAGGTATTGGTCGGCAGAATGTAATAATCTCCCGACGGCACATTGGTCAGTATGATGGTGGTGGATGCCGTGTTAGTCACTGCGGGACTTCCCGGTGGCGCACCTGTGCGCGGACCGACCGTAACGGTCTGCAAGGTCTCAACCGTATTCGAGTAATAGTGGTTGGTGACAATGTTCGCAAACGTATCCACATAAAATTCGCCAATCCCGACCGAAGCATTGGTGGCAATGACCAGTACCGGTGGACTTCCCGCGGCAGAACCGATGTAATTAGTAAAATAATCAGTGACGTTATAGTTGGTAACGTAGGTGAAATAATTGGTCGAACTTGCAACAATCACGCCGGGAAACAAGGCTTCCAGGGTAGCCGGCGGGTTCGTGAGCGACGAACTCAAAAGCGCCCCCAGATCATACGTGCCATAATAAACACCACCAACCAGCGTGCCGTTGGTGGTGAGCGACACCGGAAATAATTGCACACCATTGGTCGTGGCGGTTGTCAACAAACTTCCGGCCGCCGCCGTTTCCTGAACTATATTGTTCGACGTGAGCAAATACTGTAACCCCATCACATCATCGTGGGTCAAGCCGGTGTAATAATCACCCCAGTTCATGTTGATGATCTGTGAAGCCACGGCCGAATAGGTATCGGCCAATGGATCCACGGGAAACGGCGCCGATATCGCCAGCGGGTTCGGCCCCGTGCAAGCTTCCTCAATCTCGTAGCTATAAAGCGTATTATTGACATAGGGTGAATAAAAACTTGAGACGGTCTGGCTGCCGGCGATCGGGCTGCCGCCCGTATCAAAATTTCTTTGCACCACCAGATATTCCATGCCCGCCGGACAAGGAATGGCGGGGACGTCATATCGGTCATGCAGTGTCCAGGTATATTCCACCGGATCCGCCAGCCCCATCTGCCGCACCAATGTGCCCAGCGTGAACGATTTCAAATCAAACAAACCCAAAGCCTGCGCCTGATAATTGACATGGCGCGTCTCAAATGGAAATCCCGAAAGGTTGCTGTAACCATCCAGCCCATTGGTCATTCCGGTCGGGTTGTTGGTAAAGGCTTTGTTCATGATGGCACACGCACCTTCCACCGCCGCCATGCCGTTGGAGCCAAAATAATCAAGGAAGTTCGCATCGAAGGCGTAATATAACTCCGGCGTGTTGCGGCGATAGCCTTCACCATAGTTTTTTGGCGCCACAAAGTCAGTCGGTGGCCCATAGCCAATCACCGCCGACTGCCAGGCATCGCCGCCGTTGCCAACCGGGCCGGCGAGCGAGAACGCCGAAGCCGATCGCAACAGCCCAAACATCACCACCCCCGCCAGCAAAATTGTCTTCATCACTTGTCGCATATAATTTTTCACTGGCGCAATAACATCACCCGGTAATAACCGGACGCGTTGCCGCCGACATAAATTGAATCCGTCGTCCCCGTCGCGAACCGCGGCGACCCCACATTGCTCCACGAGCCAAAGCCTGTCGTCGTCTCCTGCACTTGATACGTTGCCCCCGGCTGCGTGTTCCAGCTCAAGAACAAACCTTGCGGGGTCTGCGTCAGGGTTTGTTGCAGCCAGGTGGATGGATTCAGCGGGCTGCCGCCGCTCACGAAAATTTTCAGCAGCGTCGGGCCGCCCGGCATTACGGGCGCGCTGGCAGAAGGCCAGGAGTTGGTATTATCGCCATAATTATTCGCCTCCATCCATTCATAGGGGATCCCACCCCAGTTGAGACCGCTCCAAGTCGTGCCGCTGGCCGCTGGTGATAACGGCGAACTTCCCCCAGCCGTTGTCACATAATTCAACTGAAATAAATGCGTACTGTTGGTCGTCAAGCCGTTCGCCGCCGTCATGGTCCATTGGTTGGTGGTGACAATTCCCGTTGCCGTAGTGGCCCCGTCCACATAGACCTCGTAGTTGGAAACGGAGATCCCCAGCAGCGGCGGCCAGGAGACCACCAGTTGCGGCTGATAAATATTATTGCTCAATGTGAAGGGCGCATAGACAAACGGCGCGGACATCGCGTCCAAAACCGACGTGACATTGATGTAACGCTGCGCAAACATATCAAAACTAGACGGGCCACCGGTGTAGCTCGACCAAACCGTGATAAATTGATCCACGCCATCTGAGGCTACGACCGGCTGTATCTGCTCACTGATGGTCGTGGTATTGACTCGAAATTCGCCGCCAACCAGCGAGCTGTCACTGTGAACGAACTGGCCATAAACTCCCTGCAGAGAGCCATCCTGCCCCAAGCTGGTCCAGACTGCCAGATAATCCAGACCAATGGCACTGAGACGCGGCGCATACTGGTCACCAGACAAATAAGTGTTCAGCCGCACCACGTTGCCACCGGCGCCGGCGTTGGAAAACGGCCGCGCATAAACATCCCATCCATTGGTGATGATCGTCATGTCACGCGCACTCCAAGCCACCATGAAACTGCCGTCCGATGCGGCCGCGACACTCGGGTTCGCGCATGGGTTGGAACCGGTATCCACCAGAAATTCACTGCCAGCCGGCGCGCCGTTGCTTTGGTAAAGTCGTGCATATATGTCCACACTCGGAACGACGATCGTGCTGGCAGTATAATAAGCGGTTGAATTCGTCCCCAACGCGGGCGCCGCCATCTGCTCCTGCTCGGAAACCCAGGCCACCACAAATCCGCCACCCTGCAAGGCGATGACCGCCGGGGTGCGCTGGTTATAGTTGGTGAACTGGTTGACCAAAAATTCATTGCTGATGGTCGTGCCGGTGGGGGATAAAATTTTAGCATACACATCCTGCATGCTGTTGGAGCCGGCCTGGTCATAACTTGCCCACACAATCACGACGTTGGAGTTATTCAACGTGGTGATCGCCGGATTAATCTGGAAATTATTGGTGAACTGGCTTACCAACACGTCGGTGGTGGTCAGAAAGGTATTGGTCGGGGTCAGAAAACGGGCGAAAATGTGCTGGTATCCTTCCAAACCGCCCTGCCACACAAAAGCCGCGCCGCCATTTTTCAAAAGTGCCACGCGCGCCTTTTCCTGATCGTTCGTGCCCTGCACATTCACCCGATAGACGCTGCCCGAACCAGACAATGTGCTGTTCACCGGCATCATGCTGATGCCCCAGCCGCTGCCGTCGGTGACATTATCCTGCCAGACCACAAATCCGCCGTTCGGAGAAATGGCCGCATCCGGAAAAACCTGGTCGCCCGGCAGGTTGCCGATGACGGCGTATTCAGTGCCGTTCGTCGTATAATAATTGGTCTGCGCCAAGGCAGCGGAAGTCAACGCCAACGCCGAAGCCCAGACAAGGGCGGCAACCGCATTTTTAAATCGTATGGCCAATGGTATCATGAAAGTCAGTGACAATAGTCCATGTCTGTGATTTTGTCGAAAAATTATCATGGTGGCCGCGATTTTTTTAATCGTCCCGGCCACGTTGTTGTTCCAATTTCGCAAATTCATTTTCAAATCAACTCCGCCTGTTGCCCCGGCAACGGTCCGGCCAATTCCGCCAGCATTCCCTTAAAGCCCCAGCGCCGGAACAGACCGCACAATTTTTCATTATCCACCAACTGTGGTTTCATTTTCTCCGGCACGAACTCGCACGGCACATCCTGCAGCCGCACCAGTCCCAAATTTTTTTCCACCACCGCCACCGCCCCGCGCAAGGCGGCCTGTATTTTTTCAGACTTCACCTCGGCCAGCCGCGTGAACAGCGCCTCGACCGAGCCAAACTGTTTCAACAGCTCAGCGGCGGTTTTTGGCCCGACCCCGGGGACGCCGGGGATGTTATCCACCGCGTCACCCATCAAGGCCAGCCACTCCGCCACCTGCTCCGGTTCCACTCCGGCCTTGGCGCAAACCTGTTCGCGCCCCCAAATGGTTCCGGTCTTGTCGTTCGGGTTCAACAACCCGACCTGCGCCGAAACCAACTGCATAAAATCCTTGTCGGAACTGGCGATCACCACTTCCCAACCGGCCGCCGCCGCCCGCCGCGCCAGACAGGCGATGTAATCATCCGCCTCAATGCCGTCGCCGCAAAAATCCGCCAAACCCGAGGCGGCGAGATAATTTCTTATCTCATCCAGTTGTGGCCGCAGATCCTCCGGCATTTCCGGCCGCTGCGCCTTGTATTCCGGCAACGCGGCGACCCGTTCCGCACTTAACCCGCCGTCCCAAGCTACCAGCAGATGCGTCGGCTGGATGCCCATCCGCATCTTTTCCAACATCTTGACAAAGCCATAAATGGCATTCGTCGGCTGTCCGGTTGGTGAACGCAAGCTGCGGATGGCATGAAACGCACGGTAGGCGTAAGCATGGCCATCAATAATCAACAGCCGGCTCACTGATTCTGATTCTGCCCCGAATCTTGAGGCAGCGAATGCACCTGCTCCGTCGTTTCCGTCGCCTGACCTGCGCCGGGCGGCTGGGTTGGAATCGCACTTTGAG
>Ga0206861_1136_pt1 | contig 9768 bp, 7 predicted proteins | sample Alteio_BWOrgCont_45_FD_152617 | JGI IMG/M metagenome (GOLD analysis project Ga0206861, IMG submission 152617) | Enriched cells from forest soil in Barre Woods Harvard Forest LTER site, Petersham, Massachusetts, United States -... | ecosystem: Environmental > Terrestrial > Soil > Temperate forest > O... | reverse complement strand
TTGAAGTAGGCGCCCGTCCATTCTCCCCCGGCCCAGACGGGGCTCGCCCATTTGTCCGGCAGGTTGAGGCCGAAGACTGCCAGTTGTGCTTTCGTATAGCCAGCAAAACCGACCGCGACCGCAACGTTCGAGACCACGTATTCGAGGATCAGGTCCCAGCCAATGATCCAGGCAAAAATTTCGCCGAGCGTAGCGTAAGAGTACGTGTAGGCGCTGCCCGCGATGGGGATCATCGAGGCCAGTTCGGCGTAGCACAATCCGGCGAAGCTGCAAGCGACCGCCACCAGTAAGAACGAAATCGCAATCGATGGACCGGCGGGCGGGCGGCCGTGCATGAGGGCTCCCGCGGTGCTGCCGGTGCGCACGAAATTTATGATCACGTCGAGCGCCTGCGCATGCAGAAGCGATGGAGCCTGGAAATATTCGCCAGCGGCCGCGGTGCCGGTCAGGATGAAAATTCCCGAGCCGATGATGGCTCCGATGCCAAGAGCTGTCAGGGACCACGGGCCCAGTGATTTGCTTAGCCGATGTTCCGGGTGGTCGGCTTCGGAGATCAGCTTGTCGATCGACTTGCAGCAGAAGATCTGTTTGTCGGAGGTACGGATGACGGCTGCGGGTTCCGTGGGTTGTGACAAGCGGTCGTGGTCTCCTGGGTGCAGCTCTCAGCTTTCAGCCGTCAGCTCTCAGCTACAGAACCTGCGTCGCTGCGCGACGGGAGCGGGCGAGTCGCCCGCTCCCACACGAGTTCCGCTGTTGCCTTTACCGCTTGGCCTGGCCGCGAGCCAGTTTCTTGACCTTGGGCTTTTTCGATCCGCGGGCGTAATCGCGGGGCTTGAGCGGCTTTTCGGCTTTGCGTTTCTTGCGCGAGGCACGTTTGGATTTCTTGCGTTCTTCTTTGGTTAGCTTGGATGTATTTGCCATGATTCCTTTAAATTGTGAGATTCAGTGATTGAGGCATTTAGTGATTGAAATGAGGATTGATCGCTTAGTCACGCAATCGCTCACTGGCTCAATCGCCTTCAGGCCCTTTCCAGCTGGGCGTACTTCTCTACCAGCTTCTTTAATCCGAAGCGTGGAAATTGTACCGTAATCTTGGCTTCTTCGCCTTCTCCTTCGCGCAGGTAGACCGTGCCTTCGCCATATTTTGGATGGCGGACTTTCTGGCCGGGGCGGAATCCGCGCTTGCCGGTGGGCTGTTCGACGGGCGTTTTCGGGACGGTAAATTTCTTGCCGCGACTGGCGAAGAACTCGGCGATGTTCTCGATGGAGTTGTAGGGACGGGCCGGGGCGATGTGCTTTTGCCGGCTCTGCGCCCCGGGGGCGCCGGGACCGTGCCATGACGCGCTTTGATCTTCGTCTTCGTAGGAATAGTGGGTTGAGGTGTGCTCGTCGCGGAGCGAGCGCGCGGGCGAGTCGCCCGCGCCCACACGGACTGTGCTCGCGCGGCGCGTTCCTAATTCTTCCAGCAGCGGGGCGGGGACTTCTTCCAGGAATCTTGAGGGGACGCTGGCTTCGGGTAAGTCGGTGCCGTATCTCCGGCGATAGACGGCGCGGGTCAGGATGAGTTGATCCATGGCGCGGGTCATGCCGACGTAGCAGAGGCGGCGCTCTTCTTCAATGTCTTCGGGGACGAGCATGGTGCGGGAGTGCGGGAACAGACCCTCTTCGAGACCGCTGAGAAAGACCAGGGGGAATTCCAGGCCCTTGGCAGCGTGCAGGCTCATGAGCGTGATCTGGGCGCGGGCGTCGTAGTCGTCTGCGTCGGCCACGAGGGCGGCGTGGTCGAGGAACTGGTCGAGAGTCTCGGCGCGGTCGCGCGAGTCCATGGCGGCGTTGACTAGTTCGCGCAGGTTTTCGATACGGGAGAAAGCTTCCGGCGTGTCTTCCTCTTCGAGCAACTTGATGTAGCCGGTGCGGTCGATGAGGAATTTCAGAATGTCGGCGACGGAAACGGTGGGAGTGGGGAAGGAATCAGGCGTTGAGCCGATCTGCGGCTCTGGAGGCCTTGCTCCTTCTACTTGCGGCGGCTCGGCCGGCGGGACGCCAGCGCTACTGTCGGGGGTTTCGGCGGCGCCGAAGTCGAAGGAGAAGTTCCCGAATTCAGTGGGATCGAAGGTCGTAGCGTCTTCGGAGTTGGAAACCTGCTCGTCGGTGGTGCCCGTGGCTTCCGAGTGCGCGTGCGAGTCGTCCGCGGCCACACGTTCGCTTCCTTCCAGTTGTTCGGTGAATGTGCCGGCTAGCATGGCGCGGGCGTCTTCGATCAACTGCTGAAAGCTTTTCAGAGACGCGAGGGCGCGCGGCGGCAGAAGCTGGCGGCGGATGGCTTCTCCAACGGCGCCCCAGAATGACAGGCCGGTTTCGAGCGCGAGATTTTCGAGCGTGTCGATGGTGCCTTTGCCGATGCCGCGGGTGGGGGTGTTGACGACGCGCAGCAGCGAGATGGAGTCGTCGGGGTTTTGAATAACTTTGAGGTACGAGATCATGTCTTTGATCTCGGAGCGATCGTAGAACGAGAATCCGCCGACGATGTGATATTTGAGGCCGTAGCGGCGCATGGCCTCTTCGAATAGTCGCGACTGCGAGTTGGTGCGGTAGAGCACGGCGGCTCGGGGAATTTCTCCGCGTTCGTTGGCCGCGTGATCGGCGGCGGCGCGCAGATATTTTGCGATGTGATCGGCGGCGAAGAGCGCTTCGTTTTCACCATCGGGGGCTTCGTAGTAGCCGATTTTGGTGCCGCCCTGGCGCGCGGTCCACAGGTTCTTGCCTTTGCGGCGGATGTTGTTCGCAACCACGGTGGACGCGGCCTGCAGAATGTTTTGTGTGGAGCGATAGTTCTGTTCGAGGCGGATGATTTTGGCTTCGGGGAAATCTTGCTCGAACTCGAGAATGTTGCGAATGTCGGCGCCGCGCCAGGAATAGATCGACTGATCTTCATCGCCTACGGCGCAGACGTTGTGGCGTTCGCCGGCGAGCATGCGCATGAGTTCGTACTGTGGACGGTTTGTGTCCTGGTATTCGTCGATGAGCAGATATTGAAAACGGCGGTTGTAGTATTCCCGCACTGTCCCAGCGGATTTCAGCAGCCGCACGGCTTCGAGCAGCAGGTCGTCGAAGTCGAGTGCGTTGGCCTTGCGCAGTTCTTTGCGGTATTCCTCGTACAAGTGGGCGATTTTTTCGGTCTTTGGATCGGCCGACTGCAGGTAGAGTTCCTGAGGATCGAGCATGTGATTTTTTGCCCAGGAGATGCGGCCAAGGACGGTGCGGGGGGTGAGTTGCTTGTCGTCGAGGCCGAGACGCTTCATCACGCCTTTGACCACGGCCTGCTGGTCACTCTCGTCGTAGATGACGAAATTTTTTGTATGACCGATCGGTGGCTGTCCGGGCACGGACGAGGGGATGCGCAGGGCTTCAATGTCGCGGCGCAACACGCGCACGCAGAATGAATGGAAGGTGGAGATGACGGGCTTGGCGATGCTGAGGCCGCCGACCAGTTTCTCGACGCGCTCCCCCATTTCGGCGGCGGCCTTGTTGGTGAAGGTCATGGCCAGGATGGATTCGGGCATGACGCCTTTGTGTTCGATCAGGTAGGCGATGCGGTAGGTGATGACGCGGGTCTTGCCGCTGCCGGCTCCGGCAAGGATCAGCACCGGGCCTTCGGTGGTTTCGACGGCTTCGCGTTGCTGCGGGTTGAGTTGGTCGAGAAAAGACAATGCGGAAGTGGCTCCGGGATCGCTGATTCGATTTTACAGGGGAATGCGGGGTGACGAACGGCGGGCGGCAATTTCCAGTGAAGCTATCCGGCCAGTAGAAACTATTTCTGCATTTCGCGGACAGCCTTGACGAATTCTTCCTGGCTCACAAATTTCCTGAAGGAGTCGTCTTTCAGCGGATCGGGCAATGTCTCTCCCGCAATCATGTTGGCCTTGTACTTGTAGAAGAGGCGCAGCTGGGTGAGCGCGTCATTTATCTTGTCCATTTCGCCGTAGGTGCATGCCAGGTTGTAATAGAACATCGGATACTCGGGATCCTGGGTTAGTCCGAACACGAACGTAGCCTGGGCTTGCTGCAGTTTCCCGGTGATTCCATAGGACATCCCCAGATTGTCGACCAGCACACGGAAATAATCCTTCGACAGGGTGCGCTTCTGCCGGTTCAGATCCAGAGCTTTCAAGTAAGCGTCCTCCGCCTGGGAGTAGTCGCGTCGCAGATAGAACTTGCTGCCCAGGGCGAAATAGTAAGAGCTGTCGCGATCCTCAGACTGACCGGGATTTTCAGCCTCTGCCTCATGGAGCGAGACGTCCGTCGAAAGCTTCACGCTGGCCAGTACATCCTCGAACAGCTTCGAGTCCTCTGGATGGAAACCGGCTTTTGACAGGTGAATCTCGGCGCACAGGTTGCCGCTGCCAAGGTAGGCGTGCATATCTTTTTGCTGCACCTTGACCCCTTGGAATTCGGGGACGATGAATTCGACGCGGGCGATCCCGTCTTTCACGACGGTTTCCTGAAGATCATCACGTTGCATCTTGACGGCTTTCTTTGTGCCGGGCCACCATTCGTCGCGACACTTTTCTGGGCTTGCGGGAAAGTTAACGCGCTGCAGGAAGGCGCTGATGGCGAGTTTGTCTGGTCTGCCGAAGGCTCGCAACTGCACTTCTTTGCCATCGGGTCGCACATGAGCTTCGAACGTGGTGGGGCCCACGTCGAATTCCAGGACGCCCTTCACGTTCGGGATCGCCATTTGGGCCCGGTGGGTGGAGGGCTGCTGGGCCTGAGCGAGGATGGCGCAGCAAAGTACGAGGGCGGATGCAGGAGCTTTCATGACGGCGCGATTGTACCAGCAGCTCACAGCGGCGGCCCGATCAGGCAGGGACGCTGTGAATTTTGGCCGCAAGGCGGATAGGCCTATTCGTTCTTTCTGCGGATTTGAGATGGGGTGCGGGCCGGGGAGAAAGCCCCATTTCTCGCGCAAAAGGCGCGCGAGAAATGGGGCACCCGGTACGGGATGGCTGCGGCCTACAGGAGGAGCGTCTTATGAATCCGAACGCGAGTCCGAAGATTTTTCTGCTATTGGCAGTAGTGATGATTGCGACGGGAGTGGTGCTGGTGGACCAGCACGACGCGCAAGCGGGTGAGGTGCCGGCGTCGGGTTACAAGGTGCTGGAGCCGATTCGGCATGGGAATCTGACGGTGTTTCCGGTGGTCGCGGCCAAGAGTTATCCGACGGGTGAGTTCATGACGCTGGATGAAGGGCTGCGATCGGGAGATGTGGTGGTCACGGAAGCGGGCAACGTGCAGGGACTGATTCGGCGGCATACGGCGCCGGTGATTCGGAATGGCGGTGGGGCGGAGGTGAACCGGCTGGTGCTGGTGAATAATTCCAAGCGGCCGCTGCTGTTGCTGGCGGGTGAGATTGTGAGCGGGGGCAAGCAGGATCGCGTAATCGGAAAAGACCGCATCGTTCCGGCGGAGAGCGATCCGGTGGACTTGAGCGTGTTCTGCGTGGAGCCGGGGCGGTGGGTCGCGAGCAGTAACAATTTCGGAGCGTCAGAGGCGATGTACGGGCGCAACGTCGGCGGCCCGATCCATGGCAACGCTGCTCCTCCCATGGCGATGATGGCGCAGCCCTCGGTGCGCGCCAAAGCCATGGCCGACAAGGACCAGGGCCAGGTTTGGGCGGAGGTGCGAAAGCAGCAGTCGGCTATGGAAACGGTTGAGGTCTCGGCCGGCGCGGCTCCTGTGGCAACGGAGATTGCAAGCACTTCTTCATACGCCAAGGTGAATGAAAACGCGGAAGTCAAGAAGCAGGTCGACGCGGTCGCGAAGCCGATCGAGCAAAATTATCAGAGCCTAATCCGGCAGTTGCGCGACCGCAATGCGGTCGGGGTAGTGGTTGCGGTGAACGGGCGCATCATTTGGGCTGACGTGTTTGCCAGCACGGACTTGCTGGAAAAATATTGGCCGAAGCTGGTGCGCTCGTACGCTTCAGAAGCAGTGGTGACGCGCGCGAAAGATGTCGAAGTCGGCGTGAGCCAGGCGCAAGCATTTCTGGGCGACATGGAAGGACGACACGAGACGATTGAGACCGAGCCGGGAATTTACCGGCACACCGAAGCGACCGGCGACGGATTCAAGGCGTTCTCGCTGATGTCGCTGCTGCCGAAGACCGGGTTTGACGTGCACGTGGCGAAGATGGCGGAGTGAAGAGGCAGTGGTTAGGGGCTAGTGGTCAGTGGTCAGTGGTCAGTGCCTCGTTACCAGGGGAAGGTGCGGGTATCGTTGGCCACTGGCCACTGGCCACCGATCACTGGCCACTTTTTCCCGACCTATCGTTAGTTTCTGGTTGATTCGTACCAATTCCGCCAGGCGGTGGAATCGTTGGGGAGGTGCTGTCTGGTGATGTCGCTCAAGGCCTGGAATGCTAAGGCATGTGTCTGGGCATCGAGCGAGGGATCGTCGGTGTAGTTCAACAATTGCGGGACGGCGGTGAGGCGCTGCTCGGGGGTGTACATGCCTGACTCGGCCAGGGCGCACGCGGCCCGTTCACGGACGCTCGGGGAAGGATCGTCGTGCATCGCGTTCAGCAGGGGCTCGATGGTTTGGCTGGAGCCGGACAGCGCGAGACCTTCGACGGCCCAGCGGCGCGAATCAGCGTCGTCATCTTTCAGGTGAGCGGTTAAGACTTGTACGACACGGTCGGTTTCGACGCCCCGGTTCGCGATAAGACCGAGAGCCCAGAGCGCCCAGATTTTCTGCGCGTGGTCGGGAGATTCAGCAGTGCTCAACAAATAATCGAGGCTGGCAGAGTTCTTGGCCAAGCCATAGGCCGCGAGTTCGACTTCGATGCCGGACTCGCGCACTCGCAGATCATTAGAGTTCAGCGCGGCGGTCGTTAGCTGCGCGATCTGCGGATTCCAGTTTACTTTTCCTTGCCAGCGATCTACCCGCGACGAAATCTGCTCGACTGCTCCGTCTTTGCGGGCCACGGCCTGTTCGAGCAGCGCCTCGGCCTGCCTCTGCGGCATCATGCGATCGAGTGGAAGAGAATTTTTGGCGGAAGCCGGGCTGCCGGAACGCATGGAAAAAGTTCCGAACTGGTTGCTGAACTTGAACCAGGCAGAATGGGCTCTGCCGATGTTGGCGGCAAGGAGCGCCAGAATGGCTCCGATCGCGATGGCAAACAGCGGGCCGAAGCGGCGGATTTTCTCAGACCGCGGCGGAGGGTAAGAGATCGGTCCGCCGGAATCGTCGCCGGAAATGTCGGAGTTCAGCCGGCCGTAGTCGGGAGTCGGCTGCAGGCGCGGGTCCGCGACCTTCGCGGGGTCTGGCTGCGGAGATGGCCCAGAAACAGGTGGCTGGGGAACATCCATATAGTAACGAGTCTAGGATCACTGCTGAAATGAGGTAAAGTTACTTCGGGTCGAATCCCACCGAGTGCAGTGTAACGAGGCGGCGCGGCCGACGATTCCACGAAATTCTGAGGAGGAAATGATCTTATGAAATCAAGATGGATCGTATTCATCATGAGTCTGTCGCTGGCGGGGGTGGCTTTGGCGGCTGGTTCGGGATACCACGTAGTGACGACTTACAAGGTGGGCGGCGAGGGCGGATGGGATTACCTGACGGCCGATGCTGCCGCTCGGCGCGTCTACATTTCTCGCGGTACACACGTCACGGTGCTCGATGCGGATTCGGGCAAGAGCGTCGGCGACATCGCCGATACGCCGGGGGTTCATGGCATCGCGCTGGCGCCGGAGCTTGGGCGCGGTTTTACCAGCAACGGGCGGGAAGGAACGGTCAGCATTTTTGATATCAAGACGCTGGCGACGAGCAGCAAGGTGAAGGTGGGCGAGAATCCTGACGCGATTCTTTATGATCCAGCGACGAAGCGCGTTTTTACCTTTAATGGGCGCAGCCAGGATTCAACGGTCGTCGATGCCGCCAGCGGGAAAGTGTTGGGCACGATCAAACTCGATGGCAAGCCGGAGTTCGCGGCCAGCGACGCGAAGGGAATGATCTACGTCAACATCGAAGATAAGAGTGAGTTGACGGCGATTGATCCGAACAAGATGGAAGTGAAGGCGAAATGGCCGCTGGCGCCGTGCACGGAGCCGAGCGGGCTTTCGATCGATCGTAAGAACCGGCGGCTGTTCGTAGGCTGCGACAACAAGATGATGGCGGTAGTGGACGCGGACAGCGGCAAGGTGCTGGCAACTCCGGCGATCGGCGACGGCGTGGTTGCAACCACATTCGACGCCGAGACCGGTTTGGCGTTCGCTTCGTGCGGCGGGGATGGTGTGCTGACTGTGGTCAAAGAGGAATCGCCGGGCAAATTTAGTGCCGAGAACATTCCGACGCAGAAGGGCGCGCGCACCCTAGCGCTGGATGCGAAGACGCACAACGTGTTTGTGGTGACGGCGCAGTTGGGGGCGCGGCCCGAGCCGACGACGGATAATCCGCACCCGCGGCCTCCGATGGTTCCGGACAGCTTTGTGGTGCTGGTGGTTGGGAAGTAATCAAGAGATTAATCAAGCACAGTTTGCTTTGGGAGAGGCTTGCCTGGATTCCACTTCTGGTCGTGAAGCGCGAGCGGGCCTTCACAAAATAACGGATTCCGGCTAGGATATCGCCACTCCGGTCGGCCGTACGACCGTTCGGTTGGAATGGGCGGGGCGGATTGTTTTCTCAAAAACTGGGATTGAACGGCCGAGGGCCAGATTACATGACGACTCCTGACGAGAAGTTTTTCCATGCGGAGGTGACCCGACGCGTCGACTTCGCTCCTGACTTGTGGATGTTCCGCATCCGCACCGGGGGCGAGTTTCATTTCGTTCCAGGACAGTATGCGACCTTGGGAGTCGAGGCGAATGGGAAGCGGGTCGAGCGTCCGTATTCGATTGCGTCAGCGCCTTTTGAAGATGAAGTTGAGTTTTTCTTTGAACTGGTACCGGAGGGCGCGCTGACGCCGCTGCTGCACAAGTTACAGCCGGGCGACCAGTTGCTGATGCGCAAAGTTCCGAAGGGAAAGTTTTCGCTCGACCTGCAGAGTCAACGCACGAATCATCTGCTGATCTCGACGGTGACGGGAGTAGCGCCGTTCGTGAGCTACGTGCGTACACTTTCCAAAGACTGGACGGAAGGACGATTTGACGGGAGCCACAAGCTGTATCTGCTGAACGGCGCGAGCCGTCCATGGGAGTTTGGATATCTCGACGAACTGAGCCAATTTGATAAAGAATTACCGTGGTTCAAGTACGTGCCGACCGTCAGCCGTCCGTGGGATCACGCGGACTGGCCGGGAGAAATCGGACGGGCCGATGACATTCTGCGCAAATATGCGGATCATTGGGAACTGGATGCGAGTAACACTCTGGCTTATTTGTGCGGGCATCCGGACATGATCGAGCACAGCAAGGCGATCCTGAAGCGGCGCGGATTTACTGATAAGGGAGCGGTGAAGGAAGAGGTTTACTGGATTCCGCCGCACAAGTAGCTTCGAGCTGCGAGTTCCGAGTCGCGAGTACGAGCGCGGAAGAATTGGGGATGGCTAAGTGCCGACGGTCGGACTGCGTCGCTCAAGTAGAATCACGTCCCTCCAAGCATCGCCGAGTTTGCCGATGCGGCGCCTTACGCCGACTTCCCGAAATGCGTAGGACTTGTGCAGGGCGATGCTGGCCGTGTTCTCGGGGAATATCCCGGCCTGCAAAGTCCAGATTCCGTTCGCTTCCGATTCTTCGACGAGTGCCCGCAGAAGTGCTTTGCCGACACCCT
>Ga0206861_1135_pt1 | contig 9863 bp, 7 predicted proteins | sample Alteio_BWOrgCont_45_FD_152617 | JGI IMG/M metagenome (GOLD analysis project Ga0206861, IMG submission 152617) | Enriched cells from forest soil in Barre Woods Harvard Forest LTER site, Petersham, Massachusetts, United States -... | ecosystem: Environmental > Terrestrial > Soil > Temperate forest > O... | reverse complement strand
ATCGCCACCACGGAAGGCTCATCTAGCACTATGCCGCGATCACGCACATAAATCAGAGTATTGGCCGTACCTAAATCTATCGAGAGGTCATTCGAAAAAAGGCCACGTAATTTTTTAAACATTTTTTCTCGTTATTAAAATAAAATGGGTTTAGAACTGCTTTTTGACAGCCCGTTGAGTATCTTGCTTTTCAATATAATAAGGTCTTGCCATTTGAGCAAGATAAAATATATAGTAGTGTACTTTTTTATTAGTCACGGAGCAAACAGTCATGTCAATAACTAAAGAGCAAGTGGATAAAATTGCTCATCTTGCCCGTCTCGCCTTGACTGAAGAGGAGGCGCACGCCTACGCGACCCAACTCGAAAATATTTTTAATTTGGTCACAGTATTGCAACAAGCCGACACCGCCGAAGTGCGCCCTATGGCGCACCCGATGGATGCGAAGCAACGGTTGCGGCCGGATGTGATCACTGAAGGTAATGAGCGGGAGGTTATGCAAGCCATCGCCCCGCTGACCGATATGGGCTTGTATTTAGTACCACAGGTGATTGAATGATGATACACACACTGGCTGAATATCAAAAACAGCTGCTGGCCAAAAAAATATCTAGCCTAGAGCTGACGCAATTTTTTCTCGATAAAATGGCGCAACACAACGCGTTGAATAGTTTTATTACCGTTTGTGCGGAAACGGCAAAGGCTCAAGCGATACACGCAGATGAATTGCGCGCGCAAGGCAAAGCGGGCCCATTAACCGGTTTACCGTTTGCTCATAAAGATATTTTTTGCACACGCGGGATTAAAACGACCTGCGGCTCGAAAATGTTAGATAATTTTATTGCCCCCTATAGCGCGACAGTCACCGAAAAACTCGATGACGCCGGAATGGTGTTGCTAGGCAAAACCAATATGGATGAATTTGCCATGGGCTCTTCGAATGAAAATAGTTTTTATGGCGTCGTCCACAATCCTTGGGATACGCGTTGTGTGCCTGGAGGATCTTCAGGCGGATCCGCTGCCGCAGTGGCTTCCCGCATAGTGCCTGCGGCAAGTGGTACCGATACCGGCGGCTCTATCCGCCAACCGGCAGCTTTTTGTGGCATTACCGGTTTAAAACCGACTTATGGGCGTATTTCCCGTTATGGCATGATTGCTTTTGCATCGAGCCTGGATCAAGCCGGCCCCATGACACAAACCGCTGAAGATGCCGCGTTGTTATTAAATGCCATGGCCGGGTTTGATGTACGGGATTCTACGAGTTTAAATGTGCCGGTGCCCGATTATACCGCAACTTTAAATGATAGTTTACAGGGCTTACGCATAGGCATCGTTCCCAGCTTTTTTGGTGACGGCCTTAATAGTGAGATTGGTGCTGCGATAGATAACGCCAAATCGGTATTGGAAAAATTAGGCGCACAATGTGTGGAGATAGAATTGCCGCATCATGAACTCGCTATTCCGACTTATTATGTTGTCGCGTCCGCGGAATGTTCTTCTAATTTAGCGCGCTATGATGGCGTGCGCTACGGTTACCGTGCCGCGCAGCCTGTCGATTTAATGGATTTATATAAACGCTCACGTAGTGAAGCCTTTGGACAAGAAGTGAAACGCCGGATCATGATGGGCACGTATGTGCTCTCATCAGGTTATTACGATGCGTATTATTTAAAAGCGCAAAAAGCACGGCGTTTGATCAGTGAAGATTTTAAAGCGGCATTTAAAAATGTGGATGTGATTTTATCGCCGACTACGCCAGATGTGGCCTTTAAAATTGCCGAGAAAACGCATGATCCGGTTAAAATGTATTTATCGGATATCTATACCATTGCGGTGAATCTTGCAGGCCTACCCGCCATTAATATTCCTTGTGGGTTTAGCGGTCAATTACCGATAGGCATGCAACTCATTGGCAATCATTTAACTGAAGCGCGGTTACTTAATATCGCGCATCAATTTCAACAGCACAGCGATCATCATCAAAAAGTGCCTATGATGGAGTCATCATCATGAAATGGGAAGTGGTTATTGGACTAGAAGTGCACGCGCAATTAGCGACACAATCAAAAATATTTTCAGGGGCCGCGACCGCTTATGGCGCACTGCCTAATACTCAAGCTTGCGCGATTGATTTAGGCATGCCTGGCGTATTGCCGGTGTTAAATGAAGAAGCGTTACATATGGCACTTAAGTTCGGTTTAGCTGTTAATGCGCACCTTTCGCATGAATCTGTATTTGCACGGAAAAATTATTTTTATCCCGATTTACCCAAAGGTTATCAAATCAGTCAATATGAAATTCCTGTAGTCGGTCGTGGTCATTTAGACATTACGCTGGATGATGGGACCGTGAAGCGCATCGGCATTACCCGCGCGCACCTTGAAGAAGATGCGGGAAAATCCTTGCATGAAGATTTTCAGGGCATGACCGGTATTGATTTAAATCGTGCAGGCACGCCCTTATTAGAAATTGTTTCAGAGCCTGATATGCGCTCAAGCAATGAAGCGGTGGCTTATTTAAAAACCCTGCATACGCTGGTGCGTTATTTAGGGATCTGCGATGGCAATATGCAAGAAGGCTCTTTTCGCTGCGATGCCAACGTATCAGTGCGCTTAAAAGGCGCGGAAAAATTGGGCACACGTTGTGAATTAAAAAATATTAATTCGTTTCGCTTTGTTGAGCGGGCGATTAATTATGAAGTCGAGCGGCAAATTGATGTACTGGAAAATGGCGGCACGATTGCGCAGGAAACGCGTCTTTATGATGCCGATGCCAACACGACACGCACCATGCGCAGCAAAGAAGAAGCCAATGATTACCGTTATTTTCCTGATCCTGATTTATTGCCGGTGTGCGTGAATGAAGAATTAATTGCGCGCATTAAAACCACGTTACCTGAACTGCCGCAAGAAAAACGCGATCGGTTTATGCAGCACTATGGGTTGAATGCGTATGATGCGAATGTGCTCAGTAGCGCACGTGAATTGGCGCAATATTTTGAGGCGGTGGTCGATGTGGGCGTTGATCCTAAACTTTCTGCCAACTGGGTGATGGGCGAATTGCTGGCAGCGCTGAATAAAGAAAACTTAGCGATAGACGAATCGCCAATTCCTCCTGCTGCGCTGGGACAATTATTACAACGCATTACTGATAATACCATTTCGGGTAAAATTGCTAAAACCGTGTTTGCTCACATGTGGCTAAATGAAGGCAGCGCCGATGAAATTATCGAGAAACAAGGCTTAAAACAAGTCACCGATACGGGTGCGATTGAGAAAATTATCGATGAAATTATTGCTAATAACCCGCAACAACTGGCCGATTATAAAGGCGGCAAAGAAAAATTGTTCGCGTTTTTTGTCGGACAAGCGATGAAAGCAACACAAGGTAAAGCCAATCCGCAGCAGTTGAATGATTTGTTGAAAGAGAAGTTGCAGAAGGCTTAGAGGGAAAATTAAAAAATGGATACAAATAGCCTCCCATCTTTTAATACGCCGAGATCACACTTAATTAAGCCATACCTGAGTGAATCTAAGATCTCCCAATTTATAGCCATTAAAATGGTGAGTGATTTTTAAGGAGAGGTTGGCCGTAGAAGCGGGAAGGGAGATAGACTTGCCCCCTTTGTAAAGGGGGTCGGACGTTTCGTCCGGGGGGATTTTAGCGATCTTAATGCGCACAATGAATTTTAATTAAAGCTGATCACTTACATAGTTTAAACAGCAAGTTTTGATGTGATAATAGAGATCCAAAAATCCCCCCGGACGAAACGTCCGGCCCCTTTTACAAAGGGGGCAAGGTTCACATTTCCAAGACCGTTGCTCCAGTCTAGCAGAATCTCATAAAATATTAACTTAATTCAAGCATTCATTACGAATCAATATTTAGATCACTGTAAAGTTAAAAGGCGCTCTAAAAGTGCTATTACGCAAAGCAAACTATTCCCTCATTTAAAAGATATTAAAAGAAAGACTGTGGTACAACCGAAGTCGGCAATATAGGTGAACCTGAATGACTGTGCGTAGGACTCATGATGTCTTGATTAGAGTTTTCTAACTGTGGCGCTGTTGATGTGGGGGCTCCCTTTTTTCTCCAGTTTGGAGCTGCGCTCAGAATAGGTGTAGTTAACGTCAAGGTATTTGCCAATAAATCGGCACACGCATCAACATCCATATTATCTCCACCGGTTTTCTGTGCGATTCTCGCTTGAACTTGTTCTATCAACCATTCATTTAATGTTTCTTTGATATCGTTGATCTCTACATCAGCACCGAATCGATCTTTATATTCGTTTACAAAATTACTTTTATGGCGTTGGTAACTAGGAATATGGGCTTCTATCCGTTCCATCGTGGCTAAGTTTGCTGAGGCTGCAACCTCGATTATGGTCTGAAATGCCTTAGCGAACTCAGATCCGTCTTGCGTCAAAACATTTTTTACTTTTGTTTTTTCTGCATCTATTGGGTTTTGCATGATTTCTTGCATGACTCGGGTCAAAATGGCGTGCAGATGAGTTTTCTTGGGAGTTTTCATATCATTTTTGATAATACCAATTTTTCTCTGGGTTCTAAGCATGCCTAACCTCATTAATTTATATAAGCAGTTAACTTATACTATCAAACTAACATGTTTGGTGTCAAGGACGATAGGTGTTAGGAATGTTGTAGGCATAAAAAAAGCGCCGTAAGGCGCTTTTTTACACACAAAAGGATTAAACCGACATTCGCTGTGCTTCTACAACTTTAGTAGTACCCTGCGGCAAAGTGGAGGTTGAATTAAACTTACTCACAGCAACCAAACGCTCATTTTCAGTAAGCAAACCTGAATTCTTAGCCCCGTTGAAAGAAAGTGCGTTTTTCAATGCCCCGAAAATTGTCTTTTTCGACGCACTAGTGTTTGAGGGACTGCTCGTTAAAGATACAGCCGATGGATTAGGTGAACTTGTGGTTGAGCCAAAAGATCTATCAGAGTCATAATTATCGTCATCACTTAGCTCATCAACAATATCATTATTACTTTGACGTAATTGACCTTTGTTCGTATTAGCCTTAGCCGCTTTAGCTTCTGCTGCAATTTCTTTTGCAACTTGTTTTCTGGCATCAAAAATGTCTTGATTGGTAAGTGCAACTGTACCGGGTTCATTTTGTTGGTCTTTTGAGGGATCCATCAGCCTTTCTATGGCTTGCTCGATGTAAAACTTACAATCTAAAATGTCTTCATTTCTACGATTAATTTCCTGAGTAAGGCCTGCAATCTGGCTTATAGCCACTTGAGTTAGCGGTTTAGTATTTGCGAGGGCTTCTTTCTGAGCTTGCAAGATTTTATTATCTTTTTCAGCTTGCTTTATAGCACTTTCAGAATTTAAAAGTACTGCAACTAGATTACGTTGTTGTTTGGTTAACATTTCTTCACCATTTAATTTGGTTAACTAAGTAATTTCGGCTTAATATCAGCTTTGCTGAACTATTTCCATACCTACCACCTAGTCTAACACAGCTTATATGTTATGTGCAAGCTTAGAAGCTAATATTTATAAGTAGCGTCATTATTTCCGCCGCCATTATTATTGTTGTTATTATTGTTGTTATTATTGTTGTTATTATTGTTGTTATTATTGTTATTGTTGCCCAAGCCCAATTTATGCTTCGCATTATCTACAGTTCCTTTCTGAGGTCTATAAGACCCTCTACGCTCACCAGGCTGTCTTGTAGCATTTGTATTGGCTACAGTTAAAAACCATAAACTAGCTGTGGTTTTAACATTACTTGTTGCACTTGAATTTGATTCTGAGCTACTCGATGCACCAGAGTTATTATTTGACTGTCCACTTGTCATTTCACTTGTTATTTCCTCTGGCAATGCAGTTGCAAAACTCGGCATGAGCGGTCCATTACTGCTGATGCTATGACTTACAGGCTGATTTCCCAATTGACTAAAAACCACTCCAAGTTGCACATGCATGGTTAGTGTACGTTTGCGCTGCGTACTTTCTAATGTGTCAGAACCAAAATTATTACCCTGAGTAATGGCCGAATGATTATCTACCGCTGAAGTTGAGTGAGTAGAGGGTTGGCCATCTGGTCCGATTGAGTTTGCTCGACTACGCTGCTCTCCCCCGATTAATGCTGAAGAGTGCAAGCTAGATGAGCTTATCAAAGGGGAGGTAGCTTGGGTTACCGTCGTTGAAGTAGAAGCGCTTTGTCCATTTAATCCATTTGGATTAATTTCGCTGCGATGATCGCCTGTTGATCCCACTGAAGAGCGATCGGAGTGAACTTGAACCAAGAGATCATTATTGTTGTTATTGTTTCCTTGCTGTGCAACAGGTTGAATTGGCTGCAATGCTATTTCAACAGGCGCATTAGTCCAAAGAGAAGTTGCTCTTGCTCGAGTGTGACGAAATGAGTGTTGGGCTAACGTACCCCAATTGCCAGTGATCGTACGAAGACGCGCAGGGATGGAACCTGTGTTGCTAGCATTAAGGGATCTTTCAGCAGCGGAGCGAATATAGAGTAATGCTAATGAACCCGTTGGATCATCAGGATTTTCAGCCTCTTCTGCGATAAGTTGAGTGAGCGCATCCATTTGAGCTTTCATTGGAGTATCATCAATAACTGAGTCTGAGGGTGCACCCGCTGAGTTATTGTTGGCATTCGAAATAGGAGCCAATTCTATTTCATGCTGAAAATTGTGAGTATTGTTATTATTGTTCGAATTCGGAACGACAGTTATTCCAAAATCGTCGGACTGTCCTCCATTGTTATCATTATTGTTGTTATTCCCACTAGAAGGTCCCGCTTCAATAATGTCATTATTGCCTGTAGAACCAATCAAGTGCGCTGTACTTGTATTATTTGAAGGAGTAGAACTGCCCCCTTCACCAGTATTTACATGTATGGAACCGGTCGAATTATTAAAAATATTAGCTCTGAGATAACTAGCCGCTTCCATCTGTTTAGGACGTTTTCCCAAACCCGCTGCGGCTGCTCCTGATGCCACAGCCGCAGCCTTATCAGTTACTGCTCCTTGATCCACAGTCTTAGGCGCACGCGCAGTCACTTTCTTCACCCAAGCCGTTAACTGATCCCATTTCGGTCCCAACCATTTAGAGCAAGGTTTAAAAATCTTATCCAAGCCATTGCCTATCGGTTGCAGAATATTTTCTTTGATTTTATTTCCTACTTTTTGCGCAGTCTTATTGTGAATTAAAAACTCGGCAAACTGACAACACTTATTCGCCAAAATGGCTGCAAAATCTACTGCCACTATCGTCAACAAAGAGACCATTAAAACGGAAGCCCCTTCTAAAAAGGGAAGCAAAGCGATTATTGCTGCAGGAGGAAAGAAAATACAGACGACTAAAAAGGCTAGCACGGCCAAAAATACCAAAGCAAACATAATGGGATGTTTTCTGATATAAGAAAAAGCGGCTTTATCTTGGATCAATACTTTGCAATCATTAATAAACGTATAAACGCCTTCTAAAATCTGACTGATGCTACACGCCACTACCGCTGAAAAATACATCGCTGCAAGCACCCACAAGGCTTGCATCGCAGGGCCTGCTGTTTCTAATAAAGTTACCAGTTCAGGAAGATGGATAAAGAGTTCAGCGGCAGGTGGGAAAAATACACAAGCCAGTGTTATCCCTAAGGTCACTAAAAAAGTAATACCAAATACAAAAGGGTGTGCTTTGGCATATTGCTTTACTTCAAATAAAGCAGAGACCACGAACATGAGTGCACTGATGGCTATGGCCACTGCAAAATGAAGGTGTAAACGTATAACACCACTTCTTTGTTGGTTTATTTCAGGCCAAGGATTATAAAGGGGCGGGTAATTAAAGAGGCTTCTGCCACCATTCCATGCTTTCACCAAATAATAATAGGCTACATCTGACCAATTGTTATTAAGCCCTTTTTGCATGAGAATATCAAACTTTAGTTTGGTATAATATCCTATAAATTTAAGGGAATTAAGAATAAAATATTTACTTTCAAAAATGAAAAAAGGGTTGGCTTGAAAAAAGAACAGAGGATAATGCCACCAATGAAGTGTGTCTTCACGCGCCAACGCAGTTGTTTTGCGTCTTACTTCTTCCATTAACACCGCAGCTTTGCGCTTCATGCCTGGCCATCCTGCATACTCGCTGGCCTGGGCTCTATATATTTTTACGCTGAGTGCTTGTCTAAATTTGTCATCCGTTAATTTTCCATCCAGCTCTGCTAAATAATCGGCTTGACTCGCCTGCGGCATATTCACCACTTCAGGAAAACAGATAGCGATCAACGCATATGATTTCCAAGCAGCCGGGTTTGTTTCTGGGTCTGATCGTTGGCTTATTAACTGCTTTCTTGCTTCCCCGGGAGGAGATTCTAAGATAATGGTCAGCGTACTTACAATACCTTGAGTTCCCTGTATAAGCAGCCATTGCGTTGAACCTAAAATGCCATTATTACTCGGCTGCAAGCCATCCACATAAGTATAATGGTAAGCCATAGCCGCTGCATCGCCATTAAGGGCTTGATAAAGCAGCTCGGTATGCGACACGCTACCGCCTTTTACCTTTACAGTGTCATCACTTCCGCGTCTAGATCCGAAGCCTTTATTACTCATCGCCGTACGTAAGAAACCCGGTCCACGAGACGCTAATTTACCGCCGCTTACAAACTTACCCGGCTGTTTGGTAATTTGCTCTTTTATCCAGTCTAGTAACCACATAGTTCAGTTGTCTCCAAAATCCTTCTTCATAAAGCGGGTAATCTGCAATTTAGGCAGGCCACTAACATTAGCACTCTATTAGAACATATTTTAATTAAGCTGAGATTAAGAAATGGGTTTTAATGAAAGTTTTCAATGCACCGCAAAAAACTCCGGTTTTAGATCCGCAGGGGGGTTATTTTTAACAATTCTATTTAAATCAAAGCCTTGGGCATTAAGCTGGGTAAGGATCTGAGTATAGGTCCTTTCCTCTAAACTGGGCGTACGCGCTAATATCCATAAGAGGTTTTGTGTGGGATCACTTATGGCTACGTATTGGTAATTTTCATCTAAGGCGACTACCCAAACCCTGCCTTGTAACCATGATATATTTATGATTTTAAAGAAAAATTGAATTCTCAGCTCAGCATTTGAGACTGAATCCTCAATATAGGCTTTACCGATAGATTGCACAATTTTTCCATCCGACTCTAAACATTGATTATCTACACGTATCACGTCTTCTGCCCCTTCCGCCCAAAGCGAATAATTGACCTTAGATGCCACACAGTTTTTTTGAAATTCATTCGGATATTTGGCAATCTCATACCAGGTGCCCAGATACCGGTAAATATCCACATAGGGAACGGCTTCGAGCGCATGGGTGCTGGAACTTATCAATAATGCCACTAAAAAGGCGTAGAAGGTTTTCATCATGGTGTTAATTGTATTACACTTGAGTCATGATGCAAACACTCTCATTACAAAAACGTTACTCCCCCAACGGTATTTGCTTTGGATGTGGTCCTTTAAATGATAAAGGACTCCATGTGGAAAGCTTTGAGCAAAGCGATGCTACCGTTACGGCCGTTTGGCAACCTAAGCCTGAATACCAGGCTTTTCCGAATGTATTGTGTGGCGGAGTAATAGGCTCGCTCTTGGATTGTCACTGCAATTGGGCCGCGACTTGGTTTTTAATGCAACACAACCATACCGCTATTGCGCCGCATACGGTGACCTCTGAGTATCAGATTAAACTGCCCCGCCCTACTCCCATCGATGGGCCTGTTACGTTAATTGCGCGATTAAAAAGCATTAACAGTGATCGTTCCGCAACGGTATACGGTGAATTAATTGCTCATGATAAAATATGTGCAACCTGT
>Ga0206861_1134_pt1 | contig 10033 bp, 5 predicted proteins | sample Alteio_BWOrgCont_45_FD_152617 | JGI IMG/M metagenome (GOLD analysis project Ga0206861, IMG submission 152617) | Enriched cells from forest soil in Barre Woods Harvard Forest LTER site, Petersham, Massachusetts, United States -... | ecosystem: Environmental > Terrestrial > Soil > Temperate forest > O... | reverse complement strand
GCACCCAGGTATTGTCGAGACCGCCAATCGTGGTGAACGGCGCATCTGCTCCGCTCCCTTGCAACACAATCGGAAACGCCGAGAGTGTCTTCTGGAAGTTTCCTGGCCCAAACAAACTTTCGTACCAGGAAAAGGCAGGATTGAAATAGTTCACCAGCTTCTGCGAGAAGACATGCGTATATCCCGCTGCGAACGAGTAGAGCGGCTGCGGCGAGAGCGCATCGAACAAGGGATTGATAGGGTCCGTGTAGGCGGCCTGAAGTCCAGTATCCGCCTGAAATCGGTACCAGGTGGTGTTGTTCTCGTTGATGTTGTAATCGACCCGCGCGGTCTGCACCTGTTCGTGGTCGTCGCTCGAGTGCGAAACGCTTTGCCGGTTCGCGCAACCGTTACCATTCGGCGGTTTGCCAGATGCAGGCGTACCGTCCGTGTTGAAAGGACACCCCAGCACCGCGAGTGGTGTGCCGCTGGTATTTCCATATAGCGAAAACATCTTCTGATAAAACGGGACTTGCAGCGGTGACGCCGCATAAGTGGATCCAGTCACCGCATCCGTGCCACCCAGAGGAAGTTGCTGCAACACGTATTGTTGGAACGCTGCACTGGGAACGGTCGTCGCCGTGACGATGGGCAGTGCGATCCGGACCCACTCGCTGTCGAAGAAAAAGAACAGCTTGTCGTGCACAATCGGACCGCCCAAACTGCCGCCAAAGTGATTCACCGTCGATCCCGGCTTGTGGTTCCCCGGTGTCGCATTCGTAAAATAGTCCGCCGCATTCAGCAGCGCCCCATTCCACAGTTCGTAAAGATTTCCGTGAAACTGGTTCGTTCCTGACTTGGTGACGTAGTTGACTTGGGACGCCCCATATCGCCCTTGATCCACAGAATAAGAAAGCGTATTGACCGTTACTTCTGAAATCGAATTCAATCCCAGCACCAGATTGGTCGAAAGGCCGCTGTTGAGATTAGTGAGCGGGTCGTTGCTTTCGAGCCCGTCAACGATATAGCCGTTTGAGAGAGCAGGCAGCCCATTGAATTCCACATTGCCATACCCATTGGCGCTGCCCACAAAATCGTTGCCACTTCCCGCCGTGTTGATGAGCGCCCCGGGCGAGAACTGTAGCGGGTAGGTCAGGTCGCCGCCGGGATTCGGAAGGTCTTCCAGCGCCGTCGTGTTCAGAGTGGTGGAGGTGTTTGCATTTTCCGGGTTGATGAGTGGGGCCTGGCTGTTTACCTCAACCGTCTCATTTGAATGGGCCACACTAAGCGTGAAATCCACTGTCTGCTTCTGGCCCAGACCCGCAATGACGTTTTCATTTTGCTGGGACTCGAAACCTTCCGCCACCACTTTGACCGCGTAAGTGCCCGGCTTTAATTGGGGGAAGTTGAACCGGCCTGCGTCATCGGTCTTGACAGCACGCTTGAGACCAGTCTCTCGATTCGTAATGGTCACCGTGGCGCCCGGCACCACCGCGTTGGTCACGTCCTTTACTTCGCCAACGATGGCGCTGGTGGTTTCGCCTTGTCCAAGCGCTCTCGCAGCAAGGAGGCATGCCACAGTCAACATCAGAAGAGCAAAACAACCCGCCCGTGCCATCAATCCCCTCGTGCTGTCTAAAGCAGAAATGTCTCTCTGCGCGGAATCTGTTAACCAGAGATTACTTGATGTAGTTAACCATAGTTAATGATAATAGGCAAGGAGAAAAACTGCAGGCAGGCGGGAAGAGAGCTAAATAGATGTCGATTAGGGGATGTCGATTAGGGAGCGAAGAAGTTGCCGGGTGTTCGAAGGGGCCTAGCCGCTAGCTGCGGCGCTTTTTATCCCTGGGCTGGCCGCCAATAAATGTGTCATGGCCTTCTCATCCGCCGGACGGGAGAAGAAATAACCTTGTGCCTGCTCGCAATTCAGTTGCTGCAACTGCTTCACATGAGCTTCGGTCTCCGCTCCTTCGGCCACCACTTTCAGGCCGAGGTTGTGGGCAAGCGTGATGATCACTCGGACGATTTCGCGGTTCTCCGGATCACTGTCCATATTCATGATGAAGACCCGGTCGATTTTCAGCGTGTCCACTGGAATCCGGCGCAGACGACTCAGGGACGAATACCCGGTGCCAAAATCATCGATACTCAGCCGCACCCCCAAGCCCTTCAGTTGCGAAAGCACCTTGCCAGATTTTTCCGCATCACCCATGGCGATGGTTTCCACAATCTCCAGCCGCAGACAACCGGGAGCAATACCCGTCTGCTCAATCGTCTTCCCGATTTCGCTGGCCAGGTCAGGTTGCGCGAACTCCTTGGCGGTCACGTTAACGCTCATGGTCAGCGGCGGATTCGCTGGAAACTGGTTCTGCCACGCCATCACTTGCCGGCAGGCCTCTAACCGCAGTTGCCGGTTCATAGGAATGATCAGGCCTGTCTCCTCGGCCACCGGAATGAAATCCATCGGCGGAACCATGCCCTCCGCACGCTGCCAGCGGCTCAGTGCTTCGAATCCTGCGATCCTGCCGGTCTGCAGGGAAACGACCGGCTGGTAGAAAACCCGAAACTCTCCCTGATCCAGTGCCTTCCGCAAGTCGGTCTCCAACCGCAACCGCTTTACCGCATTCGCGTGCATGGCGGTATCGAAAACTTCGCACCGCGCCTTGCCGGTCCGCTTGGCGCGGTACATAGCGATGTCCGCATCGCGAATCAGATCCTCCGCCTGCGTATGCGGAGTGGCGCTGGAGGCGATCCCAATGCTCGCCGAGATCACCACTTCTTGCCCGTTCAGTACAAACGGCGCGGCTAGTTCCGTTTGCACCCGCTCGGAAACTCGCACCGCTTCAATCGGATCTCGAATGTCATCCAGCAGAATGGTGAATTCATCGCCTCCCAGCCGAGCCAGCGTCCCTTCAAGGTCCGATTTCTCAACGACACCCGTGACCCGTGGCCGTGAAACCGTATCCGCCCGCCGTACCGATTCTGTCAGGCGCTGGCTAATCTGGATCAGCAGTTCATCCCCGGCCGTGTGCCCCAGGCTGTCGTTGATGACCTTGAATTCATCCACATCGATCAACAGCACCGCAAACATGTAGTTCGAGTGTTTCTTCGAAAGTGTCAGCGCATGTTGCAATCGATCCAGAAAGAGCGCGCGATTGGGCAGGTTGGTCAGTCCATCATGGAACGCATTGTGCACCAGCAATTCTTCCGCGCGCTTGCGCTCGGTGATGTCGCGGTTCACAATCACCAGTTTTTCCGTCTTTCCCTTGGCGTTGCGGATCGCGCTGGCCGTCGATTCCAGCGTGCGCCACGATCCATCTTTATGCAGGATGCGGTATTCCACCCGCTCGCCCTGGCCGCTGGAGCGCGCTTTCTCCGCCGCCTGCAACACTCGCGGGCGGTCGTCGGGATGGATCTGATCAAACGAAGATGTATTTTTCAGGTCGTCGGGCGAATAACCCAGCACCTTCTCATACGCAGGACTGTTGTAAAGCCGGCGGCCTTCGCTGTCCACCAATGCGATCATGTCCGCCGCATTCTCGCTGATGAGTTGAAAAAGCTGGTCGCGCTCCGCCAGTTGCCGGCGGATGCTCTGCAGTTGAAAATGCTGATAGACCGTGTAAACGTCGAACAGCAGCACTAGACCGGCCAACCCGCGCACCCACTCGCGCAAGTCAAACCAATAGCTGGCTTCTGTCTCCAGATGAAACCAGGGGAAAGTGAACGAGACAATGCCCAGAGTCAGCGCCAGGGTTACCGCCACGGCAAATCCCCAAAGCCACCACTCCCGGCCTTCGATCTGGCGCATCTGCACCGGGATCGCTTCCGGACTGTTCTGATTTACTTCCTGAAATGCCTGCTGATCACGCTCGCCCACAGGCAAATTCTAGCGTGGCAAATCCGCCCTTCAGAGTTACCAAAGTCGGCTGGTTGGTACCGTTACAGTAGGCTAATAAAAGGAAACATCGAACTAATCATCTGCTCCGGCCGTGACCACCGGCCCTGCCGCAATCTCCTGGTCTTTGTATTGGAGCTGATACAGCTTGTAGTAAATCCCGCGGTGCGCCAGCAACTCCTGGTGGCTCCCCATCTCCCGCACCTGCCCCTTGTGCATCACGATGATCTTGTCCGCGCGCTGTATGGTCGAAAGCCGATGAGCAATGATCACTGAGGTTCGTCCTTCGACCATGCGGTTCAGCGCATCCCGCACGCGGAACTCGGTTTCCGTGTCCACGCTGGAAGTCGCTTCATCCAGAACCAGAATTTTCGGATTATGCGCCAGCGCCCGCGCAAACGAAATTAGTTGCTTCTGCCCAGTCGAAAGCGTGCTGCCCCGCTCCCGTACTTCTTCCTTGAATCCTCCGGGCAGCGTGCGAATGAAGTCGGCAAGGTTCACATCTTCCGCCGCTTTCTCCACATCCTCATCTTGAATCCACTCCGTACCCAGCCGGATATTTCCGCCTACTGTTCCAGTGAACAAAAACGGATCCTGCAAGACCACGCCAAAGCGCCGCCGCAAATCGCCCAAATCCATCTCTTTCACGTCTACGCCATCGATCCTGATCGCACCCTTTTGCACGTCATAGAACCGCATCAGAAGAGAGATGATCGTAGTTTTGCCCGCCCCGGTGTGCCCCACAATGGCGACCGTCTCGCCAGGCTCAATAACAAAGCTCACATCACGCAGTATCCAGTCTGGCTCTCCGGGCAACGTCGGCGCGGGAACCAGCGTCTCGCCCTTCCGCGCAGAACGGGTCTCGGCGGTCTCCGCCGGCATCATGCGATACGCAAACCACACATGGTCAAACTCGATCCGCCCCGGCCCATCCGGCGTCTTTGTTACCGCTGGCGACGTAATCTCAACCGGCGTATCCAGCATCTTGAAGATTCGTTCGCAAGCTGCCATGGCGGATTGCAAGATGTTATATTTCTCGCTCAAATCCTGGATCGGCCTGAAAAACCGCTGCGCATACTGCATGAAAGCCACCAGCACGCCCAGGGTTGCGATGCCCCGCAGCACATCATTCCCACCAAACCAGATCACGCCCGCGATGGCCGCCGACGATAGAATTTCCACCACCGGGTAATAGACCGCATGCGCCATGATCGCGTCTTTGAACGCGTCCATATGCAGAGAATTGACTTCAGAAAACTTATCGAACGCGGGCTCTTCGCGGTTGAACAGTTGCAGCACCACCATGCCGCTCACATGTTCTTGCAAGTAAGAATTTATGCGGGCGATGGCTACGCGAATGCGCCGGTAAGAGTCACGCACTTTGTCGCGAAAAATCGTGGTCGCGTAGCCGATCAGCGGCAGCACCGCGAAGGTGATCAGCGCCAATTTCCAATTCATCTTCAGCATGATGCCGACAATTCCGGCCAGCACAAAGATGTCCTCAAAAATCGAAACTACTCCGGAGGTGAACATTTCGTTCAACGCGTCCACGTCCGTGGTCACGCGCGTCACTAGCCGGCCCACCGGGTTCTTGTCGTAGAACCCAATATGCATGCGCTGCAAGAGGCGAAAGATCTCTTTGCGTAAATCGAACATGGCCATCTGCCCGGTCCATTGCATGAAGTAGGTTTGCAGGAACTCGAGCAGAAAGCTGACCACCAGCGCGGCAACATAAAGCCCGGCCACTTGGGCAATGCCAACCAAGGGTTGGTTGCTGAGAAAGGAATCGAACGGCGAGCGCGACCCGGGAACCTTCACCAGATACTTGTCAATCGCCACTTTGGTGAGGTAAGGCCCCAGAACGTCGGCTCCGGCCTTGAGCACGATCGAGCCCAGAGCAATCCCCACCTGCCACTTGTAGGGACGCAAATACACCAGCAACCGCTTCATCAGCCGGCTGTCATACGCCTTACCTAATACCTCTTCTTCTTGGGCCATGCGGTCTACTAAAAAGATACCTTAAGTAGATGTGGAAAGAGGCTGGCTGGATGGAAAAGCTTTTGCTCGGAACAAGTCGAGTAGGCCCAGACGCCCTCGTCTGGGCTAATCCATTTCTGGCATGCGCTCTTTCGGCCACACGTATGGAAATATCTTGCCGGCTTCCTCTGGTGTCATCTTCACTCCGGCCAGCGCAGCCGCACGAGCCAGCACCGGATCGCGCCCATCGGCCATGTCAGCGGGCGTCGGCAGTATGCGTTCATCCGGCATCACACCCACGTTCTCTAAACTCTTGCCGTCAGTCATGATCAAGTCTGCGACCGTGATCATCGCGCTGTATTGGGTTACGTTGGTCCGGTCGAGTTCGACGGCGTGAATAAACGTTTTGGATTCCATTACCGCGCCCGCTGATCGATCACCCAAAACCGTCCCACGTTTTTCCAGTTGAATCACACGCGCAAAGATCTCAGCCGCAGACATGGATTTACTGTCCACCAGCACGATCAACTTCCCCCCGAACGCTTTGCCACCCCGAGTCTTCGCGATCTCAGGTTTGGTTTCTTTTCGGCCCTTGCGATCGGCGACCTTCACGTCATGATCGAAGAATCCGCCGATGAGTTTATCCATGGCATCGACAAGGCCGCCCGGATTGCCCCGCAAATCCAAAACCACTGTGTCATAGGAGCGCACCTTGTTCAAAAAACCATCTACCTCCCCCGGATAGACCAGAAAATCAGGCAGCTTCCAAAACACAACCCTCGGGTTCACCTCGTGATACTTAGATCGATCATCGTGCCCTTCATTCCTGTGGTGTTCCGCCCAATTGAAGAAGTCGGCGCGTCGAATCATGATCTGGCCCGGTATCACCTTAGCCATCGCTACCATCGCCCGTTCCGGGCCATCCGGCGAGCGCAACATCAGGTGAAATCCCGATTGAGGAAACACACGGTAGGAGTATTCAATGTAGTTAATGTCCTCTCGCACAACCGAAATTCCATTCATGGATACCACTTGATCTCCAGCTTTCATTCCTTTCGCTGCAGCATCACTCTCTGGGCGAACCGCCGTGACGTAGCAACTGGAGTCGCCGACGGGCTGCATCAGCCATCCATAGTCAACCCCATAGGGACGGAAGGGTGGCCTAAAATGAGTGTGAGAATCCTTCAGTGCTTGAGTGACAGCAGCAATGTCCAGAAGCGCCTGATCCTGGGATTCCGCCGCAGCGATCTTTACACGCGCTTCGGCGAATCGCTTGTCGAGGTCCACCCCATGCATGGTTGGATCGTAGTAATTTTCCTTGATATCCAACTGGACCTGATCCAGCATTTTCTGGGCTTCTTCGTTCGTGAGCGTGGTGTATTTTTTGTCCGCGGCTTCTAACGAACTGATCCAAATCGCCGTCGCCAACACCGCGGTAGCGAAGATTCCTATTTGTCCACGCCATTGTTTGCTCATTTTGAATCTGCCTCGAATCCCTTTTACGGTACGATGCGTGGACCATCCAACCACATTTTTGCTCAGAGACCCGCTTCAGGGCTGCTGTTGCGGCTTCTCCTCCTGTTCAAGCGGTGGCAACCCCGTCCGAAACTGCACCATCGGCGCCGCGCAATTGTCGGAAGTCTTTTCTTTCAATGCGGGAACCTTTCGTTTTTCCACTTCTTTCAACCAGCTCATCAAAGGTTTCAGGTCTTTTTCGTACGGTCTCCGTTCGTTCACCGTCATAAAATACATGTGCTGTAGGCTATGCTCGCGCGGCACGCTCACAATGAACGTGTCCATGTTCGGGATCACGCCGCCTCGTGACGGCGGAGTGTTGATTTTCTGGAAGTTCTCGTTGTCGAGAATGGCCTGCAAACGTTTAAAGCTGTCTTCCGGCAACGCATCCACGTAGATATCTACGTATGGCGTTCCGCCACTCATTCCTTGAAATGTGCGCTCGCGGCGATAATGCCCATCCGGCTGCACCAATATGCAAGTGTGGACCATACCGGTGTAAGTATCGAAGACCGTGGTCTCCGCGCGGATCACATAGGGACGACTTACTAAGGTCTGCGGCAACAAGAACGGCGGAGACAAGAGAAGAGTCAGCCAGAGAGTACTAACTACGAATTTCATGCGGCATATTAAATCACGCAACCTTCCTCAGTACAAGCGCCGAGTTCTTCGACCCAAACCCCACGCAGTTGCAAATCGCGTGCTCGATCTGCGCCACCCGCCCCACATCCGGAACATAGTCCAGATCACAGTCCGGATCGTGGACATCCAAATTGATCGTGGGTGGAACCTTACTATGCTCCATGGCGATCAAGGTCGCTGCCATGCTGGCCGATCCGCACGCGCCTTGGGCATGTCCAATCTGCGACTTCAACCCAGACATGGGAATTTGACCAGCATGTTTGCCTAAGGCAAGCTTCAGCGCCCGGGTTTCGACTCGATCGTTCATTTCAGTAGAGGTCCCATGCAGGTTCACATACTGTACGTCCGGTGGCGCGATGCGCGCCTCTTCTAGCGCCAAAGTCAGCGCCCTCGCTGGTTCCTCTGGCGACTCGCTCATGCGCACGCGGTGAAACGCCTCGCAAGTCGATCCATAGCCGATGAGCTCGGCATACATGCGTGCCTCTCGCGCCCGCGCATGCTCGTACTCTTCCAGAATGAACATCCACGAACCTTCCGCGATCACGAACCCATCCCGGTCAGCGGAAAACGGCCGGGACGCCCGTTCCGGCTCGCTGTTCCATGACTGGGTCAGCGCCCGCAGCATGGTGTAGCCCTTGATAATTCCCGGCGTAATCGCCGAATCCACGCCGCCCACCAGAAACAGCGGCTGCACCCCTGCCTGAATGTGTTGATAAGCGTAGCCAATCGCGTCGGTCGAAGAGGTGCATCCCGCAGTCACCACGTGACTGTATCCGCGAAATCCGAAACGCATGCTCACTTCGCTCGGAATCGTGCCCATGGTGCCGCTAGGAATACAGAAGAGGCTGACCTGCTTGATGTGACCGCTGTGCCATAGCCGGTATTGTTCTTCAGAGAATTCCTGCGCGCCGCCGCCCGTGCCCAGAATCACGCCAATCTCGCGTTTCTCGTCCATGCTCATCGCGGCAGGGTCAAGCCCGGCATCTTGAATCGCTTCCGCCGACGCCGCAACCGCCAGCGGAACCACGCGGGAAACATGCTTGCGCTCGCGTGCATCCACCCATGCCAATTCATCGAACTCAGGAATTTCCCCTGCCACGTGTACTGGCAACTCCGAGGGATCGAAACGCGAAATCCGCTTCACTCCAGATTTCCCCGCCAGAATGGCGCGGCAGAAGGCCTCCTTGCCAATCCCGTTGGGACTGACCACGCCGATTCCGGTAACGACCACACGTGGCAACATGCTTCTAGCTGTTCCTTTGTGCCCTTCGCGAATCCTCTGCGACCTTTGCAGTCAAAAGCTTTTGCGCATGGGATAATCATCCCAATGCCGCTCGGCCTCTACATCTCCGTCCCGTTCTGCCGTACCAAGTGTACCTATTGCAACTTCGCTTCGGACGTTTTTTCCAAAGCTGTCTTTCAGCGCTACGTTGACCGCATCTGCGAGGACATAGCTCAAGCCTCGACTACCGCCGAACAGATGGGCAGCCACCTCGACCGAACCGTCGACTCCATCTACTTCGGCGGCGGAACTCCGACCATCCTTGATCTTAGCCAATTGGAGCGTCTATTTGTCACCATTTGGCAAAATTTCGACGTACAGCCCGATGCCGAGATCACCGTCGAGTGTGCTCCGGGCACGCTGACCGCGCCTGTGATTGAACTCTTTCGCCGTCACCGCGTCAACCGCGTAAGCTTGGGCGTGCAGTCCTTCGTGGACCAGGAGGCCTCTTCAGTGGGCCGTCTGCACAACCGATCCACCGTTCTCGACGATATTACACGCCTACGAGACGCCGGCATCACTAACCTCAATCTCGATCTCATAGCTGGCCTGCCCCACCAGACAACTGAGAGTTGGGACTTTTCCCTCGAACAAGTAATCGCGACGCAGGCCCCTCATGTCAGCATCTACATGCTCGAAGTGGATGACGACTCGCGCCTGGGCAGGGAACTGATCGCCGGGGGAACCAAGTATCACGCGCATTTCGTTCCCGACGAAGACTTGACCGCGAGTATGTATGGGAC
>Ga0206861_1133_pt1 | contig 10076 bp, 8 predicted proteins | sample Alteio_BWOrgCont_45_FD_152617 | JGI IMG/M metagenome (GOLD analysis project Ga0206861, IMG submission 152617) | Enriched cells from forest soil in Barre Woods Harvard Forest LTER site, Petersham, Massachusetts, United States -... | ecosystem: Environmental > Terrestrial > Soil > Temperate forest > O... | reverse complement strand
TGGCAAACTTCTGGTCCTTATCAATAATAAACTCGAAGAATTTGGTCTTGCTCTTTAGCATTATAAAGTAAACACCACCCGGCAATTCCTTATCGCCCGAAAACACAAAGTTGCCTTTATCGTCAACCTTGGCAGTATCTTGTATATAGTCTTTATCGCCATAGGTACAACCTAAAAAGCAAATGGTATTTTTTACACCACTCAGGTTAAATTTAAGCTCGTGGGCTTTAGGGGCGGCATGTAGTAATATGCCGGTTACAAAAAATAGTCCGCTAAGTAGAATAGATTTTGTTTTAAGCATAGGTAAAGGTTTATATATCGGCAAAGTTAATATTATATTAGTTAGTGTTATTTAAGCCCGATCCATTAACATATCATTAACAAGGGGTTATTTTCGATGCAGCTGTAATAAATGCTGCATAACCTTATTAAGGCTTTCGGTATCAAGCTTTTTAGCAATAATCATTTTGTCGTTACCCAACAAGTATATCATAGGGGTTGTGGTGACATCATAATCGTGCCTAAAGTTACTGGTATGGAACAGGTCCATCACATTCATCCAGTCGAGTTTATGTTTTTTTACGTATTGCTTCCATTTATCCTCCCCGGTAGAATTGGTTTGAACCGCATACACTTCAATATTCACTCCAGTCGCTTTTATCGAATCGTACCACTTAATAAGTAAAGGGGTTTCCAATTGGCAGTGGCTGCAATCGTAATCCCAAAAGTAAATAACCGTATACTCTGCCTTTACCGAATCAAGTGCTTGCATCACTTTATTAGAATCGGGCAGATTTATAGGTATGGCAGGCTTACCAATAAGTATCAGCTCTAGCTGGTCGGCACGTTCTTTAACACGCTCCATTTGCGATGCTGTTACCCAGGTGGCCAGTTCGGGTGTGTAGTACTTTTTAGCCATATGCACAAATACAGCATCCATACCCATTATTTCTGAATTCTCGTAGGTATATATTATGTACTGCACCAAAAATTTGAACATATCCTTATCGTTACCGGCCTTTTGTATCAAATAATCCGCTGCATTAATAACTGAATCTGGGTTAGGAACCACAATGCGAGTCAGGTATTCTTTAATTTTTGGGAAGAAGACAGGAGTGTGCAGCAAACGAGGGTCGCTGAAATCTACATTATCGAAGAAATGTGCTTTGTAATACTTGTATGTAAAGCTTGAATCGGTTCTGCCATTAGCCAGTTTAGGTGCTGGCGGAACAATAGGTTCTTCAAGCACATTAAGTATTTTAGCCAAAAGCAAATCCTTATGGGCACTAATAAAATTTAGGGCATACTTCTTTCCAACACTATTCAATGAGTCAAGCTGTTTCTTCGTTCCCTCCGATTTTTCAGGGTTGTTCTTTATTTGCTTCGACAGTAATTCTAATTTTTCATGTATTCCAGCAGTATATACCTGAAATTCATAAAACAGCTTATTTTCGTCCGAGCCCTCTACTTTCATGTCTTTTAAATAGTTGACGGTATCAGTCTTCATACTGAATTTTTGCTCTTTATCAATAACAAACTCAAACAGCTTCTTCTTCTCGGCAGATATAATAAAGTAAGCGCCACCATCTAGTTCATTCTCTCCCGAAAACTCAAAATTCCCTTTATCATCAATCTTGGCTGTATCGTATACATAATCGTGTTCGCCATAATGACCACCCAAATAACATACAGTGTTTTTAAGACCAGTAATTGTAAATTTAAGGTCGTGTTTTTTAGGTGCTGCATTCAATACGAAAACAGCTGACAATAAAAATATAAGGACTGTAAATGACTGTTTTGTTTTCAAGCAAGTAGGGAATTATTTCTTCAAATTTAGTAATTATGAGTCAAATTGCTAAAGTTCTTAGCTTTTACGATGCTTTTAAAGTTACTATTCTCGTTACTCTAGCCTATCTTTGCAATCCTTTATGTTCGCCATTATAGATATAGAAACCTGTGGGCAGAAATTCCGCCATCCGCAAGGAAGAATTATTGATATTGCCATACTTATACATGATGGATTGCAGGTGGTAGATAGCTTTTCAACGCTTATTAACCCGGGCTGTTATATAAGTGGTTTTTATAGCAATATTTCAGGTATAACTAACGATATGGTTGCCGATGCACCGCACTTCCATCAGGTGGCCAAAAAGATAGTTGAGATGACCGAGGGTAAAATATTTGTAGCCCATAATGTAGGCTTCGATTACAGTTTCATTAAGGAGGAGTTTGCCTTTCTGGGTTATAATTTCAGAAGAGAGAAGCTTTGTACGGTGAGACTCAGCCGCAAATTATTACCGAAACGTATTTCTTACAGCCTTGGCCATTTATGCGCTTCACTAAGTATACCTATTGTAAATAGGCATAGAGCCTTGGGCGATGCGGAGGCTACTGCTAAACTGTTTGATCTGTTATTACAACTGAAATCGCAAAACCCACAATACAGAAGCATGGGCGTTGATGAACTTATGGTTCGACACATAGATAAGATAAAGGATTATGTTTTAAAAAAGTTGCCTGAAGAGTGTGGTGTTTATTATTTTTTGGATAAAGAAGGTGAGATAATATATATAGGTAAATCGACCAATATATATAACCGTGCCATAAGCCATTTTAATAACCATGAGCGCGAAGGGAAGAAAATGCTCAACGAATTATATAATGTAGAACATGTTCTAACAGGAAGTGAATTGATAGCCCTGTTATTGGAAACTGAAGAAATAAAAAAACACAACCCTCATTTTAACCGAGCCCAAAAGGCCGATATTTTTACCCATAGCATTAACTGGTTTGAAGATAAACAAGGCGTTATTAATTTAAAAATAGTGCCATATGATGAGGCTGAGAATTCATTACAGGCATTTACTACGCACATTGCGGCACGTGAGCGGATTGAGCAATGGATTGATGAATATTCACTTTGCCTTAAGTATTGTGGTTTGAGCGAAGATGAAGTGTGTTTTAACCACCAAATAAAAAAGTGCAATGGCATTTGTGCCGGGCTAGAAGCAAAAGAGGAATATAATAATCGTGCTTTAAAACTGGTTAATGAATATTCGTTTGGTAAAGAAAATTTTATGGTGGTAGATAAGGGCAGAAGGCCAGATGAGCAATCGTTGATATTGATTGAGAACGGACACTATGCCGGTTATGGTTATTTCGATTCATCGACCCAAATGAAAAACCCGGAAGAGCTGAAAGAAGTTATTAAGCACACCACTTATTATGCCGACCAGGATATAATTGTAAGAAGCTATCTTAAATCAAAATCGTTGCGGAAGATAATGCTTTGATTTTGGTAGTGTAAGTACTTTAATAAATAAGAATAAATCTTTTTTTAGCCTAATTGATAAATATCAAGTATTCCGAATGAAGTTTAGTATATTTTTGCAATGTGGGTCAGCTACTTTGAGTGGTGGTAGTCAAGCTCCCTATCTAATAGGGGGTAATGACCCACATTTTTTCTCCTCTAATTTTCTTTGGGTTAGTAATATTAAGCGGGTTAGTTTAACTACCCTTTATTACAAATTTGCCAAATTGTAATAATCCCATATCTTTTCATATTTTTATAGTCTGAAATAAAAAGAATGCGTAAACGGAACTTAATTCTCATATTCAGCATATTATTCTCAGTTCTTGTTATGCCTGCGCTTGCGCAGAATGATGATGCTATGGCCGCGGCAGGTTCGAATGACGCGGATGCCTATTTTACACAGGAAGATTTTGATGATGCACTTGAGGCGTACCTTACTTTGCTTGATAAATATCCCGATAACGAATTGTTTAATTACCGTGTTGGGGTTTGTTACCTGTATACCAATATTGACAAAACAAAAGCTATACCCTATTTGGAAGTAGGGGCGCATATGAAGAAGCATAATCCTAATACGCTTTATTTATTGGGCCGTGCATACCAACTTGCGTATAGATTTGATGATGCGATTAAAACATTTACAGATTTTAAAACTGAAGGTAAAGGCTCGGCCGATAATTTAAAAGATGCCGATGTGCAGATACAATATTGTATGAATGCTAAGGAGCTTATGAAGTTCCCGGTGAATGTTGCATTCGAGAATTTGGGTAAGAACATCAACTCATCTTTCGACGATTATTACCCATTCGTTCCGGCCGATGAATCGTTTATTGTGTTTAACAGTAAAAGAGGTGGTGGAAGTAAGAAGAAAGTATCAGCTAATAATTTTGCTCCTTCTATATATATAGCATATGTAAATAACGGACAATACCAACCGGCACAAAATATTGGCGCACCGGTAGATGTGGCCGGTAAGAGTTCAGAAGTAGTGGGCCTTTCAAAAGAAGGAGACTATATGCTTTTTTATTATTTTGATAAGAAGGGCTATGGAAGTATATATTCAACTACCGATGATGCCGGTAAGAATTTCAGCACTCCCATGGTATTATCCGATGTTATCAACCAAAAGAACCAATACCAGATAGCTGCCTCGGTTACCGCCGATGGCAATACCATGTATTTTGCAAGCGACCGCCCCGGAGGACTTGGGGGAATAGATATTTATGTATCGCATAAGTTGCCTAACGGCAATTGGGGTATTGCACAAAATGTCGGTCCTGTTATTAATACTTCGAGCAATGAAGACTTCCCGAATATTTCAGCTGATGGCAAAACGCTTTACTTCAGTTCGCAAGGACATACCGGCATGGGCGGATATGATATTTTTAAAGCAACCTGGAGCGATTCTGCTAATCAATGGAGATCGGTACAAAATATGGGTTACCCTATAAATACACCCGATGATGATATGAACTTTAGAATAACCGCCAAGGGTAATTACGGTTATATATCGCAAGTGCGCAAAGGCGGTTTTGGCGGACTTGATGTATATCGCATTAAGTTTAATGATGCTGAACAGCAATATTCTGTAGTAAAGGGATTGGTGCGCAGTGCTGATACTACTGCCAAAATAAAGAACTATGGTGATATTATGATAACGATTAGTGATGCGAAGACCAATGAACTGTATGGTAACTATGTACCTAACGGAACAACAGGAAGGTACATAATGATATTGCCTCCGGGTAAATATCATGTTAGTGTACAAGATGAAAGCTTTACTGAATATAAGCAAGACTTGAACATTGAAGATAAGGGTTCATTCAGAACTGAAATAGACCAGGACGTATTGCTTACGCACGTTCCTAAATAATAAATAAGTTTCTTTAAGAAGTTTGCTCGCTGAGTATAAACCTGCGGGGCAATACTCCCAACTGGTGAAATAAAAAGGCCGTAGAATTTTTGCCTTTGGGTTTCTTATTAAGCATGCTACTTTGCTTATGCGCCTGCGGTTTTAAATAAAGCTTTTGCCCAGGCCATAGCTTAGAGTGGATACTTATTCCATTAACCCGGCAAAGAAAGTTGATATCTACATTATACTCACGGGCTATTTTATATATGCCATCACCTTGTTTCAGTATAATATACTCAGGTGCATTTTCAGCAACAGGTATGGTTGGTGGTACATCATATAATATGCCAAACCCATGCAGGCTTTGCAAAACAGTATCAAATTTGTCTAAATGATCTTGTTGAATTATGCTTATCAGGCGTGCCGAATAATCGCGGGCCGTTGCATATCCTGCCTTTGAAAGGCCATAGGCCCAATCGCGGTAATCGGTACGGGGATAATTAAAAAGAAAAGAATACCATGGCCTGGATTTCAGAAACTGAGCGTGGTCGCGGTATGAATCATCCGGCGACGGATATTTTCTAAAGTGCTCTCCCTTCTCATCGTCGTCGTATGTATAATAATCACCACCCCAATCTTCGTGGCATTTTATACCAAAATGGTTGTTAGCGTATTTGGCAAGGGGGCTGTTGCCATAGTCCGATTCGAGCATGCCTTGAGCTAAGGTAACACTGGCAGGTATATTGTATACCAGCATCTGTTCAATGGCACAATCCTTGTATTTCTGAATATACTCTTCTGGTGTCATCGCAAATGAATTTGTCACCAGCATAATGCAGGCACATAAAGAAGCTATTTTAAAATGAATAGATTTCACCAGATAAATAAAATTAAGCAAAGGTACCCTTTGTTCTGCCCCCACTTTATATACCCCAATTAGGGATTCTTAACATACTAGTGTTCATTTCCAATATACGTTATATATGTATTTTTGTTCCTTATAAAGCCCATCTTAATCATGTCATATCCTTTTAATGTTCGCGTTTATGGCCTATTAATTGACGATAATAATCGTGTACTTATTGCCGATGAATTGGTTCATGGCCATCGTATTACCAAGTTTCCGGGCGGAGGATTGGAGTTTGGTGAAGGAACCCTGGATGCCATAAAAAGAGAGATGATGGAAGAAACCGGTATCCCGGTTGAAGTCACAAGCCATTTTTATACGACTGATTTTTTTCAGCCCTCAGCCTTTAATTCAAAAACACAGGTAATAAGCATTTATTATTTAATAAAAGCCACTGGGGCTTTTATATTGAAAACATCGGATAAGCCATTTGACTTTGAAGAAGCTAAAGAAGGAGCAATAAGTTTCCGTTGGTTATCAATAAGTACATTGTCAGAAGAAGCTTTTACTTTTCCTATAGATAAGAAGGTGGGAATGATTCTGAAAAAGACCGGCAAAGGGAAATAAAAAAGTCCTGCACTGCTGCAGGACTTCATAATAAAATAGATTTTATTCTTTAGATAAGTTTGCTTCTGATTGCAGTAACAGTTGCTTGTATGCTCTGAATATCCTTAAGCGCTAAGCCACCATCATTAAGTTTTGCTGCGGCATCAAATAACGGCTGAAGTGTATCCAGCATTTTAGCACAATCAGCGTTAGACTTGTAGTCCTGCAATGCTTTTTGCAGGTAACTGAATGCATAAAGGTGATTCCATATTTTGCCATACAGGTCAGCATTCTTGTCATTCTTCTCATCTTTTACCAAACTGGTAGCGATATAAAGCCCTTCTATCCATCCGCCCGAAAATATAAGAGTGCTGGTGGAAGCGCGCTTGTTAGAGTATAGTTCTTTTTGTGCCCTGTCGAATGCAGTTTGAATAACTATATCAATAGAGTCCTTATTAGTAGTGGCTGATTTAAATTGGTCCATCAACTTTTGATCGTATGCTGAAGTAATGCCAATTGCAGCGGCAAGTTTTGCGACTTGTGCCATATATGCGGTAGCATCCTGCATTTGGTTATAACTCGCAAGGTATCCTAAGTCGGCGCCAAATATGCCCATATTTACAGCTTGCTGAAATGTGCCACTATAGCTGCTTCCTTTATCAGGCGGATTAAGCATAGCCTTATTGAGTTGAACACCTTCCTTAGATAATTCCTTAGATATTTCAGAAGGGGCTGGTATTTTGGTCATTAACAAATCGAGGTTGGTAACTGTGCTGGACTTAGCGCTATCCTTTATTACATCTTCAGCAGGCATAGCGGCTCCATCGTTGCTTTTGCAACCTGTTAATAATGAAAAGGTGGTTAAAGAAAGAACACCAACGAATAAATAATACTTTTTCATGTGAGTATGCGATAAATTTGATTCAGCCAAAAGTAGCAGAATTTGTTTTAGTTTTACGTTAAGCCAATAAAAAATTTCATTTCAATTTTTCCGCTGACCAATAAAATATTTTTTTATCATTGCAGCCCGAATTTTGGTTTTTCTAAGAAATTAGATTATCTTTGAAAAGCCTGATTTTATAGGGAATTTAGAGAGGACGAGAGAGAATTGAGATGTATATATATAATTTTTCTAGAAAAACAATAGCATAAAAAATTTTTTATTTCAAATCATTTTCTTTTTTTTGCCAACATAATGTTGTCGATAAAAAAATAGCAAGAAATATTCAGTTATAACAATCATACTTCTGATACACTAATGGAAAAAACGCACTCTAAAGTTTGGGAACAATGTCTTACGATCATTAAGGATAACGTAACCCCACAAAGCTTTAAGACGTGGTTTGAGCCTATTAAGCCGATCAAGTTAAAAGATAATGTACTGACCATTCAAGTTCCTAGTCAATTCGTTTACGAGTACCTTGAAGAACACTACATAACCTTACTTAAGAAGGCAATTAAAAGAGAATTAGGCTCTGACTCACGCTTGGAATATAGCATTGTGATGGAAAATACCCGCAATGCGAAACCGTATACTGTAAAAATTCCGGGTACCAATAAGCAAGCAGCAAAAGGACAACCGGTTAATATCCCTATCGATATTAACAAGAACCCTATTCGTAACCCGTTCATTATACCGGGGCTTAAGAAGGTTGATGTTGCTCCGCAACTTAACCCTAACTATTCTTTCGAGAATTTTATTGAAGGTGATTGCAACAGGCTTGCGCGCTCAGCAGGTTTTGCAGTGGCTCAAAAGCCGGGAGGTACATCTTTCAACCCATTGTTTATATACGGTGGTGTAGGTTTGGGTAAAACTCACTTAGCCCATGCAATAGGCTTAGAGATAAAGAACAACTTCCCTAACAAGACTGTTCTCTATTTATCGTCAGAGAAATTTACGACCCAGTTTATTGATGCTACTAAGAACAATACACAGAACGACTTCATTAATTTCTATCAAATGATAGACGTATTGATAGTTGATGATGTTCAGTTCCTGGCCAAGAAAGAAAAAACACAAGATGTGTTCTTCCATATATTTAACCACTTGCACCAAAACAGCAAGCAGTTAGTATTTACTTGCGACAAACCTCCGGTGGAAATTGAAGGAATGGAGCAACGCTTATTGTCTCGCTTTAAATGGGGACTTGCTGCTGACTTGCAAATACCGGGGCTTGAAACCCGTATAGCAATACTGCAACGTAAGATATATACCGAAGGTCTTGATATTTCGAGCGATGTAGTAGAATACCTTGCCTATAGTATCAACAGCAACGTTCGCGAACTGGAAGGCGCTTTGATATCATTAGTAGCTCAATCTTCATTAAACAAGAAAGCTATTACACTGGAACTTGCCAAGCAGATGATTGACAAGTTTGTGAAGAACACTGCCCGCGAAGTATCTATTGATTACATACAAAAGGTAGTATGCGATTACTTTGGACTGCCAATTGAAATGATCAAGTCAAAGACCCGTAAGAGGGAAGTTGTTCAGGCACGCCAGATAACCATGTACTTTGCCAAGAGCTTTACCAAATCATCACTTGCCAGCATTGGCTTACAGTGTGGCGGTAAAGATCACGCGACAGTATTACATGCTTGCAAAACAGTGAACAACTTAATTGATACCGATAAGCGATTCAAAGGATATATTCTGGAGTTAGAAAAGAAGATCACTCTTTCGAACTACCAATAAAAAGCATTATATCTACAGATAAAAAGAGAGGCCTTAAGCCTCTCTTTTTATTTAATACCTTTGTGTTTATTGATTTATTATGAGCAAAAAGATATTAATGGTTTGTCATGGAAACATTTGCCGCTCACCGCTGGCCAAGTTCCTGATGATAAAGAAACTAGAAGAAAATAAAATTACCGGTTACGAAGTTGACTCTGCCGGAACATCGGGTTACCATGCGGGTGAAGCGCCAGATGCCAGGACCATTGCTAACGCACTTAATCATGGTGTTGATGTTTCATCGAATAGAGCAAAGCAGTTTAAAAGCGCAGACTTTAAAACTTTCGACCGCATATATGCAATGGATAGCGCCAACTACGCAGATATTATGCTGCTGGCAGAAACTGAAGAGGACAAAAATAAAGTGAGATTGTTTTTAGATGCTGCTCATCCGGGTTCAAACGACTCAGTGCCTGACCCATGGTATGGCGGCGAAGAAGGATTTGAAAAAGTGTACCATATAATAGATAAAGCTGCCGGTATTATAGCCGATAAAATTAAGAAAGGCGAAATGCCTTAATGAAATGAGCAGTACTGAAAAGGGCATACTCTATTTAATACCAAGCCTCTTAGGCGATTCTGCTATTGAGCGCTCTTTCCCGACCGTGAATAAAGAAATCATTCAATCGCTGGATGAGTTTATAGTGGAAGACTTGCGTAGCGCTCGACGATTTTTAGTGAAGATGGGCAGTAAGCCTATCGATTCACTTACTTTTCACTTACT
>Ga0206861_1132_pt1 | contig 10116 bp, 17 predicted proteins | sample Alteio_BWOrgCont_45_FD_152617 | JGI IMG/M metagenome (GOLD analysis project Ga0206861, IMG submission 152617) | Enriched cells from forest soil in Barre Woods Harvard Forest LTER site, Petersham, Massachusetts, United States -... | ecosystem: Environmental > Terrestrial > Soil > Temperate forest >... | reverse complement strand
GGCCATCGGTCAGACCTTGCATCCCTTTTGCCTGGAACCAGCGTGCGCCACTGACAGCCAGGTTAGTGCATGGTGGGAACCCAAATACGATTGCGTAATGGCGCGGCGGTGGAAGCCACGTCCTAATGTCAGCGCCGATGGTTGTAATGTTACCTTGTCGGTGTTCGCCGCTTGGATGCTGCGCGTCCACACAAAAGCATTCAAAACCGGCATCGGCCCATGGCTGCACCATGTTCGTCGTCTTGTCGAACAAACTCAGGACAGAACCTTTGCTTCTAACCAGGAGCGTAACGGTGTTGCGCGCCCAGGGAGGAACATCTTTGTCTGACACCCATCTCGAAACGGTCTCCCGCGTCACCCCGAGGGCGCGAGCGAGCGGCGCTTTCCACCGTGGCCCAAAAAGGACCAAGCCCGAAACAATGAACCGTTCAGACGATGAAAGCGTGATCATACGTCACGATCCCTGCCCTAACTTTGGCCCAAATTGAGGTCGCCCGCGTGATGCAGCGTCACGATTAGCGGCCGATGGAGCCGCTGTCACCCCTGCTGAGGGATGGTGGCGACTGAACCACTATGGTTGGCCTGACGCCAATATTCTAACTTTGGCGGCACCCCATTATTTCGGTCTCGCATGCCCATCTTTGCAGAGTCGACGGAATTATATTTGACGCGAATAGTTCGACAATTTTGACAAGCATGGCATCAATCCGGTATCGTCCCATGTAAACGCGGACGGAAGAACCAGTCTCTGCCCTACTCCATGATAACCGGACTCGATGCTTTATGACCTGATTAGTCGCCCTATAGGGTGACGATGGATTTGTTTGCCGGTCCCGCTGCTCGGAATGAAGTCATCAAGGGCGCAGGCATTGAACGGCACAGCGGTAAGAGTGTGCCCGTCACCTATTCACCAGAGGGCGCGATCATGCTGACCGCTCTCCCGTGGGAAGCCTCGGGACAGACGGACTGGCATCCGCCGAAACCAAAACGTTGTGACTTGTTCGATGGGGAGAGCGCGTTCTCCATGGCATCCGTTGGCACAACTGTTCATCCGTGATTTATATTAGCCAACGCAAGCAAAAGGCACTCCAAATGGCGGAGGGAACGCAAGAGGGTTTTTCATCGTGCCGGTTGTCCAAACGTTATTATATTCCTGAAGAATTTCCTTAATCTTCAGGTCCTTTGTGAATTTGGAGGATACAAACACTCGAAGCGTCTCGGGCGTGGGCAGTGGGTCCATGTCCGCGTCTTTAGGCAGTTGCAGAGCTTCGCTCATAACCTCGTCGCTGGGAGATGGCTTCGCTTGACGAAGGATCATTCCCTCAAGAATGCCGCAATATACATAAATCCAAAGATGTTGCGTTTTCTTTATGTCAGCATCACCAACACCGAGATTGTGCAATCTGGCTACCATTAAACACGGAGGAGGGAGGAATATGGATGACCTGTCGAACATACGTCGTCGGTGCCTTGCTGATGGTTCCTCTCGTCATCGCGCCATCATACGCTCAGGATGCCTCCGCCACTTTTTATGCCATGGGCGACACAACGAAATCATGTGGCCAATTTGTTCGAGCCGCCGAGGATGAACGAAAAGCACGTCCATCGGGAGCATCCTCGAACTCCCTTTACAGTATGGAATTCGTCGGGTTTTCTGCCATGACCGATGGCTTCCTAACGGCAGCCAACTGGATCGATCCGGTGAACAGGCAAGTCGGCCAAAGTACAGATAATGACGGGAGGATGGCGTTCCTTGAAACCTATTGTCGTGTCCATCCGCTTGAACATTTTGTGTACGCGTTGATGCAGCTAAGATTGGAATTGTTGAAAAGGGCCAATCATTGAAATTTCTTCCGGGACTTTTTTGAAAAGTTGAAAATTGATTCCAGAAATTTGACCATCCTGACACGGGCATGGGCAGAGCGGCCCCAGACATTTTCCTTTGCGCGGCGGCTGTGGATGGTACGCGGGGCGAGGATGGTCAGGACGCCACGCGGCGCGGGCTGGGGCGAGACGTGGGGATGGTCGGAGAGTCGGGACTGGTCATCGGTCGTCCCACGGACATTCTCCTTTGCGAACGGCTGGGGATCATCCGTAGGATCATTGGGATTCAGATGATGTGCTGGAAGGGTGTGTAGCGGGGTGCGCCTCACTGCGCCAGTGGATAAATATCATCACAACCCTATTCAAGAAAGCACGCGATCATGGAGCCAACCTTAGACATGTCGATGGACAATGACATCGAATATAAGCGCGAGATCATCAGAAATTGCCTCAGCGAGATCATCGTCGAGATCGACGATCAACTACGTGAGGCAGGGCTAAGTTGTCCAATCTTCCTGACCGTTCCCAACAGTGGAGATGCAATCGCAATGATGGCTACTCCTCTTGATCCTTCCGATGCGGACTGGGTTCACGTTGGTGAGATCGTTCGCACGACCGTCTCCGGACGGCTCAATGGATTAAAATTGCGGAACCGAGAGATGATATGCGGGGCGGCGAATACTGCGTTTGGTGGGGCGGAAATTACCGCCGATTGAGGCCATCGTACGTTACACCCGACCCGAGGGCCTTTTAGTGTCCGGCTTATTGCTCGAATGATGGTTCGCATTGTCGGTTGCATCATCAGTCCGGGTATGTCCGACTTGCTTGAGAAGGTCTGCCGCCTCAGTGTCTGGAAGAATGTATTTGGTCGAGTCGGTGAATTCGTACAGGCGCATGATGTGATCCTCTTTAAAGGATTTATTATTTTTGATAGAATGTCGGTACTCTTGTCGATCAAAGAAAACGTCGTGAGCGCGAAGCCACGACGTTCCCACAATCAGATCGGAAATGCTGGCCCAACCCGCGCGATAACGCTCGCAAAACAGATTGGAATTTATCGGCGGCACAACTCCCTTCCGCCCCACTCGCGGACGCAGTGCTCCTGTAGCCATTCGGGCTTCTGATGCTCGGCTTCCTTGAAGGTCGAGCGGTCTTCCCATTTAGCCTCATGATTCGTCTGCCAATACGGGTCCGCAGCACGACTTGTTGAGATAAAACCGACGCTTCCCGCGCCGATAGCCAGACATGCAGTCAAAACTACTCTCATAAAGCCTCCTCCAGGGATGTCCTCGAACCCTAACGATGGTTGTCCGAAGGAGTTCCGTGAATACTGGAGTTGCGGCGTGGAAAGAAGTTTCCTTTCTAATCTTTTATCCTTTGTGCGCAAATGGCACAAATACATGTGGGCTCCGGTGAGTGCCAAAAAGACCGCCGCGAAATTCCTATATGTGGTGGCTGAACAGTAGATCATCACCATGATATCGCAGTGATCTGTTGACGACCGCCCCGGCATATCCTCGCACGGATTTCGTTATTGTGCCTCCTCCCGATACAACTTTTGGCCAAGGGACGAGCCCGAGCGTCCTTTTCCAACTGCGGGAGGAGCAAAAACAACAACAGGCTGCGGACGAGCGACGCAAGCGGGAGGAAGGGACTACAATCGTCAGGCCATCGCGTGCCACATGTGCCGGTCATCCTGAGTGGATCGTTTGCCAGCATCGTTGAGTCGCTGCAAAGGAAAATGTCCCAGCCTTCGCGTCTCTCCACAGAGAAATACAGGGGCTTCAACTTTGTGGCGGAATTTGATTTGAACGAGTGATAAATTGGGCATTTTTTGGCGGTGGAAACCCTCCAGTCTCGTCGCCGTTATACGAGTACGAAAACAGGAGGACAGTTCCAATGAGAGCGTTTCTGGCCGCATGTGTGGTATTTGGCGCAATAACCGTTGCCGCACTGCCGCAAGTTCAGGCGGAGGTGCGCCTCGGGGTTCCTGGCGTCCACGTGGATATAGGCCCGCACCCCCACTACTGGCACCATCGCTGGGAACACAGACGTTGGGAGGAGCGCCGTGAGTGGTGCTACTACCACGGTTGCCGTTATTAAACTGTAGCCGCAAACAAAAGCAGGGTCCCGCTCGCGCCTGTACGGCAGTTGACTGAAACTTTGGGCGATACTCAGGGGCAGGCACTGGAGTCACGGCTCGCTTCTTGCCAGGACGATTCACAACCCCAATTGATCAGAACCACCAGTTGCTTTTCAAAAGGTCCTGAACTTCCGCGCTGGCGCAGGCTACAAATACCTGATTGTCGGACGAAGAGTGCAGCCCCATCTGACTTGGTGGATGCGAGGGTGGACGTTGGGCAGGTGGCGGGCGTGATCACATGATCCGGACAAATAAGGCCACAAGCGGGCATACTCTATTCGCACCGGAACGGTGTCGGACACCACGGTGCGGGAGTCTTGTCATCTGGCAGAGCCAGCAAACCAGCGCGTAAAGACAATCGATGAGTTTGTTTGTCGTAGTACTTCTGCACTAAGAAGGCAGAAGTCCCTCCGCAAAGCACGACAAGCAACCAGAATCGAATCAGGGCCGTCAGGTCCAAATTCAAAAGGCGGGTTCTTGGCAACGCTACAATCCAAACGGCGGACCAGGATGCTCCAATCAACGTCAAAGCTATACCTGCTATTGGATGACGGCTGATCAGTAAATTTGCCCCAAAATACGCGGCGGAAATGCCGGTGAGGTACAGCGCGTGGTGTAAATGGGTTGCCCTTCCAAATCTCATGCTCGTTATCCTATCCCAGGACGATCTCGCCGCCGAGGCTGGGATGAGCCGAAGCGGTCTGGCGAAGATCGAGACCGGTTCCGGTTTCTATGTATGCCTGAAATATGCGGGGCGACAAATGCTCCAATGGGTGCCGCTACGTTAGCCGCCGATTGAGTCTCTACCTCATATCGTATCTGTACGCTACTCAGTCCTCTTTTTCAAACGTGGATTGGCATTGTCCGTTGCATCGGCTGTCTTGTTGCTCTGCTTGCCAAGGTCTGCTACCGGGGTTTCGGGCAGAAGGTACTGGCTCGGGTTGGTGAATTCATAAAGACGCATGCTCTTATCCTTTCAATAGGATTTATCACTTTCTGTTGAAAGCAGGTCACCTGTCGCCATATTGCATCGGTCCAAGAAGAATAGACCGATGGCCCGCAAACCAAGCTTTAGCCGAATGATCCGCGACACTCAAAAAAACGTGGCCTGTCAGTCGCTGAAGTCGCAGAGCGTGTTGGCGTCAGTGCACCGTGTGTATATCTGTGGGAGACTGATCGGGGACGGTCATTCACGTGAGTTTAACTGACCGCCCAGGAAGGACCCGTTGCGCCGGATAGATGGGTCCCTACAATCGCATTATTTTCAACCTGATAAAAGCCCGTGATGTTCTGTCCAGTCTGATTGCTGGTATAGTTGAAGGCGATGTCAGATGTGCCATCACCGTTAAATTTTCCTATACCGTCGATCTTTACATTGTCCCCCACAACGCCGAGCAGAAACTCTGATGCGATTGAATTGTTTGCAAGGGTTGCGGCAAAAAGATAGCGACTCGATCCCACATCATCCTCAAGAAGTATCTCTGGGCTGCCATTACCGTTGAAATTGCCGATGCCGTCGATTTGCCAGCCTGCTCCAAACACTCCAATTTGCTGAGGAGCCTGAGATGCTCCACTTACGATATTTAAATCTTCAATATGCTGCTGACCGGCAGCGTCAGTATAGCTCATTAGAATATCATCTTGATTCGGATTGGCAGTAAGAGGTCCAATTGCATCAACTTGCCATGAATCTGGCACCACTGCTGTGGTAATGGCGGCGCTAGAAGACCCGTTCTGAACCGGAAGGAACAGGAGCGTCCTTAAACCAAGCATGTCCTGTTGTAGAAGTATGCCCGCGTATCCATTGCCGTTAAAATCTCCTGAGCCTGCAACCTGCCAACCCTCTCCCACTGCGCCGATTGAATCCACAGCCCCGATCTGATTGCCATTCGTTTCCGCGACAAATAGACTTCTCTCACCGTTCGCGTCATATTCAACGAAGATATTGGCTTGTCCAGACCCATTGGCTCCCGCCGCATCAATCGACCAGCCAGCCCCAAATTCGCCGATCTCACTCGCGCTTCCGTTTTCGCCAACCCCCAATAGGGTCTCACTTTCATCCGTGGTATCAATCATAAGGAACCCAGGGGCCGCGCCGTCGAGAAAGTTTGTTCCGGTGACGTTGTTGAGGATGTTAGTCTTCACAGTTGTCGGTGGTACTGAAGGAGTTGGTGGTACTGGTGGTACTGGTGGTACTGGAGGTATGGCAGGTGTTTGTAGTGTCCAACCTAGAATGTTCATTTCCTGTAGGTCAGTCGATGTGACCGGTTCCTCTTCACCATAAACTGGGTAGCCGTAGGAGTCGTTCTGAACACTTGGTGCCCAATCACCGATGTCTGCTCCGTTCGCAACGTTGGCCGGGAGATCATACTGGTTCTCAAGTTGCGATCCGTCGTAAGAGAAGTACGATAGAGCCTGTGAGTTATATCCAGCTACGAAAGGTTCGTCTCGTACACCTGGAGAAGCGTAACGGAACATGTCCATGACAGTGTATTCAGGAGTGGTGCCTCCAAATGTTTGACCACCGTAGTCAAAACGTCCCAGAACTTCTGAGATTTCATGTTCAAGGGCACCAACCGCATCAACTGTGTTTGGAGCGATGGACGGTTCATTCCAGGAATACTGATAGACGGAGGACAATCCGATAATTCCATCGAGACTGGTCGAGTTTCCCAGACCCAAAGCTTTTTGTTCGGCGGTTGATACTTCAAAGAGACCTCCGCCGGTAGGGTCTGTGCCTGGCAGCGAAGCGACCGCTGCTAGTTGGACACCCGTTTGAATGTCGGACTCCTGAACGGCGGCAAGTAGTTGCGCGTAGGTAAAAGTGTTCTGATAATGGATGTTTTGAGCCGTAGCCGTTGACGCGACTGGTGTCGTCGTATCTCCTAAAAATCCGTAGCCAAAGGATATGTTTACCGTAACGTTATTGATAAATTCGGTGTCATAAAATTGCACTGCCTGCTGAACCGCGCTCTCGTAGTCAGCTTCAAGGGTCAGATTTAATGAGGTGACGCTAGAGCCGTAGCTTACGTTTATGATCATGACTTTACCCGCTGTTCAGGTCAGCAATAACGCTACGATCTTGCCGGTTGGACTTGACAACGCTGAGGAGGTGGCCCCGTTTTAAGAGGCATTAAGAGAGGTTCAGCGTAACTGTCCGCGAGAAATTTACTAGGGTCCCCGAATAATCCTTTAGAGGTATACCCCGCTCAGCCGATAATCCGGAATTCCGTTGGGTTTATGATACGGAAGTTATCCGTGACCTGATCGCACCACTCGCGCCAGTTCGTTGGCACGTCCTCGCGCAGAAAGGTCAGCATCGCGCGGCTGAACTCCTTGAAGGTGGCGTAGCACTTATTGTGAGTGGTGTGTCTGTGCATCAGGCCCCATAATCGTTCGATCGGGTTGAGATGCGGGCAGTAGGTCGGGACGAAGTGGAGCCTGATCCGGCGGTCCGGCATCGCAAGCCAGGCCTGAACCAATTTCGCGTGATGGTATCTGGCATTGTCCAGAAAGACGTGGATCAACCGCATGCCTGGATACATTGTCTCGATCGACGTCAACAGCAGGATCGTACTCAAGGCATCGACCGACAGAACATCTTTCATGATGGTCTGGCCGGTCTCCAGGTCGATGGCACCATGAATGTTCAAACGATCCCGCCCGCTGCTTTGTTCTACCGCGACAGCCACCTCTTTTGGCGCCCAGCAGCCAACCGGGCGTACCGCGTGGGTTGGATGTACCGCGTCGGCGAAGATCACCGCCTCATCGGCGGATAATTGGTTCAGAAGCTCATTGTAGGCCTTAATGAAGGCTTCCTGCTTCGCGGGGTCCAGCTTGCGCGAGATCGCCTTCGGCTTGCGGTGTTCCATGCCCAGACGGTGCAACAGCGCGATCAGGCCGGATCGGCTTTGGTAGTCAATGCCGCATTCGTGCTCGATCCACGCGCCAACCTGTCGTGTCGTGCGGGGCAGTGTTTCGGCGATCCAGGCTTTCAGTTTGTCCTGTTGCTCCACTGTCAGTCGGCAAATGCCGCCTTCGTGGCCGAAGCCGGCCAGACCGTCGATCCCATCTTCCTGGTACAATTGGTACCAGGTCCGGATCGTGTCGTTGTCGAGGAACAGCACCCTCGCGACCGCCGCGCAGCTCATCCCGTCGTCCAGCAGAACCAGCGCGTTGGCCCGCCGAGCCAGGCGGTGCGCGACGGAACCATCGCGAGCCAACTCGATCAGGTCGCGGCGGGATTCGCTGTCAAGGAAGCCAGGGCGGATCATACAGGCAACAGAATCGCCTCGGGGCCTGCTGGCAAGAGCAGAACGCGGATTTCCGATGAGTCGGGGTATAGAAAAATAATCCTTTAGAGGTAGAGTCGACTTAATTGAAAGTTGCTTCGGCTATCAGTTCGCGCCACTGGCGTGGAACGACCATCGTGTGACCAACGAGATAAAGCGCCAGGCCCGGTATATGCCCGGATCGGGAGGCTCCGGACCCCCAGTTTCTGACTACCGCTATACAAACTTCAGGCACAATCAACCAATAGCTGAGCCTCACACCAACGCCCGTTGTTGTTCCCGCGTCGTGTATGCGAGCAGTCCTCAGCGAGCAGGGCGTTCACGTTCCTGTTGGGCTTCAAGCGAAAGAGATGTCGCGGGCTGCGCGATGAGCCGCTTCAGGCCGATAGGTTCCCCAGTATCCGCGCAGTATCCGAATGTACCGTTTTCGAGCCGAACGAGCGCCTGCTCAGTTTGCCGCAACAGAATTCTGACCCGTTCGCGGTTCAGAAGCTCAAACTCCCTCTCCTCGCCAGCACCGGCATGATCGGCCTGGTCGCCCTGGCGACTACCCTCATCCGCCTCCGCGCGAGGTACCGCGTCGAGTTCGCGATGTAGGTCCGCCCGAGCCGTCTCCAACCGTTCACGGAAATACTCGACCTGCATCGGGTTCATGAATTCCTCGGTATCCGAGGGATGGTAGTTGTCTGGGAGCCGCACGGTCATTGTAATTGGCTACCCGCTGCGCCTGCGCAAATGACTGCCTCCGCCTTCCCGCCACAGGCGGTGAGCAACAACGGAATAGCGAGCAATACCGGTCGATACATAAAGTTGCCTCCATGGCCACGGTCGACGGTGTCACGAGATCATAACAGACGCAGGGGATATCTCCAACGATGAGCCGGATCGTGGACAAAGGCGACGGCCACCTTTCGACACCGGTATGAGTTGGTGTCGGCATAAGCCGGCTCAGCGGAAGTCTGTTCCACTGTCGGCTCACCAGTTTCTTTTCATGAGGTCTTGGACTTCCTTACTGGCACAGGCTGCGTACACGGTCCAGCAGTCCGGCGTCTTAGTTGTTCCGGCATCCAGTTTGACCGGTATCACTATCCGGTTAGCACAGACATAGCAACTTAAAGTTGCTCACCCGATTGTCGTCGCCCTCAATCTCCGCTCTTGAAACCCTTGTGAAACCATCAAATCGCTACCGTAGTGGTTATGTGATCATAATTGAAGACTATAATAATAGCCGATGAACGTGGCACTGACGGACACGCGGCAACAGGGTGAGCATAAACCAGAAGAGTAGTTAGCCGACCTTGCAAAACGGAGTACCTCTGTGGGCTGGACGAAAAACGCTATCCGACGGCAAGCCCTCTCGGAAGCGACCGAGGCGGAGATAGTCGGCCATCTCAAAAGTGAAAAAGCAATAGAAAACGCAGTCGGATATGGCGTACTTGCTGCACACCCTGATGGTGCGTGGCTATGTGCCCACACGGGCAAGCGCATTGAAAGTGTGCATGCCAGGTGATTACTTTCAACCGGGTTCCTACCGTTGTCAATTCACAAGGCAACCTAACGATATTTCAAAGTAAATACCGTGGGATGACTCATAGCGTGGATATCTGCGTCTGCACGTTTCGCCGTGCTCATGTCGAACAAACGCTTCTGTCCCTGGAGGCGATGCTGCGCCAGCCAGATTGGACATGTCGGATCATCGTCGTCGATAATGACGACACTGACACTGCCCGACAGATCGTCACCAAAACGGCAGCCGCCATGTCTCTGCCCGTCACCTACATCCACGCACCAGGTCGCAATATTTCCATTGCCCGCAACACCTGTCTGGAAGCTGCCACGGCGACCTTCGTCGCCTTC
>Ga0206861_1131_pt1 | contig 10293 bp, 18 predicted proteins | sample Alteio_BWOrgCont_45_FD_152617 | JGI IMG/M metagenome (GOLD analysis project Ga0206861, IMG submission 152617) | Enriched cells from forest soil in Barre Woods Harvard Forest LTER site, Petersham, Massachusetts, United States -... | ecosystem: Environmental > Terrestrial > Soil > Temperate forest >... | reverse complement strand
ACTACGATGGATTGATGAAGACCGGCAGAATTAAAGGCAGGACATCATTAAGCGGCGCTACGGCGGCGTAAGTAGTATTTAAGCATTACCGTGGGCAGTACGATATATTACAAGACTGAAAGCGATATTGAAAAGATTCGTGAAAGTTCTTTGATTGTTTCAAAAACTCTGGCAGAAGTTGGTAGATCAATTAAGCCGGGCATAACTACAGCAGATCTGGATAAGATAGCTGAAAGTTATATACTATCGCAAGGCGCTAAACCGGCGTTCAAAGGGTATAAGGGATTTCCTGCTACGCTTTGTGTTTCGGTTAATGCACAGGTAGTACACGGTATACCGGGAAGCTACGCTTTAAAAGAAGGCGATATTGTTTCGGTAGACTGCGGGGTTGTGAAAGATGGTTATTATGGAGATTCGGCCTATACATTTAGAGTAGGAAAGATAAGCGAAGAACTAGCTAACCTGTTAAAGGTTACCAAAGAATCGCTTTACAAAGGGATAAACGAAGCGAAAGAAGGCAATAGAATGGGTGATATAAGCTCAGCTATTGGCGGACACGCGGAAGAGCATAATTACGGAGTAGTTAGGGAATTGGTTGGGCACGGAATAGGCAGACACCTGCACGAAGCCCCGGATGTACCAAACTACGGTAAAAAAGGGAATGGGATTAAGTTACAGCGCGGATTGGTGATAGCAATAGAGCCAATGATAAATATGGGGAAGAAGGAAGTGAAACAAGAGAACGACGGTTGGACAATAACAGCAAACAGGAAGTTATACCAGAAACCACCAATATCGGTAAGCGCGCTAACAATACCCGACATAGTAGCCGATGTAGAGAAGCCTGCTAATGTTATTGGAAGGAACATAATAGCCTGTGCAAAAATGATTGGCATAACACCCGATGCATTCACCTTTAACGGGATGAACTGACGAGCTCCGCCATATTGTTTGTTACCTACAATGCGCTTTGCAAACTGAACCGGTATACGGCGTGTGCCTTGTACCAGCATTATGGTAACCATAACTACAGCTACTAAGAACACTAATTCAACGAGCAATACTATAAGGCCACCACCGTTAGATGCAACCCTTGATGCAAATTCCTGGAAGAATGATGCCGGTAACCTGGCTATAATACCGATCATAATAATGAGCGATATACCATTACCAATACCTTTATCCGTAATCTTTTCGCCCAACCACATTACAAATATGGTACCTGCTATCAGTATCAATACCGAACGCATATAGAAGAAGGTAACATTCCCTTCAACTGATGAATAGGCAATAATTTGAGAGTAGATGTAACCGGGAGCCTGGAACGCAGTAACAAACACAGTAAGTATACGTGTAATACGTTCAATTTTCTTTTGTCCGCTAGGGCCTTCTTTCTGAAGTTTTTGGAAGTAAGGAACAGCTATACCCAACAACTGCACAACAATTGATGCAGAGATATATGGCATAATACCTAAACCAAAAATTGAGGCACGGCTAAAAGCACCGCCCGCAAATATGTTGATAAGGCCTACTAAGCCGCTTCCGGCATCTGAACCGTGGTTTGCAGCAAGCTGCGCTGAATTAACGCCAGGCAAAATAATGTACGAGCCTAAACGGTAAACAAGCAGGAAACCTAAGGTATTCAGTATCCTTACCCTGAGATCCTCAATGGCAAAGATGTTTTTTAACGTATTAATAAAGTTCTTCACAAATAATAGCGGTGTTATTCAGCTTTCTTAACTTTTCTTTCTACAATAAGGGCTTTACCTTTCTGGCCTTCAATCGCTGTTTTAGCAGCAGCAGAGAAAGCATCAGCGGTAATTTCGAGGGCTGCATTAAACTTGTCAGCGCCCCTGCTAAGTACTTTTACATTAGCGCGCTTAGATGCAAGGCCGTGCATAACAAAGAATTCTTTGTTAACCACTTTTACGCCTGCAGCAGCAGCAACTTCCTGTATAGTATCAAGGTTAATACCATGAAACTCTACGCGGTGAATATTTTTGAAACCGTACTTAGGTACACGTTTGTGTAAAGGCATTTGACCACCTTCAAAGCCACGCTTCGAAGAATAACCAGCCCTTGCTTGCGCACCTTTGTTACCCCTGGTTGCAGTTCCGCCTCGCGAACCTTCACCACGCGCAATTCTTTTACGTTTATGTGTTGAACCTTTTTTCGGTTTTAAATTGTGCAATTCCATCTTTTACTTTTTAATCAGTTATGCTAATATGTTCACTAAATGGTGTACTTTACGCACCATTCCTCGTATTTGAGGGGTATCGTTCTTTTCAATGATCTGGTTAAGCCTGGTAAAACCAAGTGCTTTCAGTGTCCTCTTCTGATCGGCAGGGTGGTCAATACCGCTGCGAACCTGTTGTATTTTAATCTTAGCCATGATTCTGTTTATTATCCGTTAAATACTCTTTCTACTTCAATAGAACGGTGGGCTGCCACTGTCCTTGCATCACGCAATTGCATCAAAGCATCCATAGTTGCTTTTACTACGTTGTGCGGGTTCGATGAACCTAATGATTTTGCTAACACGTCTTTAATACCAACGCTTTCAAGTACGGCACGCATAGCACCACCTGCTATAACACCGGTACCCGCCGCCGCTGGCTTAATAAATACGCGTGAACCGCTGTACTTACCCGATTGTTCGTGCGGGATAGTTGCTTTTGTCAATGAAACCTTAATAAGGTTCTTCTTGGCATCTTCAATACCCTTGGTAACTGCATCGGTAACCTCACGGGCTTTGCCAAGGCCGTAGCCTACAATGCCCTTTTCATTACCCACTACTACAATAGCTGCAAAACTAAAAGTTCTGCCACCCTTGGTAACTTTGGTTACACGTTGAACCGCTACAAGCTTATCTTTAAGCTCAACATCGGTAGAACGTACTCTTTTTGCTGAAACATTTGATCCTGACATGTCTTTATTTCTTAATTTTTAATTACTCGTTTTTTCGTTTATCGCTTACTGAACTCGTGATGGCTTCGCCATTCTTAATTAAAATTTCAATCCTGCTTCTCTCGCTCCTTCAGCAAGGGCCTTAACCCTGCCGTGATAAAGGTAACCACCCCTATCAAATACTACTTTACTCACACCTGCTTTCGAGGTCCTTTCTGCAACAAGCTTTCCAACTTCCTTAGCCATTTCTGACTTTGTACCCTTTTTCTTAGCAAGGTCCTTTTCTAAAGACGATGCAGCAGCAACAGTTTTACCCGAAATATCATCAATTACCTGAGCATATATTTCAGAATTGCTTCTGTATACAGCCAACCTTGGAGATTCTGCACTGCCTTCAATCTTGCGGCGAATGCGATATCTGATCTTCCTTCTCCTGGTTATTTTATTACTTGTGTTAGCCATGACTTTATATTCTTAATTTTTAATTCTTAATTCTGATTATTTAGCGCTACCTGCAGCAGATTTACCAGCCTTGATACGTAATTGTTCGCCAGCATAACGTACGCCCTTGCCTTTATAAACGTCAGGTTTACGCAGTGAACGAATCTTTGACGATACCATACCCAGTAATTCTTTATCATGAGATTCAAGAACCAATGATGGAGCTTTACCCTTTTCAGTAGTAGAGGTAGCCTTGATATCTTTAGGTAGTTCAAATATAATAGTGTGCGAAAAGCCTAAGGTAAGATCAAGCATTTGGCCTTGAGTGCTTACTTTAAAACCTACACCCACAATTTCCTGATGGGTTTTGAAGCCTTGCGATACACCAATAACCATGTTATTGATAAGTGCGCGGTAAAGGCCATGTAAAGCCTTATGCCTTTTTTGTTCGCTTGGCCTTTTTACTAATACGTGGCCATCTTCAACAGCTACAGTAATATCAGCATCAATGGTACGGGTAAGTGCGCCTTTAGGGCCTTTTACGTTAATAACATTCTTATTAACGCTAACCTCTGTTCCCTTTGGTATTGCTATTGGTAATTTTCCTATCCTGGACATTGTCTTTAAATTTTTATATCTATTAATAAACGTAACATATAACCTCTCCGCCTACATTCTTGGTGCGGGCTTCCTTATCTGTCATAACACCTTGCGATGTTGAAACAATAGCTACACCCAAGCCGTTAAGTACGCGTGGTAACCCATCGGCGCCGGTATACTTACGTAAGCCAGGACGGCTGATGCGTTCAATCTTTTTAATAGCAGAAAGACGTGAAGGCGAGTTATACTTCAGTGCAATTTTAATTACACCTTGGTGGCCTGTTTTTTCTTCTACTTTATAGTTAAGGATATATCCCTTTTCATGAAGAATACGGGTAATTTCCTTTTTAAGGTTTGATGCAGGAATTTCTACAAGCCTGTGTCTTGCCTTTATTGCGTTACGAACTCGTGTTAAGTAGTCAGCTATTGAATCTGTCATTTCTCTTTATATTATTATGTTTTAAACTTACCAGCTTGATTTGGTTACACCCGGTATCTTACCGTTAAGGGCCCATTCCCTGAACATGTTCCTGCAAATACCAAATTGGCGCATGTATCCTCTTGGCCTACCGGTAATTTTGCAACGGTTACGCAGACGAACTGCTGATGAGTTGCGAGGTAACTTAGATAAGCCCACGTAATCGCCTGCTTTCTTAAGCGCTGCTCTTCTCTCAGCGTACTGATCAACGAGTCTTTCTCTTTTTACCTGACGTGCTTTAACGCATTCTTTTGCCATTGGTCTGTTGTATAAAAATTAGTTGTTTTCTTCTTCATTAAGTTTCTTGAACGGCATACCAAAAGCTTCTAACAAAGCAAATGCTTCTTCGTCAGTCTTTGCGGTAGTTACAAAGGTTATATCCATACCCATAATACGGCTAACCTTGTCCATTACTATTTCCGGGAATATAATTTGTTCAGTGATACCAAGGGTATAGTTACCATGGCCATCGAAACCTTTACGTTCAATACCTTTAAAGTCACGGATACGTGGCAAAGCTGCTGAAATAAGACGATCTAAGAAATCGTACATATTGTTACCCCTTAAGGTAACGCGGCAGCCTACAGCTACACCTTTTCTTAATTTAAAGTTTGCTATATCTTTTTTCGATTTAGCGGTAACTGCTTTCTGGCCTGTAACAGCTGTCATTTCATTAACTGCTGCTTCAGCAAGCTTACGGTCAGATACTGCAATACCCAAGCCCTGGTTCAAACAGATCTTAGAGACCTTTGGTACTTCCATGCTGCTGGTATAGCCGTATTTCTTCTGCAATGCAGGAGAAATGTTCTTATCATACATGGCCTTAAGCCTTGGTGTATATGTTGCTGTTTTGTTGGTGCTGCTCATGACTTAATTTATTTTGTAGCCTCTTTTATTACTTCTCCTGTTTTCTTTGCAATTCTTACAATCTTATTGGTCTTCTCGTCAAGCTTACGACCTATACGTGTAGGTTTTCCGCTAGCCGGGTCAATAAGCATAAGGTTAGATATGTTAACAGAAGCTTCCTTCTTGATAATACCACCTTTTGGGCTCTTTTGGTTAGGCTTGGTATGGCGAGAAACCACATTAATACCTTCTACAAATGCCCTGTAACGGTCGGTGTCAATATCCAGTATCTTACCCTCTTGTCCGCGAGAGTTACCAGACAGGACTTTCACCATATCTCCTTTCTTTAGCTTTATTTTTACCTTTAATATTGTCTTCATTTTATGAAAAAAGGGTTGCAAAGTTAATTTTTATTCGAATATATTCGACTTTTTCTTTATTTATAGTACTTCCGGAGCCAATGATATGATCTTCATGAATTGTTTTTCACGCAATTCTCTTGCTACCGGGCCGAAGATACGTGTGCCTCTCAACTCTTCCGCATCGTTAAGTAATACAACCGCGTTGTCGTCAAAACGGATAAAAGAACCGTCAGCACGTTTGGTAGCACGCTTGGTACGTACAATTACCGCTTTCGATACTGCACCTTTCTTAATACCACCTGTAGGTATCGCGTCTTTTACAGTAATAACAATCTTATCTCCAATACCGGCCGAACGCCTGTGGCTATCACCCAATATACGGATACAAAGTACTTCCTTAGCTCCGCTGTTATCTGCACATACTAATCTGGACTCTTGTGTTATCATGGCTTAAAAAATTTAAATCAATTAATACTTACTTGGCTTTTTCTACTATTTCCACCAATCTCCAGCACTTGTTCTTGCTCAATGGCCTGGTTTCTTCAATACGAACTAGGTCGCCGCTATGCGCTTCATCCTTTTCGTCGTGCGCAAAGAATTTAGATGTACGCTTAATGTACTTACCGTACTTAGTGTGCATAATCTTCCTTTCTACGCTTACCACAATGGTTTTAGCCATTTTATCGCTGGTAACCAGACCTACTTTTTCTTTTCTTAACTTACGTTCTTCCATGAGGAAATATTAATAAAAAATTGTGTTTTATTTCGATTTAACGGTTGATTTTGCTCTTGCGTTTGACTCGGTAAGGAGACGTGCAACAAGTTTGCGTTGGCTGCGTACCCTTATTGGGCTCTCTATTGGAGATACTGCATGCTGAAGCTTAAGCTTGGTAAGAAGCATTTGCTCACTTGCAATTTTTTCTTTCAGCTCGCTGTCGCTTAATTTCTTAATTTCTACTGATTCCATTTTACTATCTTATTATAAATTTCAATTCAATTACTTAGCTGCTTCTTCAACGTATTCGCGGCGAACCACAAACTTGGTTGTTATTGGCAGTTTATGTGATGCCAAACGGAAAGCTGCTTGAGCTTCTGCCATGGTAACACCTTCTATTTCGAAAATGATACGGCCCGGTTGTACAACTGCTGCCCAAAATTCAGGAGCACCTTTACCCTTACCCATACGTACTTCGGCAGGTTTACGGGTAATCGGCTTATCCGGGAATATACGGATCCATGCTTGTCCTTTACGTTGCATATGGCGGGTAAGCGCTACACGGGCTGCTTCAATTTGCCTGTCGCTGATCCAAGCACCTTGTATTGCTTTTAATCCGAATGAACCAAATGCTAATTCATTGCCCCTCTTGGTATCACCCTTTGGTGGCATCTTGTGCATCTTACGGAACTTTGTCTTTTTAGGCTGTAACATCTTATCTTAGATTACTTATTTAAAATTCTTAATTTTTTATTGAATTAAGCTTCGTTTCTTGGTCCTCTTTTCTTACCACCACCGCCATTACTAGGCCTGCGGTCTCCTCTATCTCCCCTGTCTCTGCTATCACCACCTTTGTTGAAGCTTAAGCTCTTTTTGTCTTTCATCATTCCAATATTTGGAGAAAGATCGCGCTTGCCATAAATTTCTCCACGGCAGATCCAAACCTTGATGCCGATACGGCCATAGGTTGTGTGTGCTTCAGAAATTGCATAGTCAATATCAGATCTTAAAGTATGCAATGGTGTACGTCCTTCTTTGTAAATTTCAGAACGAGCGATATCTGCTCCTTCTACACGGCCCGAGATACGGATCTTGATACCTTCAGCACCCATACGCATGCTGGTAGAGATTGAGTTCTTAATAGCTCTCTTGTAAAATATACGGCCTTCAATTTGACGTGCAATACCTTCCGATACTAAACGTGCATCAAGTTCAGGACGTTTTATTTCAAATATGTTTATTTGAATTTCTTTCTTAGTGATCTTCTTTAACTCTTCGCGCAGTTTATCAACTTCCTTACCGCCTTTACCAATAATAATACCGGGACGTGATGTATTAATGGTAACGGTAATAAGCTTCAAAGTCCTTTCAATAACGATCTTCGAAACGCTGCCCTTAGCTAACCTGGCAAGCAGGTAGTTACGAATTTGCTCGTCCTCTATAAGTTTATCAGCATAATGACGGCCACCGTACCAGTTAGAATCCCATCCTTTAATGATACCTAGCCTTATGCCTATTGGATTTGCCTTTTGTCCCATTTTTTCGTTTTAATTATAATATTTTATTATTCAGCTGAATTATTATCGGTTACTTCAGCAGCTGTTTGAGCAGCAGCTTCTTCTACACGTTTGTCAACAATAAGGGTAACGTGGTTCGAACGTTTACGAACGCGGTACGCCCTTCCTTGCGGAGCCGGACGGAAACGCTTTAATGTAGCAGCACCGTCAACAAAAACGGTCTTTACATACAGGTTGCTCTCCTCTGCCCTTTCTCCTGTCTTTTGTTCGAAGTTAGAGATAGCTGAGGTTAACAGCTTTTCCATTTTCTTAGCCGCGTGCTTAGGGCTAAAATGCAATATATTAAGCGCCTGGTAAACGTTTTTACCTTGTATTAGTTCAGCTACCAATGCCATTTTGGTTGGCGAGGTAGGACAATTGCTAAGCCTTGCAAGGTATGTAGTTTTCCTTGCTTCTTTTCTTTTGTCTGCGCTGACTTGTTTCCTTGATCCCATTGTTTATTTATATAATGCGTTAGTCAATTATTTGCCTGCAGGAGCTGCGTCTGCCTTACGGTGACCTGCGTGACCCCTATAGGTACGTGTTGGTGCAAATTCGCCAAGCTTATGGCCTACCATGTTCTCATTGCAATAAACCGGAATGAACTTGTGTCCATTGTGTACTGCAAAAGTATTACCCACAAAATCGGGGGTAATTGTGCTGCGGCGAGACCAGGTTTTAATAACTGTCTTCTTTGGAGCAGCATTCATAGCATCCACTTTCTCCTGGAGCTTAAAATCTATAAAAGGACCTTTTTTAATTGAACGAGCCATGTTGTATGGATTTTAATTTACTTATTTCTTTCTTCTTTCAATGATAAACTTACTGCTTGCATTCTTAGGCTTACGAGTCTTATAACCCTTAGCCGGAATACCTTTACGTGAACGTGGGTGTCCGCCTGAAGCTTTACCTTCACCACCACCCATTGGGTGATCGACTGGGTTCATTGAAACACCACGGTTACGAGGCCTGCGGCCTAACCACCTGCGGCGGCCTGCTTTACCATGTATTTCTAAGCTATGGTCTGGGTTCGAAAGCGAACCTACTGTAGCCATACATGTAGCCAAAATCATACGAGTTTCGCCGGAAGGCATCTTTAAGATAACATAAATGCCATCCTTAGCGGCTAACTGAGCTGACGTACCTGCGCTGCGGGCTAGTTTAGCACCTTGGCCAGGACGCATTTCAATATTGTGAACGGTAGTACCCAATGGCATGCTGCCTAATGCAAGTGCATTTCCCATATCAGGAGCTGCATCTTTGCCCGACATAACCTTTTGGCCTACTTTCAATCCGTGCGGAGCAAGGATGTATCTCTTTTCGCCATCAGCGTAGAAAAGAAGCGCTATACGTGAGGTACGGTTTGGATCGTACTCAATGGTCTGCACAGTTGCAGGTATACCAGCTTTATCTCTCTTAAAATCTATTTCACGGAAACGTTGCTTGTGACCGCCACCAATGTAGCGCATGGTCATTTTACCGCTGTTGTTACGGCCACCTCTTTTATGTCTAGGGCGAAGCAAGCTCTTTTCAGGCTTGTTCATACTATCCATAGTAAGGTCTTCGTAGCTATCGGTTAGCTTAAAACGTTGTCCCGGTGTAAGTGGGCGTGTTTTCTTTAGTGCCATCTGCTTATGCTTATATATTAAATATTGCTATAAAAATCAATTGTTTCGCCTTGTTTTAGAGAAACAACAGCTTTTTTGTGTTTACCTACTCTGCCGGCAAGAACACCCGAACGGGTCATTCTCTTCTTTACTTTACCAGGAGTATTCATAGTTCTTACTTCCACAACCGTTACATTATACATCTTCTCAACAGCATTCTTAATTTGAATTTTGTTGGCAGTTTTGTTAACGTAAAACCCGTAGCGATTGAACTTATCGCTTTGTGCGGTCATTTTTTCTGTTATTACAGGCTTAACAATGATACTCATGATTATTCGTTGCTTAAGGTTGTTTCAATTACTGCTATAGATTTTTCTGAAAGCAATACGTGGAATGCGTTCAAAACATCTAATGTGTTAATATCGGTAGCTTGTATTACTTTAAACTTTTGCAGGTTACGTGCCGAAAGGATAACATTTTCGTTGATGCTATCAATTACAAGCAATGTCTTCTTACCATCGAGCTTAAAGTTGCTTAACAAGTCGATACATTGTTTGGTCTTAGGCTTTTCAAAGTTGAAATTTTCAACAATGGTAAGCTTCTCGTCCTTTATCTTTTGAGAAAGAGCTGATTTACGAGCTAATCTCTTTAATTTCTTATTCAATTTGAAATTATAATCCCTTGGGCGTGGACCAAAAGTACGGCCGTGTCCATAAGTAGGGTTCTTAATACTACCAGAACGCGCACCGCCGGTACCTTTTTGCCTTTTAAGCTTCTTTGT
>Ga0206861_1119_pt3 | contig 10686 bp, 16 predicted proteins | sample Alteio_BWOrgCont_45_FD_152617 | JGI IMG/M metagenome (GOLD analysis project Ga0206861, IMG submission 152617) | Enriched cells from forest soil in Barre Woods Harvard Forest LTER site, Petersham, Massachusetts, United States -... | ecosystem: Environmental > Terrestrial > Soil > Temperate forest >... | reverse complement strand
TCCTCATCGCCTATACCTGGCTGCCATTTTCGCTCGTCGTCGGCAATTTTATTCAAGTCGAACGAATGATGTATAAAAACACAAGGTAAGTAGGCATAATACCCGTAACCATCCCAGTTGCCTTCTATAACCTGTTTCCAGTTATCGCCACTCCACCTGTACTTTACCACATAACCTGTGCAGATAAGCACAATTATGGCAATAATGAATGGGATTTTTTTTCATTTATATTTCTGACGCGGTAAACAAATATACTTAATAAAAGGCAGGCACAGTATAGCCACGGGGGTAGTAACATAAGGCAAAACATTACCTATGCGGCGGTAAAGCTGATGGAATACAAAAGTAAATACAACAAAGAGGTTACGGCTTAAGCGTGTTGCTCCACCCAATTCTTTAACAAAACAATAGTACCCCGCCAATAAAACTCAAGGTGCTTATAGGTAGTTTCGTTCGGGAACCCGGTAGCGATAATAGTCAACAAGGTTTGGCTGCCAATTGGCTCCAACTTGAACTCTATAGCAGAATAATTTTCGGGCACATCGGGCAAACGAGATATGGAACTTAAATAGTTGTACTTAAAAACCTTAGTAGGTTCAAAAGCCAATATGGTTCCTTTATTTGTAGCCTGTACATGATGAAACCACGACATTGCTATTGAGCCATTCACCTTCCCTTCACTCTCAATTTCAACCTTCATTTCAGGCTCTGCCATCCATTGCTTCATTGCGGCAGGTTCTGTAAGCGCTTTCCAAACCGCTGCTGTACCTTTTCCTATGGTAATTGAATATTCTATTGGGCTATGCATACTTTACTAGTTAATGCCCGCCGCAGCTCCATCTTCCATCAGGGTCTGTTTTAGGAGGATGCTTTAAATTAAAAACTAGTGCCGAGTCACCGGCAAAATCATTGGTGTACGAAGCAATCTCTATCTTCCCATTCTTTAGTTTTGTTATTAAGCCGGGGAAAGCCTTCAGCGTATCTTCAATTTGCTTGTTCAATGAATCATTATGGGCTATGGTTGCAACGCCATCTAACCCAAACATACCAAAGCCCGATACCATTTGCGGAAGCTGCGGTAACTGCCAGTCGTGCATCATAAACGAAAACAGCTCTACCCACTTACCATTTTTATACGATACAATGTGGCATGTATTTACCGATGACCAATCGGCCCAATCGATTACATATGATAGTTCATCGCCGCCATCGCCATCCAGGTCACCTTCATTATGTAACCACGAAAGCCCTAATAATTGAGGGTTATCGGTAATGTTTAGCGTGTCAATAGTTTTATCATTGCACAATACAAACGAATATGGATCCTTGTTAACCGTCAGCGAAACCAAAGTATCATAGTCCTCAAGACTATCGTAGGCTTTATTCGTTTCTTTACCGGTAAGCTTGCTAAAGTAGTGTTCCGTTAAGGTATCTATCTTACCATCGCCTTTAAAATTACCGGTTACCACAAACCTATAGCCCATCACGGGCACAAGTACTTTAGGTATATAAGGCTTCTTTTCTGCCAGTGTATCAGCGGACGTTTTACTCATCCTTGCACTGTCCATTTTTCTGGCCACCGCGCTATCATGCGGTGTATGCAACGCTGCAAAGCGGCTGAATGTATGCGTTGTGTCGGCACTTGCAAAGCGTTTTGTTTTTTTAGTGGAATGAGTCCGGCATGATGCCAGAAATGCAAGAGCGCATACACACCCAACAAAAACACTGTTTATTTTACTGCTACTGAGCGGATTCATTAATTGGAATATATAAACTAAGTTATACTATTATCCAATTCGCAGAACAGATACCGATTATTATAATCGTTATTGCAAGATAGTTACGCTGCCTTTTTAAGCGCAAAATAAAACGTCGCGCCCTTTGCCACTTCGCCTTCAGCCCAAACCCTGCCACCATGCTTATTAATTATTCTTTCCACTATAGCAAGGCCGACACCTGTTCCTTCAAAATCGGTTTGTGAGTGCAACCTTTGAAACACACCAAATAACTTGCCGGCATATTTCATATCGAACCCGGCCCCATTATCCTTTACCGAAATAACAATTTTATCATCTACTTCCTCAGCCGCTATTTTTACCACAGGGTTATTTTGCTTTGAAGAATATTTAACGGCATTCGAAACAAGGTTGAATATTACCTGGCGCAGTAACACAGCATCGCCTTTAACTGTTGGAAGCTTACCCAGATCTACTTTTGCGTTATGAGGAGTCAAGGTATTTATTTCCTGTATCACCTCTTCCGTCAACTTATATAAATCAACATCTGTCTTTGTCACCTCTTGTTTGCCCAGTTTCGAAAACGATAATAACTCATCTATCAGCAGTCGCATTCTGTCGGCATTACGCTTTATGGTCTGTATGATCTTCTTTCCTTCCTCATCAAGTTTGGCATTGTAATCTTCATTAAAAATTGACGCATAACTCGATACGGCCCTGAGGGGAGCCCTTAAATCATGTGAAGCCGAATAGGTAAAGGCTTCCAGTTCTTTATTGGCAACACGAAGCTGTTCTTCCATTTCTCTGCGGGCGCTAACGTCATTAAACAATATACCCACCTGCATATTTTTGGGATTCCCAAACCGGAAAGCATATACATCATACCACCTGTGAAGCTCTTCGGCACGGTTCTCAAACCGCAACGATTCACCTGTCAGGGCAATTTTGCCATATATCTCAAACCAATGCTCTTCGTGGTTAGGTGCAAATTCGCGCATGCGTTTACCAACAGCATCATGCATACCGGTTTGTCTTTCGAACGCCGCGTTAATTTCTAAAAAACGATAATCAATTGGTTTTTGTTTTTCATCAAAGATCATCTCAATTATACAAAACCCTTCGTCTATTGAATCGAACAGTATCTTGTACTTTTCTGCTGCATTTAAAATATTCATGGAGGTTATTTTAAATTACTTTTTGCCTTAATTCTTCCTTATTAATGGTTACATATCAACCGATATATACTACTAAGAAAGGTAAAAAAAGCCAAAGTAACCCTACCTGAAATGAATTTACAACGCAATTAACTGGTTACAAATAAAATATGAACGCCCCCACGCTTGGTACAACCAGCAAGGGCCACAGGCATACATAAATCGTGAAAATCAGCGACTTATAATAAACCCATACTTATTAAGCCTCCGGCAAAAAAAATATACGAGTATACTTTCGATAGATTAAACAAAATCAACTCACTTCCTTTTCTAAAAGGAAACTTGTTACTAAGCGCGGAGCGATTAAGCTACCTGCTATAATGATAGTATTAAATTACAGTGGTTGAACCCTTTAACTTTGCTTCACTCGCCAAATCAAAATATTGTTGTGCCAAAGCGGCACAATTAGCTGCATTTTCATAATTGCCATCCCTAAGATGATTGGCAGTTTTAAAGTGATGCGCCGCAGCCGCAATTAAATGTCCTGCAATAGTTTTGTGGTTCTCCATATTGTTACTAAACCCAACTGGTATTGAATTGGTATTTTCAGGTTCAATTGAAGCCATATTATTTACGTATTAATTGTTAGTTTATATTCTTATCCTCTTCCAGGTCATTATGGTCATCGCCACCTAAGCTGTAATAATTATTCTCCTCGTCTTCACTACCTGCGTTTTCTTCTTTTTCGTCTTCTTCATTGCCGGGCACATCCAGGTCTTCACCAGCTTCATCTTCTACATATACTTTGTCGCCGCCCGTGTCTTTTATATTGTTCGGCTTCTTTTTATTTACATCTTCAGGGTCAATATCTTTCTCTTCTTTATCCTTTACAAATACATCTTCCGTATCCGGATAACGTGGATATCCACGGATATCAGATTCCATTTTATTAGCGCCTTCTTTTGGGGCTGTAGGCGTTAAATTTTCCGATTGTTGGTTCTGTTGTTTTGGATCTTCCGGATTTGGAGCTCCGGGCTTTTCCTGTTTCTTTTCTTTCATACTGTTTGGGTTTTAAATTTTGGGTAATCGGTGTATCCTTCGCTACCACTGGTGTAAAAAAGGTCCGCTTTCAGTTCTTTACTTAAAGGCAAGTTGTTTTTAAATCGTTCAACCAGGTCGGGGTTATTAATAAAAGGCCTACCGAAAGCAACCATGTCTCCCAGCCCGCTTTGTAAATCGGCTTCGGCTCTTTCAATAGTATATCCTCCCGAAAGGATATAAGTGTTTTTATAAATACTCCTGATCAATTTCTTCAACTCCATAGGTACTACAGGCCCACCCATTGATGAATGATCGACTATATGTATATGAGCTATATCAAGTTCATTAAGTTTCTCGCACAGGTATTTGTATGTGGCATCAATCTCAGGGTACAATGGCATATCGCTTGCAACACCATACGGCGATATTCGAATACCTGTTTTATCTCTTCCAATAGCATCAGCCACTGCCTTTACTACTTCAATAACAAATCTGCATCTGTTTTCAATGCTTCCGCCATAATTATCGGTACGCACATTACTTACCGGCGACAGAAACTCTTCCAATAAATATCCATTAGCGCCGTGTAGCTCAACTCCGTCAAAGCCTGCTTCTACAGCTTTTTTTGCAGCATTTATAAATTCTGCTATGGCATTTATAATATCATCCCTGGTCATTGGTTTAGGCACAATAAAATCTTGCAGCTTTTTAGCGTCGGTAAACATTTGCCCCGCGGCTTTTACAGCCGATGGCGCCAATACTTCGCTACCCAGCGGCATATTAAGCGGATGGCTTATCCTTCCGGTATGCATTAGCTGCACAATTATTTTGCCGCCTTTTTGGTGTACCGCGGCTGTAGTTTTCTTCCAGCCGTCAACCTGTGCCCTGTTAAATATGCCGGGTATACGGGGGTACCCAAGGCCATTGGCGCATGGGGCCGTACCTTCGGTTATAATTAAGCCGGCATCAGCCCTGTCTGAATAATAGGTCGCCATTAAGTCATTGGGTATATTACCAATAGCTCTGCTCCGTGTCATAGGCGACATAACAATTCGGTTTTTAACTTCTATCGAACCTACCTTTGCAGGTGTAAACAGTTTGAGGCTTTCCATATATCACTTACTATCAGTATCCATTTCCATTTTCTCACCATCATGCCTTGGCGAAACCTTTTGTTTCCGCAACTGATTTTCAAGTTCATGAATAACATTGGCAATAGATTCTTCAAAAGTTTGAGTCCGGCTGGTGGCAAACAATCTCTTTTTATCGCCCACCACAATCATTTCACAAACCTTATTGTCATTGGTCGATGAATTATCTATCTTCAGTATTATATCGCATTTCACCAGGCGCGAATCCAAATGACTGAGCTTGGCTGCCATTTCCATGGTGTACTCCTGTAGTTTTTCAGTAACTATAAAGTGCGGAGATGCTATTATTATGTTCATATCAGTATAAATTAAGTTTCATTATTTAGCTTCAACAAGCTTCTTTTTTTTAATCGTATTCTTTACAATTTTCTTAATTGACTTTTCAATCGACTTTTCAGAATTAGGCTTCAGGTAGGTATTATCGGTTCTTATTACGCCTCTTATAGCAGTAAGGAGTTTCTCTCTCAGTGCTTTCTTGTCATTCTTTTTCATAATTACTTGCTTATTTTGTTGTGTTATTATATACTGCAAAAGTGATTATACAGGCCACTAAATGTCTTATACAATTAGCAGCAGTTTTTACATTGTTCTCACATATTACCATAGGGTCTTAAATAAAGAGCCTTGATATAAGCTTGTTATACGATTCTATTAACGCGTGCCGCTCCTGTTCTTTCATTTCACATTCCTGCGCATACCAGCTATGTTCTTTTGCCTTAATACTACTATCAAAGGCATTATCATGTTCACCTGCTTCCATATGCTTTACAGTATTTAAATGATGCTCGGCAGCTTCCTTGTGATGTTCCGCTGCCATTAAGTGATTTTCAATTTTTTTCAACTGCTTGGGTGTAATGCTTTTTTCAGACATATGGTTGCTCTTTTTACAATAGTTGCACTATTTATAGCTTCCCCATCGGGCGCTTATATTTAACACCCAAAAATGTGTCTTTCCGTTAGCAGTTTTGTTACACCTTTCTTTCTATTCCATGTGTATTTTACATATCGTATTTATATAAAAACACATTTTATTATTTCCCTACCTTTGTTCTTATGACCTTCAGAATAAACACCAAAGAATGGTTCTATGCACTTAAATGCACCTTGGGTGCAGCCATTTGCTATGTGCTTTATTCACAGTTTCCGCAGTTCCCGTTTTTCTGGAGCATTATTTCTGTTGTGCTGGTAATTAGTATTGAAAATGATAACAGGCTCCCTTTCACCCGTATAAAAGCCAATATGGTTGGTGGTACTATAGGTTTGTTATTGTTCTTTATCCCTATTCCCATAATGTTATCTATTTGCTTGGGGGTATTTTTAACTGTTGTTGCAGGCATCTTTTTAAAACTAGGCATCAGCACCCGCACCGCTATGGCCGCTATGCTTATTGTTTTGGTTCAGGAAGAAGCCTCGCATAGCTGGTTGGTCGCTATTGAGCGTGTGGGTTGTGTGGCTGCCGGTTGCCTGGTGGGGTTACTTATTACGCTTGCGTTTAATCGTATTGAGACTAAAACCTTGAAGAAGTAATTCTTCACCACTAAGACACAAAGTGAACAAAGGTTCACTAAGGTCTTTCATTCTTAATTCGTAATTTTTAATTCTTAATTACTTTTAAAGCCGCTTAAGCAAAGGCAGATGGGTAACCTTAGAAACAGCATCGGCCAAACCCTCACCCTCTTTACTAAATGCCCACACAAAAAGGTGTTTTATAGGATGATCCTTCTGGATACTTTCGATAGCCTGTATGGTAAGCTTACGTGCAATGCCTTTGTTGCGGTATTCATCGAGCACCATAGCCGAACACAAATAAAGCGCATCGTACTTTATACCCAGCTGAGTAAGCTCAAACAATTCGCTTTCGGTAATTTGTTTGGCCACAAACTTGTTCATCAGGTCGGTAGTAGTGGGTATAACAATTATCCAGCAAACAGCATCCTCATATTCCGATACTGTTGCAGGGTGTATTTGTTGTAAACGTTTAATTATTTCTTCGTTTACGTTTAACTGTTCCGGATCATGGCGGACGTCGAAGGCTTCATCAGCCAGTTCCATCATCCGCTCAAAATTGCTTTTTGCCATAAGCTAAAAGTACAGCTATTTTGCTTACCTGTACCTCTGCTTAAACATGGTTCGTTCGCCCATAGTGCCATCCATATATATGATCTCACTTTTCATTTCGCCGTTTTCATAATACTCGTGACCCACTCCATTTTTTACATTCTCTTCATAAGGAGTTTCGCTTTTAAGTTCTCCATTCTCATAATACTCCTTTTCCATACCATTAATTTTTCCTCCCTTATAAGGTATTATCATCTTTATGCGTCCACTGCCATAATAAAACCTCTTGGTCACCGTATCTTCCTGAACTTTATTAACTGCTTTTACAGGGTTTGCAAAACCCACCAATCCTAAAACTATGGCTATTGGTATGCACCTTATTGATTTCATAATTTCTCTTAAAAATCTCATATAAATATCGTTTATTTTTATATTTTTCAGAATGATGTACATCAAATAAAAGCATGAGAATAATCAGATGGCATAAATTGTCATAATAAGGTTTATAAGTTATACTTTCTTCATCATTATTAAAAGTTTTGGCTACTTCATAGTCCAGATGACCGCCTCTTTCTTAACGTTCGTCGATAGAAGCATATTTATTATCCTAATAAGTTCCATTTTTATTGAAATTATTGAAATGAAAAAACAACAATCTATTACCTTATGCGGCGAGACGCTCAAGGGGCCACGACACATTTGCGCATTCTTTGATTCGCGTGAAGAGCAATATGAAGTGTTACTACCTTATTTTAAAGAAGGCCTGGATAATAAAGAAGAGGTTATCACAATCCTCGAGAGTCATTCTCATGGCGACCATTGTTCACGGTTGTCGCACGCAGGAATGCATTTGGATGACACCCTTGCGAACGGGCAGCTAAAAATATTTGCATCAGAAGATACTTACCTTAAGGGCAGCGCTTTTGCTGCGGAGAGAATGTATAACATGCTTGAACAGGTTTTGGCCGACGCCCAAAACGGGCCATATGGAACAGTGCGCACATGTGGCGATATGGAGTGGGCGCTGAAGAACCTGCCGGGAACCGATGAATTGATGGAGTATGAAGCACGCGTAAACCTGTTGACGCCAAAATATGAATGTACTCTTCTTTGTGTTTATGATATTAATAAATTCAGTGGCCGTGCAATTGCTGATGTGCTCGCAACGCATTCGCATGTTATTCTGAACGGAAAGATCCATAAGAATCCTCATTTCGTTGAACCTATGGAGTTCTTACAAAAATTGACCAGTCGCCCTAAGCGTTCGCTTGCGAGAGATAGTTAAATAGGTACGTATACATTTATTTTTAATTATGGAAGATTTAGAATATTTAAAAGTAAGGGTTGAAGAAATAACTGACTTTATTGAAAATGCGCCTGTGCCATTGCATTGGGTGAATAATAGTGGAGTAATAGTATGGGTAAACCAAGCCGAGCTTGATTTATTGGGATATAAAAAGGAAGAGTATCTGAATAAACATATAAGCCATTTCCATACCGATAAAGCTGCTATTGAAAACATATTGGTTCGCCTGATTAATAAGGAAACCATAACAAACCACAGGGCCTCTCTTCAATGTAAGGATGGCAGCACCAAACAAGTTCTTATAAGCTCAAATGTATATTGGAAAGACAATGAATTTATTCATACACGGTGTTTTACCAGAGATATTACCGAGGATATGAATACGGAGACCCAAAGGCTTGATGATGCAAAAAATAAGGAAGTAGTAAACAAAAAAAATCTTTTAGAGGAATGTACGCTTCTGAATAAAATGGTTCTGGAAGTTAAGGATTATGCAATCTTATTATTATGTAAAGACGGTACAATACGTTCATGGAATCAAGGTGCTGAACGTATTAAGGGATACACCGAAAAGGAAATTGTAGGGCAGAATTTTAATATATTTTATTTACCCCAGGACAGGCAAAGCGGCTTACCGGAGAAATTGCTGGCAGAAGCAGCTTTAAACGGAAGGGCCATACACAACGGGCCTCGGTTAAGAAAAAATGGCACAACCTTTTTAGGCAATGTTGTAATTACCGCACTGCACGACGATGATGGTAATGTAATTGGCTTTACTAAGGTAACCAGCGATTTAACCGAGCGCAGAGATATACATGATATTTTGAGAAGGTAAGATGTTACCTTAAGCAGATTTATAAATCACCTTCGTTGAAAAAGCCGATTTTGGCTGTTCACAACTACTAAACATTTTATTTATCAGCACCTATAAAATGATGTATTTTTGTGTTGCCATTCAATTGTAAATAATATATGGCGACACCACAATGCAGACCGATACAAACCTACAAGACCAATTGCCTGAAAGGGTAAAAAAGCTGAACTTAACCGGGCTTAAACCCAAACAGCTTCAAATGCTAATTGGTATTGATAAATACCAAGGCTCGGTATTGGCTGCGGCTGAAAAATCGGGCATACACAGGGCCACACATTACCGCTGGCTACAAACCGATGCTAATTACAAAACAGCCTTTACTGCCCTTACAACCGTTACCCACGAATGGGATGATGCCCGCATACTAAAGCTTTATAAAGAAAACGAATTAAAAGAAGCTATGTTCTTGCTTTCTATACGGGGTAAGCATCGTGGCTACAGGTTAACAGATAAACAACCTACCACAAAAACATAAAATGCGACACATATTTTAAACCTGTGTGTATAAATGTCGCATGTTGTGTTACGGCTAAAGTGATGGCTAAAGGCTATATATAGTAAAGAGAGGATTACACAGATATTTTTAGGTTGTGGATATAAAAACTAATACTCCAGCCACCCCCATCCCCCTAAAGGGGACTTTGAAATAAAGCGATGTCATGTTGATCCCGATAGCTATCGGGATGTCGAAACATATTCCTTATATAAGGAAGGTCTTCGACAAGCTCAGACTGACTTTTTTAAAGCCCCTTTAGGGGTTGGGGTACAAAATAAAAATCTAACCATTCAATACCCACTACCAAATACTTAATACTCTTATTATCTTAGCATCCTTAAGCCAAAATTATGCAAAAAAAGATATTGTTATTAGGCTCGGGCGAACTGGGCAAAGAACTGACCATAGCCTTACAACGTTTGGGCCAATACGTTATAGCGGTCGATAGTTATGAAGGGGCACCTGCCATGCAGGTAGCCCATGAGTTTGAAGTAATAAACATGCTCGATGGCGATGCCTTAGATGCTTTGGTTGCCAAACATAAACCCGACCTTATAGTGCCTGAAATTGAAGCTATACGTACCGAGCGTTTTTACGATTACGAAAAGCAGGGCCATACCGTTATACCCAGCGCCCGTGCCGCTAACTTTACCATGAACCGTAAAGCCATTCGTGATCTGGCTGCTAAAGAACTGGGGCTGCGCACAGCCAGTTACCGCTATGCTACCACCTTAGAAGAATTTAAGAAAGCTGTTGGCGAAATTGGCATCCCTTGTGTGGTAAAGCCGTTAATGAGCAGCAGCGGCAAAGGCCAAAGCGTTATTAAAACTGCCGACGATATTGAAAAAGCCTGGAACTATGCTATGGAAG
>Ga0206861_1129_pt1 | contig 10771 bp, 6 predicted proteins | sample Alteio_BWOrgCont_45_FD_152617 | JGI IMG/M metagenome (GOLD analysis project Ga0206861, IMG submission 152617) | Enriched cells from forest soil in Barre Woods Harvard Forest LTER site, Petersham, Massachusetts, United States -... | ecosystem: Environmental > Terrestrial > Soil > Temperate forest > O... | reverse complement strand
CACCAGAACTTATCTTTAAGGAAGAAATAGACCCTAAAGTTGGCTTTCAGGCTTTTCAGGCTCGTAAAATAGCATTCAACTTTGGTTTATCGGGTGAGGCATTTAAGAATATGGTAAAGTTTGTAACCAGCGTTTACAAAGCTTACGAAAATGTTGATGCTTCGATGATTGAAATCAACCCTGTACTTAAGGCGAGCGATGATAAAATTATAGCAGTTGATTGTAAAATGATATTGGATGGCAATGCATTATTCCGTCATCCTAACTATGCAGCTATGCGCGATATTACGGAAGAAGATCCTATTGAAGTAGAAGCGGCTGATAACAAACTGAACTTTGTAAAACTTGATGGCAACGTAGGTTGTATGGTAAATGGTGCCGGCTTAGCTATGGCTACCATGGACATTATTAAACTTGCAGGAGGTAACCCGGCTAACTTCCTCGATGTTGGTGGAACAGCTAATGCAGAACGCGTTGAAAAAGCATTCCGTATAATATTAAGAGAAGAAGGTGTAAAAGCCATTTTGGTAAATATATTTGGCGGTATTGTCCGTTGCGACCGTGTTGCACAAGGTATTGTTGACGCATACAAAAACATTGGCGAAATAAAAGTGCCTATTATAGTACGCTTACAAGGAACCAATGCAGCTGAAGCAAAAAAATTGATTGAAGATTCAGGACTCAAGGTTTCTTCTGCAATATTATTGCAAGAAGCTGCTGACCTGGTTAGCAAAGTACTGAAGAACTAATTAATACTCACCCCCAACACCTCTCTATAAAATAGAGAGGGGAGATATAAAACGGGAAATCAAATGAAGAAGATCCTTATCGCCAATCGCGGTGAAATAGCATTACGTATTATGCGTACATGTCGCGATATGGGTATTAGTACCGTTGCTGTTTTTTCAGAAGCTGATCGCAAAGCGCCCTTTGTTCGCTATGCTGACGAGGCTGTTTGTATAGGCCCACCTGAATCAAGCAAATCATATTTACTAGGCGATAAGATAATTGAAGTAGCAAAAAAATTACACGTTGATGGTATTCATCCAGGTTACGGGTTCTTATCAGAAAATGCTGCATTTGCTCAAAAGGTAAAAGATGCAGGCCTTATTTTTATTGGGCCTTCGGCGGAGGCCATGCGAATGATGGGTGATAAATTATCGGCTAAGCATACTGCAAAAAAATATAACATCCCAATGGTTCCGGGTAGCGATGGAGCCATTACCGATATTAAGGAAGCACAAGAAGTAGCCAAGAAGGTAGGCTTGCCTGTACTTATTAAAGCCAGCGCAGGCGGTGGCGGAAAGGGCATGCGTGTTGTTGAGAAGGCAGAAATGCTGGAAGAACAAATTAAACTTGCTACCAGCGAAGCTAAATCTGCATTTGGAGATGGCTCTGTATTTATTGAACGTTATGTTAAAGGCCCACGCCATATTGAAATACAGTTGATGGCCGATAACCATGGTAACGCAGTTTATTTATTTGAAAGAGAATGTTCGATACAACGCCGCCATCAAAAAGTTGTTGAAGAAGCCCCTTCTTCAGTACTCACTCCTGAGCTTAGAAAAAAGATGGGACAATGTGCAGTGGATATTGCCAAGGCTTGCAAATATTCAGGTGCAGGTACAGTTGAGTTTCTGTTAGATGAGAATATGAATTTCTATTTTTTAGAAATGAATACCCGTCTTCAGGTAGAGCATCCGGTAACTGAACTTATAACAGGTACCGATCTGGTTAAAGAACAAATAAATGTAGCACGCGGCAATAAACTCAGCTTTACCCAGGATGACCTTAAAATAAACGGACACTCAATAGAAATACGCGTTTGTGCTGAAGACCCTACCAATAACTTCCTACCCGATATTGGCAAACTAACAACCTACTCTCCACCAAAAGGACCGGGAGTGCGAGTAGATGATGGTATGGAAGAAGGCATGGATATACCCATCTATTACGACCCAATGATTGCTAAGTTAATTGTGCATGGTGCTGACAGAAATGAAGCCATTGCAAGGATGATACGCGCCATTGATGAGTACAAGATATCGGGAGTGCAAACAACACTCGAGTTCTGTAAGTTTGTAATGAAGCATAACGCGTTTACATCAGGGAAGTTCGATACTCATTTTGTTACCAATCATTTCAAACCCGAAATGCTTAAACAAAACCCGGACAATAAGGAACAAGATATGATTGCTGCAATTGCTGCCACCTTATTTGTATCTAAAAAGGACCAAGCAGCATCTGCACCTTTAGTAGTTCAATCAGTAGACAAGGGTATTTCAGCCTGGAGAAGAAGAAAAAACTGACCTATTCCCCTCTTCATTAGAGCCATTTAATCAAGCGCCTTAACAATTGCTTAACATACATTGACGAATTTTGATGGTTAATAAACTATCCTTTGGTAAAGCTCTTTACCTTTCTATTCAATTTCAAGCAGAAAATAAAATTCCTCATTTTAATTTCTGTTATTGTTCCCTATTCTATTACCCATGCACAATTAAAGGTTACCGGAGGAGCTTCCAGTGCCACTGTTCAAAGTTATTTGTTTGGGCCTGGTGTAAAAATCAGCAATATATCTATTAACTGTTCAGGCTTAAATCAATTTGGAACGTTTAATGCACAGGCTACGCAATTAGGTATAGATAGTGGCTTACTAATTACAACAGGAACAGTACAAGAGGCTATGGGGCCCGATAATCAATGTTGCTCATCTATTACTGTAGGTACGAATTCTACTGATCCTTGCATTGCTTCAGCTGTTGGCGCAGCACAACTACAATTCGATCCTTGCATTATTGAATTTGATATTATACCTACCTGCGATACATTCAATGTTTCTTACGTATTCGGCTCTGAAGAATACAATACCGGCATTGGCGGTTATAATGACGTGTTCGGGTTCTTTGTTACCGGCCCCAACCCGGCTGGCGGTACTTATAGCTGTCAGGATTTTGCCTTAATACCAGGTTCAACCAATATAGTTAGCATTAACAACGTGAATTATAATACCAATACTGCTTATTACCGAGACAATCATAAAAACACCAGTAATTTATATAATGACTTTCAATATAACGGCCTTACGGTGCCCCTAGTAGCAACCATTCCAGTAATACCCTGCACAAGTTATCATATGAAAGTGGCTGTAGTAGATATTGGCAATCCCGGTTATGATTCGGGTGTCTTCCTGAAATTCAAAAGTCTTGCCTGCGCCCAAGATCAAATACTTTCAGTTACTACTAAGGACTCCATTTTATGTACCGGGCAAAACACCACATTAATTGCAAGTGGTGGCTCAAACTATACCTGGAGCCCATCTACAGGGCTAAACTCTACCACGGGAAACATGGTAACTGTTACCCCTGATTCTTCAATTACATACACTGTTAACGCCACAGAAGCAGGTACCTGCTTATCTAAAGATAGCATTGGCGTGAGAGTCAATCCTACCCCGGTTGCTAATTTCAGCTCAGATAGCCTTGTCGGATGTTATCCACTATGCATAAATTTTACCAATTTGTCGAATGTATCTTCCGGAACTATAGCAAGCATGACATGGAATTTTGGTGATGGAGATACAAGCGATAATTCAAAACCAACATATTGTTATAAAACACCTGGTGCATTTACTGTTAGCCTGAAAGTTACTACCAATGAAGGATGTGATAATTCAAAAATCGCCACAAGCCCTATAAATGTATATGAACCGCCTCATGCCAGTTTCTCTATTAACCCGGTATCCGCTAGTCAGCTAGCACCAACAATAACATTTACTGATCAATCTACTGACGTGTATGGAATACAGACCTGGAAATGGGAATTTGGAGATGGCACAGATACAGGTGCCGTTTCAAACTTAAGCCACACCTATGCCGATACTGGCACGTTTTGTGCTGACCTCATAGTAACCAACATTCATGGATGCCATGATACAACACAACGTTGTGCCGAAATAAGCCCACTCTTTGCTCTTTATGTGCCCAATGCATTTACGCCTAACCATAGTGGACTCAACGATGTATTTATGGCAAAAGGTGAAGGTATGCGCTCTTTCGACATGTGGATATTCGACCGATGGGGTCAGCAAATATTTCATAGTTCAGATATTAATACCGGATGGGATGGTACAGTACAAAATTCACACTCATCGGTTAAATGCGAAGAAGATACCTATATATGGCTAATAGATGCGAACGATTCTTTTAACACTACCCGAAGCTATATGGGCAAAGTAACGCTATTGGGCTAATTACTTCCTTTTTGCCATTATAACCACAGTATAGTACCTGAACTTTGTGTCTTTTGTACCTATAACAAATCCAATTCCTATATCCGTAAGGCCTTTACTAAAATCAGTCATTGCCAATAAGAACTTACGGTTTGCCCCACTTGATGATTCTTTATCTGTTATCAGTCCACCAATTGCTTCTTCTCCTGACTTCCATCCACCGGCTATCATCACCTCGAAATCATCATCACGCTTATGTTTCAAATATTGATCAGCCAACCTGTAACCTGCTTTGTTGATATAATAATTAATACCATAACCATCTTTATCCACTCCGTCAAAATAACCTTTCGATGCCATATCCAATGCTCTTTCTTGGGCCACCATCGCCAAGGTATCATTCCAATGCAGTTCAGGTCCGGCAGGTATATCTTTTAAACTCACCCTCAATCGCTCAGTATAGGCATTAGGGTCTTTACGAACCTTCTTCAGGAATTCAAAGCCACGCAAAGCCTGTTGTTGATCTCCTTTAATCTCTTCCCCGGGTATTTGATACCCGGTAAACAATAACATTGCTCCTGCACAAACAATCACTAAGCCTGTTTTAAATATCTTGCTAAACATACAATTCGTTCTTTTCAGTAAAAATAAAAATAGTTTACCAATCTTTATACTACTCGCACATTATTCAATAGAATAAAAACGTTATTTTCGAAAGCAAATCATTACTATTATGTCCAAAACCTACACCAATACTTTAAAAGTATTACTCCTTCTTCTTTTGCCATTTACAGCAACAGCTCAAAAGGAAACTACTCCCTCACCTACCCCAGCAGCAAAAAGGCTTTCGGGGTTAGATGAGCGTAAAAAACGGGAAGAGAATTCATTAGTAGCAAATGTAAAATTCCGCAATGTTGGACCATCGGTAATGAGCGGACGTGTGGTAGATGTTGATGTCTCACCTACCGACCCTACCCACTTTTATGTAGCATACGCCTCAGGTGGTTTGTGGGTAACTTATAATAACGGACAATCTTTCACTCCCCTATTCGACAATCAGGTAGTTATGACCATTGGTGATATTGCTGTGGACTGGAACCATGGTGAAACCATTTGGGTAGGAACTGGTGAGAACAACTCAAGCCGCTCATCATACGCAGGTGTTGGTATTTTTAAAAGCTCTGATAAAGGAAAAACATGGCAGTATAAAGGCTTGGGCGAGTCACAACATATTGGCAGGATCGTTATCGACCCTAACGATCCCAATACGGTTGATGTCGCTGTTTTAGGACACTTGTATTCAGCTAATGAGGACCGTGGTGTATATAAAACAACCGATGGCGGAAACACATGGAAAAGGACCTTATATATTGATAATAATACTGGAGCTATTGACCTGACCATGGATCCAACCAATCCTAAAGTTCTTTACACAGCTATGTGGTACCGCACCCGCAGGGCCTGGAATTTTGAAGCCAGCGGTTCAACCAGTGGCATTTATAAAAGCACCGATGGTGGAAATACTTGGAGTTTAATTACCACAAAAGAAAGTGGCTTCCCAACCGGGAATGGTGTTGGCAGAATTGGTTTAGCCATTTACCCCAAGAACCCGAACATTGTTTATGCAGTATTAGACAACCAAGACGACAGGGGCATTAAGAAAAAGAAAAGCGGCTTAACAGTCGACACTTTGCGTACCATGACTAAAGAAGCATTCCTAAAGTTGACTGATTCTATTGTAGATAAATTCCTTCATGATAATGATTTTGAAGAAGAGTATACAGGTGAACGTATTATAAGAATGGTAAAATCGGACAGTATAAAACCTTCGAATCTTGTTGAATACTTAGAAGATGCTGAAACCGCCATAAGCCAAACAAACGTTAAAGGTGCTGAAGTATACCGTTCTGACGATGCTGGAAAAACCTGGAAACGTACACACAAAGGTTACCTGGATGAGATAGTAAATACCTATGGTTATTACTTCGGTCAAATACGAGTTTCACCCGTTAACCCAGATAAGATATTTATAGTTGGCGTACCGATTGTAAAATCGGTTGATGGAGGGAAAACATGGAGATCAGCTGATGCGGGCAATACTCACGGAGACTTTCACGCACTTTGGCTCAACCCTAATTACGACGGGCACATGATAGTGGGTTGTGATGGCGGTATTAATATTAGTTATGATGATGGTAAAACATATTTCAAAGCTAATACTCCAGCTGTGGGTCAATTCTACTCAGTGAATGTGGATATGGAAAAACCTTACAACGTATATGGTGGATTGCAAGATAACGGAGTATGGTGCGGACCATCGACCAACCAGGATAATATGGAATGGTATCAGGAAGGGCAATATCCATTTAAACGCATTATGGGTGGCGATGGTATGCAGGTAATGATTGATACGCGCGATAATGCGACTTGCTATACCGGCTTCCAATTTGGCTACTATTACCGCGTAAACAAAAACACAGGCGACACTAAATTTATTCAACCTAAACATAAACTGGGTGAAAGGCCATTACGCTTTAACTGGGAAACGCCAATCTGGTTATCAAAACACAATCAGGATATCCTATACATGGGTTCCGATAAGTTCCACCGTGCTATGAACAAGGGTGATGACTTTAAAACCCTTACACCTGACCTTACTAAAGGCGGTAAAAAAGGCAATATACCTTACGGTACAATTACTACCATTAATGAATCTCCGTTAAAGTTTGGCTTGCTGTATATTGGCACAGATGATGGACTCATTTATGTTTCGCAAGATGATGGCTACAATTGGAAGAAGATATCAGACAACCTACCGCAAAACCTGAAAGTAACTCGTGTATCAGCTTCTAATTTTGATACTGCAACTGTTTACATTTCATTGAGTGGTTATTTCAATGATGATTTTACTCCTTACGTATATATGTCAAAGAACTATGGCAAAACATGGGAACAAATTGGGACCGACTTACCTATGGGCGAAATTGTAAACGTTGTTAAAGAAGACCCAAAGAACAAGAACATTGTTTATGTAGGCACTGATAATGGCTTGTATGTTTCACTTACTCGCGGTAAATCATTCATGCGTATGGATTGTGGTATGCCGGCTGTTTCGGTACACGATCTTATCGTTCATCCACGAGACAATGATTTGATTGTCGGTACACATGGCCGTTCAATATATATTGCCCATGTTGAAGAACTGCAACAATTAACTGATAGTATTCTATCGAAAGATGTTTACGCGTATAAAACCAAATCTGTTAAGTACAAAGCATCGTGGGGCAAAATACCTGTATCGTGGGGAGATACCGTTGAAGGTAAAACCACCTTTGCCTATTTCGTAAAAGACAAGGGCATTACAACAGTCACTATTAAAACCAGCGGCGATAACAGTATCGTATTAAAGACCTTTACTGACACCTCTAAAGCAGGGTTAAATTATGCAAACTACGATTTGAGTATTGATTCAACTTATAAAACTCAGTACCAAACCATTTTAAATAATAACAAAGAACTGAACGCCGATGAAAAGAAACTTGAAGCAGGTGATAATAAGAAGTACTACTTAAGGCCGGGAAAATATGAAGTAGCTATTACAACTTCAAAAGGCACAAGCACCAAAACAAGTTTCACTATTAAACCAGCCGATAAGCCTCAAAGAGAACAGGAAGAGCCGGGAAAATAGTATTAGTAAGTATAGAACTTAGTTGATTCCTGTTGGTATATTGGCAATATCCAACCTATGCGAAAGCCACTAAGCAAATCGTGCTTGTTTTGCGAATCCATATGCATAAGGTCAAAATCGTAACGAAGCCCACGGGTAAAGGCTTGTGTAAATTCAAAGCCACCAAAAAAGTTCAACATGCGTCTGGTACCCAAATACTGGTATCCGATAAACTCGGTGAAGCAATATCCTTCTGTTAGGCGGTCATATCCTTCTTCATAAAGACTATCAACCTGTGGAGTGTTTGGCGCTTGTATGCGAATATGATGCCTTATATACCCGCCGCCAACGGTAACTAATATGCCCGAATTAGGATTAGGCTTGCTGAACGTAAATAACTTACCTACCGAAAACTGAATATCGTATCCTCTTTCAAAATAACTTACAGATGGGTAACTTCCATCATTCGCAATAAGGTTATGATCGCTGGTGGCAATACTATCGAATATGCCACCTTCTTTAAGCACATTACCAAATATAAAAGCACCCTGCAAACCAAATATCCAATTCTGCTTGGTCTTATAATAAACGCCCAGTTGAACGTTGGAGTTCCAACCAAACTCCTTTGCCAGATCGCCACCCGGTAATTGCGCGGCATACGAAGCCTCAACCAAAAATCCTTTTGCAACAGAGTCCTTTATATTATACTGGGCCGAAACAGCCAAGCATAAACATGAAAAAACAATTAAACTATAAATGCTTTTACGCATAGTTACTTCTTATCTCCTGCTTGATCTTCTGGCAAAACAGTGAACATACTCTTATTCTGGAATGACATTAATTGTTGCATGGTGCGTTGCATACCGTCTGATGAACCATCCAAGAATATAACATTGCCTTTTCCGGCTTCTGCAAAGTTCTTGATAGCTTCTGTCCACATCGAGAACATGATAACCGACATATCGGCGTTAATGCTTTGCATTTCTTTAGCAGCCAGCATAATACCTTTTGCAACCTCCGCTCTGAATAACGCAACACCCTGTCCGCGTAATTGCGCAGCCAAACGTTCAGCTTCAGCTGTAATACGTATTGCGTTACCTTCTGCTTCAGCGGCTTTGGTTTTGGTAATCAATAATGCTTGTCCTTCGTTTTCGGCAGCTTGCTTTAAGTTATTCGCGGCAACAACCTTCGCCATCGATTTCATAATTGCGTCGTCAAAAGCAATGTCGTTCAACTGCATATCTATTAAATGGTAACCCCAGCCTGCCAATGTTGGGTCTAATTGTTCTTTTACATGCACCACTATTTCGCCACGCAATCCTAATATTTCCGCCTGCTTTAAATTAGCAACATAACTCCTAATAGCACCTTCAATGGTACGTATCAGCGCCTGCATCAGGTTCTTATTATCTATAAACTTAAAGGCCACATTTAATATGGTTGATTCTTGCTGATCCATTACGGCAAAAAGCAACATGGCTTTAAAGTTCACATTTGCCTGATCTTGTGTAATTGCCTGAAACTCCAGTTCAACAGAGTTGTTTTGTATACTGATGCGGCGATAAATAGACTCGATAAACGGAATCTTAAAGTTAAGCCCCGGGGTAAGTATTCTTTTGTATTTGCCAAAAACGGTAATAACGGCTATATAGCCCTGTTGCACAGTTACAAAGCCCGAAAAAATAAACAGGATAACGAAAACAACAGCTACAATTCCAACAATATTTGTCATGGTAAATTAATTTAAGTGTGCAAGTTACTAATTTTTCAACAGCCCCCTTAAAATGTAGCTAACCGTTACTGCCAAAGGCAAAAATGCATACATTCGCATAAAATTCAGCACATGCAAACAGCCGTTAAAAAGATACAAATGGTCGACTTGGTTGGCCAATACGAAAAAATACAACAAGAAGTAGATAAAGCCATTATTGATGTAGTACGTTCTGCCGCATTTATTAATGGGCCTGAAGTAAAAGCCTTTCAAGCCGATTTGGAAAAGTATCTTGGTGTAAAGCATGTAATACCTTGTGCAAATGGTACCGATGCATTGCAAATAGCTATGATGGCCCTCGACCTGAAACCTGGCGATGAAGTTATTACAGCAAATTTCACCTATGTAGCCACTGCCGAAGTAATTGCATTGCTTGGGCTTAAACCGGTATTGGTTGATGTTTACCCTGGCACCTTTACGCTGAATATTGAAGAGGTAAAAAAAGCCATTACTCCTAAAACCAAAGCTATTGTACCTGTTCACCTGTTTGGCCAATGTGCTGAAATGGATGAGTTGATGAAACTTTCTGCTGAACATAAGTTATTTGTTATTGAAGATACCGCACAAGCTATTGGTGCCGACTATACCTACCCTGATGGCAAAAAAGTAAAGGCCGGAACCATAGGACACATAGGTTGTACTTCTTTCTTCCCATCTAAAAACCTGGGCTGCTATGGCGATGGTGGCGCTATGTTTACCAATGATGATGAACTGGCTAAAAAGATGCGCATGATTGCTAACCACGGCCAATCGGTACAATACTATCACGATGTGGTTGGTGTTAACTCTCGCCTAGATAGCATACAAGCTGCTATCCTCCGTATTAAACTGCGTCATCTTGATGAATATGCTGCTGCGCGTCAAAAAGCTGCTGCCTACTACGATGGAGTTTTCAAAAACTTTCCCGGCATTAAAATACCGGAACGTAGTAAACACTCAACACACGTATTTCACCAGTACACGCTTCTCATTGAACATGGCGACAGAAACATGGTAAAAGAATATCTCGCGAGTAAGGATATTCCTGCAATGATCTATTACCCTGTACCATTGCACCTTCAAAAAGCGTACAAAGATCCTCGTTACAAACAAGGTGACTTTC
>Ga0206861_1127_pt1 | contig 10949 bp, 11 predicted proteins | sample Alteio_BWOrgCont_45_FD_152617 | JGI IMG/M metagenome (GOLD analysis project Ga0206861, IMG submission 152617) | Enriched cells from forest soil in Barre Woods Harvard Forest LTER site, Petersham, Massachusetts, United States -... | ecosystem: Environmental > Terrestrial > Soil > Temperate forest >... | reverse complement strand
GTGTTACAAAGGGCGGGAAATCCAAAGACTCAAGAAGTGAAAAAATGCTTGACAGGAGGGGGAATGTTTTTCAGGTCTCCGCACCTTGAATGGAACTTCGACGGAAGGAAAGGCGGAGACGGCCCGGCGCCGTCGGAGTTATGGTTGCGTCACAACCCAGATATTGCGAAAGAGCACCGAGTGTCCGTGATATTGCAGGAAGATGGGACCCGGCGACGGTGTTTCGGTGTTCCCTTCGAGCGTAGGAGCCGGGATGGAGAGGTTCTGCTGGATGACGACGCCGTTCTGCCGGACCGTGACGCTTGCGTTTTGGGTTTTACCTCCCGAAAAGTCCCACTGGGCCGCCGTGAAAGTGACGTCATAGGTCTGCCATGTCAGGGGAGGAAAGGACATGTTGGTGAGGGGAGCGGTCTGCCCGTAAATCGCGCCGCATTCCTGCGCTGGTTCCGAGGAGTCGACGGCCGCCAGATCCGCGAGGCTTTGGCCAAAGCTGTCCAGAATTTGAAGTTCATAGCGGTCCTGCAAAAAGACGCCGCTGTTGGCGCGGTCCTGGCCCGAGTTGCCGGGTTCGAAGGGCAGATAAAATTCCACATGCAGCGTAAAGTTTCCGAAGAGTTGCGAGGTGCTGGCTCCGGTCGTGGTCGTGTCGACGCGCAGCACGAAGGTTGAAGTTGATTTTGAAATTGAATCCGAGGTCGAATCAGGGGTTGAATCCAGAAAGGCGTTCGTCCAAGCCGATACCGAACTGCCGTCAAAGAGAACGACAGCCCCGGCGGGGGGAGCCTCCCCCAAGGTCGGGCTCTGCCGGTAGATTTTTTTCAGTCGCAGATGCTGGCCCTGATTGTTTATTCCCAGCAGGGAATCCCCCAAAATGCCAACGGCCAGACTGAATCCGCTTTGACTAAAGCGCGCGGAATCCCCTTGAAGGACTCCGGACAGAAGCTCCCCGTTTTGCCCGTTCCATCCCCGGCCCGGCAGGCCGCCGTTCAAAAGCAGAAGACTGAAATTATTCTGTCCCTCCGCTGCCACTTGAGCTCCCAGGGTGTCTCCCGTGGCGGCGTCGACTCCCAGATATTCGCCTTGAACCGCGTACGCCGTGTCCTCCGGTGCCGTGTTTCCGGGCGCGCCTATTGTTGTGCCCGTTGTCGTGCCTGTTGCACCTGGGGTACCTGTGGCGGAGGGTTGGTTGCAGGCCACCAGGCAGAAGGATGCCAGGGTCATTCCGAATAGCCGGGATATCATGCGGCGGGAAGTTCCTGATTCCTAAAAGAGGCTAGGGAGATTTCGCGCGGAAGAAATGCAGGTTGCCCCAGCCGACGACGTGGGAAAGTCCCCCGTTCTGATAGGTATGCAGGGCTTCGTCCAGAACGTTGAGCGAATTTTTCAAATCGTTGTAGGCGGCGGGATCGTAAAGCAGCGCGTGAATGCCGCCGCTGGAATCCTGCACCGAAGCCAGCAGCTTTTCTGCGGAGGTGAGCACCGTGTCCGCGCTTTCCTCCGCAGACAGCGCTTTTTGCAGCAGGACGTCCGTTTGATCTTCCGTCCTGGGAAGCCCGGAGTTCACGCCGTGAAATCCCGTCTGCAAAGAGCCCTCCAGGTGGACCCAGCTGGCGATTCCCTCCTGGAGGGATTTTCCGAGCAGCGTTATCCTCTGCGAGAGATCGCCCAATTTCTGGGTGCCGTTTTCCAGGCGCCGGAAATTTTCCGAAGACAGGGGACTGCTCGGGTCCAGGAACAGGCGATCCATTTGCAGTCGCACCTCGGCAATCATGTGCAGCAAATCGTTCACGCGGCGCAGGCTTTCGGCCACACCGTCCGCGAAAATTCCCTCCTGAACCTGGGATTCATCCATGGGAGTCTGGGAATGTCCGGGGATCAAAAGGACCATGCGCGCGCCCATCAAAGACTGGTTGAAATCGATGAAGCGCGCGTCCGAGGCGAGGGATCCCTGCCGGTACATCTCGATTTCGGCCAGCGGGTAGCCGTTCTGAAGGGTGATGCTGCGCACGTCGCCCACCGGGACCCCGTTCATCGCCACAGGATCTTCGGCCATCAAGGTTCCGACCTCGGGAAATCGAACGCGGATGATGCGCGAAGAATGGAAAGCTTCGTGGAGAAGCAGGCCCACGAGCCAAACCGCAAAAACGAGAAGCGCCAAGCCGAAGGCATACCCCGTTATTCGGACGGTTGTCAAGATCCCTCCGTCTTGACGGGAGCTCTTCATCGGGTTGCCTTGGAATACATGGATCTAAAATACCCTCGAAAAAGTCTTAGATAAGTTTTAGAGGCGTCCCCGGCTAAGATGTTTAAAATCATCCGCTTACCATCCATTTGCCGTCAAAGTAGGGACCCGCGCACTTAGGCCCATAAATTCAGGGATCTTCTCCCTTTACTGCCGGGGCCAATGGGTGTCGCCTCGGCGAGCGCGGCATGGACGAATGCCTTGGCTTTGCGGCAAGCGGAGGGCAGGGACCGCCCCCAAGCCAGGTGCGCCGCGATGGAGGAGGCCAGCGCGCAGCCCGTCCCATGCGCGCTCCAGGGAAGGCGGGTTTCCGTGAAACGCGTCAAACGCCCCTTTTCCCAAAGCAAATCCGTGCTTTCGGAACCCGAAAGATGCCCTCCTTTAAGCAGGATGGCGTAGGGCCTGTTCCCAAGGGCGCGCAAAGATGCGGCTGCCACGTCGAGCTTCGGAGAGGCCGGAAAATTTTCATCGAACAGTTGGGTGAACTCCTGGACATTGGGAGTGACGACGCGGCAGAGAGGGAAGACGCGTTTCACGAGCAAAGCAAGGCCGCTTTCCTCGAAGAGCGGAACGCCGGCGGTCGATCCCAGGACGGGATCCAGCACGACGGGAATGCCTTTGGCCTCGGGGGAGGACAGGAGTCCGGCCACGCGCAGGACCATGCGCCGCGATCCCAAAGCTCCGATTTTAATGGCCGCGGGACGCGCGTCCGCAAAAAGCGCGCGCCACTGTTTCGCCAGAAAATTCGGATCCAGGAAGTGAACCTCGCGGACTCCGCGGGAGTTCTGCACCGTAAGCAAGGTGGGGAGGGCCATGCCGCGGACGCCGTGGCGGTGGAAGGTCTTGAGGTCGGCTTCGAGCCCCGCGCCTCCGCTGGGGTCCGAACCCGAAAGGCACAAGACGGCGGGGGGCGTTTTCGGGGCTTTCAAAGCGCGTCCCGGCGGATGGGGAAGGAAGGATCGAATGACGGATGCGTATGCGTGAAAGGGTGCAGTTGCATTGCGTTTCAATTTAGCTTAGTCGGTCTTTAGGCCGCCTTTAGTTCATCTTGAGGGCTTTTCTAGCTTTGATTTCCATGAATTCTCCCCTTGAAAACGTTGTGATCATCGGCTCCGGTCCCGCCGGGCACACCGCTGCCATCTATGCGGCCCGCGCCAATTTGAATCCCCTGATGTTCGAAGGTTTTATGGCCGGAGGGGTCGCGGCCGGCGGCCAGCTCACCACTACCACTGAAATCGAAAACTTTCCCGGCTTCGTCTCCATCGGCGGACCCGAGCTGATGCACCACATGCGGCAGCAGGCGGTGCATTGCGGCACGCGCATCCGCACCGAAACCGTGGCCAAGGTGGACGTGTCCGAGCGCCCCTTCAAGGTGTATTCCGAGGAGGGCGACGTCATTCTGGCCAAGACTTTAATTTTGGCCACCGGCGCCACGGCCAAACGCATGCGGGTTCCGCGCGAGGAGGAGTTCTGGCAAAAGGGCATCTCCGCCTGCGCGGTGTGCGACGGCGCGCTGCCCTTGTTTCGCAATCAGCCGCTGGTGGTCATCGGCGGAGGCGACACCGCCATCGAGGAAGCCACCTATCTGACCAAGTTCGCCTCCAAAGTTTATCTGGTCCACCGCCGCGACGAGCTGCGCGCCAGCAAGGCCATGCAGCAGCGCGCCTTCAGCAATCCCAAGCTGGAGCTGGTGTGGGACACGGTGCTTGAGGACGTGTTCGGCGAACGCTATCTCGAGGGCGTGAAGCTCCGCAACGGAAAACTGGACAGAGTCTGGGACATGGAAGTCAAGGGGCTTTTCTATGCCATCGGCCACACGCCGAACACCGCTTTCCTGGAGGGCCAAATCCGCACCGACGAGAGCGGCTACATCCTGACCGAACCGGGATCCACCTTGACCAGCGTGCCGGGCGTCTTCGCCGCGGGGGACGTGCAGGACAAGCGCTACCGCCAGGCAGTCACCTCCGCCGGAACCGGATGCATGGCGGCTCTGGACGCGGAGCATTTCCTGGCGACAGAGCTGGCAGGCGGTCAGCACTGAAGTTATGACGAGTTCTGGCGAGTTATAACGAGTTATAACGAAAAGGAAACTGAAACAAAAAAAGGAAGGAGGGCATCCTTCCTTTTTTTGTTCGCCGATTTGTTCGCCGGTGTTTTATTTCCCTTTTATTCTCACGTTTATTCTCCCGTTTTATTGTTTCCCCCGGATGCTTATTCTCTCTTTTTTCCGAACAGATTTCCGAGTCCCGTCACCACGGGAATGAGGAGCAACAGGGTTCCGAAAAGGACGAACACGGCGGCCACCCCGGCTTTGAGTCCCGGCCGCAGGAGGCTGTCGGTTTTCTTCTCCACGAAGGAATCCTTGGCGTCCAAAGGATTCACGTAGGCGGTGACGGTGTCGCCCACGTGGTAGTTTTGCAGTCTTTTTTCCCAATAGGATCTATGGCGGGGCTCTTCCTCGTAGGAAAAGCGCCAGCCCCAGACGCTCTTGCCCGCCACGAAGTATTCGAACAGGACGTCCGGATAGCATTTGTCCCCGGATTCGGTGGTGTCCCGGCGCACCCGGACTTGCAGCATCCTCGCCGGCGTCGGCTGGTACTCCTGGCTTAAATGGGTCATCTTTTGCAGAATGAGATAGTCGTAGTAGAAGGATTTTCCCCCCAGCACGATGAGGATGAGGCCCGCGACGACGGAGAGAACGAATACTCCGGGCGGGGTGGAAGAACTTTGGGATGAATCGGGGGAAGTCGGAGTGGGGATGCGCAGCATGGTGTCTCTACTCAAGATGCTAAAATAAAATCCGCTTTCGAAGGTTTTCTTAAGGGGTCGGCCGCCGCCTTTACCTTGACTTGAGCGTGCCCGTATATACCTAAGCCGCACGAGGGTTGGGCGAACCCTAAAATGAGCCGATCCCTGAACTGGCCGGCGCAGCCCTTGCCGATCCCCTTTTCTCACATCGGGAGGGAAGAGTCCCGGCTCAAAGAGAGTGCCGGGATCCATAGCACGCCACTGGAACAATACCGTCAAAAATTTGAAAAATCTTTTTTGCGGCTGCGTTTCATGAAATCACATCCAGCTTTTTGATAACGGCCAAAACCCTGCCACGCAAGGGTGAAACCGCATTGGGCAACGCTGAAATCCGTTGAAAACGCGCGATGAATAAATGTGTTGCCGATGGCTTACGCAGGGTTACTCTTTGTTACCGATAAATCAAAAATCACTGTCACATTCGATACCATTATCCGTCTTATATAGGTAATGAAAAAAATCAGAGCCTCGATTAGGACCCGTTGCGCGAACATAGCGGCCTAATCTAATGACGGCGGCCCCCTTTAAAACGGGGGTCGCCGTTCCCCTAAAGTTTGAGGTTTAAGCTTGAGGTTTTATAAGGGAGAGGTACCGTACACACACAGAAGCCGAACACGAACACGAGTTAGTTACACCCCGAAAAAAAGAAAGGAGCACCCCATGACAAGCCGCACCGACGTCCACCACTTGGCCGAGAATGCCGTGGTTGAACAACCTTCTTCGTCTCATGAGTCACGGCCCATTCTGACCGTGTGGGCGCCCCCGCCTCCGGAAAACCATCCGGTCGTCTCCTCCGAGATGCGGTCGTTTCTGAAGGAGTACCTGTCGGACGAGTTCTTGCTGACGCCCAAAAACCGCGACACCCTCACCGGATACTGGTACCTCACTTCTATTCGCGCGGCGGAGGCGGCCCTGCAAGGAAAGGATCCGGAAAAAACATACCGTGAAGTCATCCGATTGACATGGTCGGCCCAATCCCTGTTCGATCTCAACTATGTCATCCTTCCGGCTTCCTTCGCGTCCTGCCAGGAACGCATTCGCATCCCTTTTCGCGGCTTGTCCTACCATGCGGAAATCGGATGGCTGGACGACGAAGGCGCCTTTCTCCCCGTTCTCGCCTCGAATCGGTCCGATTGCCCCAAAAATTTTAACCGACCGTTTTCGGGGCACCAAGCCGGGGATACAACTGTAGCGGCGTCCGAAATCGAAAACGTCCTGGAGGAAATCCCAACGGTTTCCCCGGCCGGCTAAGCGTCTAGGGGAGAGGGTTTAGGCGCTCTCATAATGAAGAGCCCCGCGTTTGGAGACGAGCGCCCTTTTCCAAAGTTGAAAAAATCAAAGTTGAAAAATCAAACCTGAAAAAATCAAACTTGAACAAGACTTAAACGGAGACGCCATGGAAAAGTTAATGTGGACGACCCTCGCCTTCATGACGGCTTTTGTCGTGATGGGTTCCTTGGTCCTTACGATTCAGACTTTGTTTTTGGGCAAGTAAGCCTGAGGGGGAAGCGGTTTTGTAGAGACATCTCCTTCCCGCTTTCCTGTTAAATACGGTCCACGGGTCAAGTGACCAGCGCCACCCAGCCAATCAAGCCCGCCAGTGCCACAAGCGTGACCGGAATTCCCAGACGGGCAAAGTCTCGGAAGGAAATGTCGATGCTGAGTGCGCGCGCCTGTTCCACGACGATGATGTTCGCGACGCTTCCCAGGATGAAAAAGCTGCCGCCCAGGCTGTTCGCCAGGGCCAGCACGTAGGCGGCGGGGGGATGCGCGACATTCGCCACCTTGAGGAGCAGCATGACCGCGGCAGAATTGTTGATGAGGTTGGAAAGTGCCGCCGTGACCCCCACCAAGGTGGGCAGCGACTGCAGATGCAGCCCCATTCTTGCCAGCCCCTGCATGGCCTGAACCCCGTATCCGGTTTCCTGGAAGACTCCGGTGACCACGAAGAGGCCCATGAACAGCACCAGCAGGGACCAATCCACCAGGCCGAGCAAATCCTCGGTGCGGAATTTGCGGCTGGCCAGGTGGATTCCCGCCGCGGTCAGGGCGACGAGTTCCTTGGGAAGGGACGTGAAAAACAGGGCAATGACCACGACGAGAATAAGGAGTCCCTTGAGCGTATGGCCGCGGTTGAAAGGCCGCGGGGCGACGGCCGGGGTGGAAGGGGATCCCGCAGTTGCGACTTGTGCGACGAAGTGACGGTGCGAAAGCACCCAGATGACGCCGAAGGCGCAGAGAAGCGCGAACGCAACCGGCGGGAAGCACCATAGGACGTAATGGCCGAATCCAAGTCCCGCGACCTGGGCGATCATCATGTTCTGGGCGTTGCCCACCGAGGTGGCGGCCGCGCCGATATTGCTGGCGACGGCGATACCTATCAGGAAGGGGACAGGGTTGAGGTTGCGGCTTAGGAGCGCCGCGCCTACGATGGGCGTGAAGACGAAACAGACGATGTCGTTGTTCAGAAAGGCAGAAAGGCCCGCGGTGGCGATCATCAGCAGCATCAGAAAACCTCCGGGATTGCCGAGCCTTTGAGCCAGTGATCCCGCCACCGCGTCGAAAAGCCCCGACAGGCGCAATTGCGCCGATATCACGAAGAAGCCGAAGAGGAGCAGGATGGTCGGCCAATTGACGAACCCCATGATTTGGGTAATGGGGAAGCCTCCGAAAACCATCATGGCAATGGCCCCCAGGATGACGATGCCCGTGCGGTCGAGCTTTAGGCCCGGGACGCGCCCTATCGCAATACCGAGATAGGTCGCAATAAAGATGACAAGGATGGTCGGTCTTAGATGCGCCCAATGAAACAAGTGGAAGAAGAGGGAGGAAATGGCGGATAAAGCTGTCATGAATCCGTTTCGTAAAACCAACCGCCAAAACTATGAAAAACCTGTTTCATCCCCACCCGCTGGACGGAATAGGAGAAGGCTCCAATTGAGCCCAAATATCAAGCCCAAATATCAAGCCCAAATATCAGGCTCAAATATCAGGCTCAAATATCAGGCTCAAATATCAAACACAACTGTCGTGGGGAGAGGGTGGCGCCCACAGGAGATCCGGGAGCGTCGAAACGCCCCCCCCGAATCTCCTGCCCGTCTACCAGACGGGACGGCGCGGCGGGAGGTCGTTGTTCGCGTAATCTTTTAGCGAGTGTACCGATCGGGTTTTTTGCACGGAGATGGAAGTGAATTTTCCCGGAGCGTTCTCGAAAACGGACTGGATCTCCAGGGCGGGGATCATGCCCAAACTCAGCGTGTCACGAAGGGTGTCCTTCTCATTCGAGAACAATATCACCACCAGATTGGTGATCGAATCCGAAGACACGCGCGATCCCCCGCTAAGATTCATCTGCGGAGAGCCGCTAATGGACGGGGTGCCGGATCCCGAAGAAGTTGGGTTTGCCAAGCCGGCGATGGGAGCAAAGACTAGGGCGAGCGCCGCAAGACGGGAAACGATATTTTTGGAATGTAAATGGGCATACATATTCACCTTCCTTGTTGATGTTTGCTGGCACGGGTATGACGAAACCATTTTTGAAAAGGGGACAATTATTAGTCGGATGCCCTTTTAGGAGGGGATTTGGCCAAATAACGAATGAGGGAAGGGCCTATTCCAAAAGAGTTACACGCAATATTATTGCCGATTTGGCGGGCAATGAAACTATTCCGGCGGTAAATTTCTCCGAAATTATGTGATTAATAGTCCGGGAAGGATCTGATTTTAAAGTTTCAGGCCCACTCATTCAGTTTGATCTTCATCGGTTTCGACAGATAAATGCGTGAAGTGTGGTCTGTGAATCGCGCTTTTAGCTTTACGGTTTTTGGGTGACCCTGCTCTATCAACTCCCTCGCGAGGGGCTTGATTTCAAACCAGACCTTAATGTTTTTGCCTGGCGATAATTCGTGGGGCAATGGGGTGCTCGCGTTGCCAGGCCTTGCCATCGTTTGAGTTTTATTCGGAAATTGCAGGCCGCTCGAAGAGATTGTGATCGGCGCGTCTCCCGTGTTGAAGACCTCAAGAATTAAATGCGTGTCACTGAGGACGGCGCCCATCGTGAGAAATCCCACGGTAAGCTTCGCCTCGGCTTTCGGCTTTTTATCACGACGGCTTGATAGAACGGTATAGGTTGTGAGTCCAATGCTATAAGTCATTAACGCGAGAATGGCGACATCTTTAGTTTCCATATCCTTGCGATATAGAACAAAAGGCCAAAACAAGCTATTCGCCGGGCGGCAGGTCCTTCCGGCATTTCGACTAAACCACCATCAAATCCTGTCGCGAAAGACGCGCGGGCGATGATGCATCAGGAAGGTCGGGGGGACGGGCTTCATCCTCGACTGACGCCCTAGAAACAGGTGGTTTCAGAAGGCTCATATGAAGCGGAAGCACGATGGCAGCGGCATCAATGGAGCGGCGCTTCCGCATTGAGGCTGGAACCGGCTTCAAATCCCACACCAGCCCCAGCTTGGACAATCCCCACAGGATGTAGAAGGAGACGTCGATTTCCCACCACAAGAACCCCTGCCGGACGGTGTTGGGGTAATGGTGATGGTTGTTGTGCCATCCTTCACCCAAGGTAATGAGGGCGAGAGCCGGGTTGTTTTTGCTGTCGTCACCGGTTTTGAAGCGGCTCCATCCCCAGACATGGGCGAGCGAATTGATGCAAAAGGTTCCGTGGTACAGGAACACGGTGGATATGAAATAGCCCCAAATGACCATTTGCATGGCGCTGGTATGCAGGCCGGGCGCCACCCGGTGCAGAAAGAACCCCATAACCAGCATCAAAATCCCGAGAGCGAGGGGCGCCAGGAAATCGTATCGATCCAGGAAGAGCAGCTCCGGAAAGCCGAGGAAATCCTTCATCTGGCGGGTCTTGACGTCGGAATTTTCCCGCGTGGAGAACCAAAAGAGATGGCTCATCCAAAAACCGTGCTGCTTGGGAGAATGCACGTCTTCCGGCCGGTCGGAAAACCGGTGGTGGTGCCGGTGATGGGCCGCCCAATGCAGGGCGCCCCGCTGCGTCGCGGAGTTCCCGACGAGCGCGAAAAGAAATTGCACGGCCCGGCTCGTTTTGAAGGTGCGATGCGAGAAATACCGGTGATACCCTCCGGTGATGGCGAACATGCGGATGAAGTACAGCGCCACCGCCACGGAAAGGGCAACGGGGCTGCATCCCACCCAGAACACTCCGAGGCACATCAAATGCACCCACCAGAACGGGATGAGGCGCATCCAACTGGCCTTCTTATCCTTCGGGCCGAAAACGGGACTGGAATCTCCCTCGTTGTCGAGCCATTTACCCATGGATTTCAAGTGTTCACCAATGGAGCGACGAGGCGTGTGCGCGGCAGTACGCATGGGAGCATTTCCTTATTTCGCGGCAGAGTCAATCGACGGAGCGGGCGGTTTTTCTAAGCTACACGGAAAGCCGCCGCATTGCTCCGGTGCGGAACCAACCCTGACATCATTTTACCTAAGACACATTCTTACATGAGACTCCTCTCTGTGAAAGAAGGGCTCAAGCATTCATTCAAAGAAGCGGAGTAAAAAACGTCGCGCGACCGCGACAAAATTCAGGGAAGGGGAGACGGCGAGAGGTAGAGGTCCTGGATTTGGCGAGGGTGTTGTGATTCATTTCGGCAGCGGGTATCAAGCCTCGGTTGAAATAAAGCGGAAATCGCGGAACTTCGGTGAAAGCTGGGCGAAACCTAGGCGAAACCTAGGCGAAACCAACAGGATAGTTTGTAAATCACTTGCTTAGGAAAAACCCAGGTTCGAAAGAAAAGGATCCATTATGAACGTCTCCGGCAACACAGTTTTAATCACGGGCGGAACCAGCGGCATCGGATTGGAGTTTGCCTCCCAGCTCCTCAAGCTGAACAACACGGTCCTCATC
>Ga0206861_1052_pt2 | contig 11108 bp, 10 predicted proteins | sample Alteio_BWOrgCont_45_FD_152617 | JGI IMG/M metagenome (GOLD analysis project Ga0206861, IMG submission 152617) | Enriched cells from forest soil in Barre Woods Harvard Forest LTER site, Petersham, Massachusetts, United States -... | ecosystem: Environmental > Terrestrial > Soil > Temperate forest >... | reverse complement strand
CGATCAGCCCGCTCCTACGGCCAGCGCCCTTTACAGACTATTTGTGGGCTCATGCCCCACTTATTGAGAAGTGACCGGGTTTCTTCGTATCTATATGATTTAATGGATCTTTTAAAAAAAAATTTCAGCGTTTTCCGTAGTGACAGTGTTGTCGACCTGAGGTATACTCCTCAAAACGAACTATGGAGCTAACTATGAAATTTTATCATCACATCCTGCGCGCAAGCTGGGTATTCTTAGCTACGGGTATGGTCATGGCAATGGCCAACGGTGAGGGCATTCCTATTGCCAGTTGTGACGACTTGCAAAATAAGATCGCAAACGATATGAATGGACACTATTATTTGACTCAGAATATTGATTGTAGCAATAAAGAATTCACCCCTATCGGTGCTAAAGGCATTGCATTTTTAGGCCAGTTAGACGGGGGAATTTACGATCTTGAAGGCAACTATACGGGAGAAAATTATACCGTCTCAAATTTATACATTGCTGCGGATAAGGATAATGATGATGCGCACCGTGCATTGTTTTGGCAGTTGGGTTCACATTCCTCGCCCTCACCCGCCCTTATTAAGAATATCAATTTTACTGCTGCTGAAGTGTTATCGGTAGATTTATACCATAGAGCATTGATTGCGGCCCAAGCTGAATCGGCACAAATTTCTAATATTCACGTCGATGGGCTTAGGGTTTGGACCCAAGGTAAACAAGATTTAGGTTATGCCGGCGGCATAGTGGCGTATGCGCACAATATTGATATTTATAATGTGCATATCAAGAATGTAGAGATCCAGAAAAACCTGATTGCAGGCGGCCTAATTGGTATGACTATGCCGGGTACTGTTATAGAGAAATCCAGTGTGGTGGGCTTAAATTCAGGCGGAGCAGAATGTGATGCCTATTATATGGCCCATTATAATTGCGCATTTGGTGGCTTAATTGGCCACATACACGATCAGGATAAACTTAAGCCCGAAGACAATGTGACTATTAAAGAGTCGTCTGCAGAAGGAAGAATAGATACCCGAGATAATATTGGTGGTCTAGTCGGGTTTATTGAGCCCTTTGTAGAAGTTCAGATCAAAAATAGCTACGCGAATGTTCGCCTGGTGCCGACATGCAAAGATGAATGCGAATATGCAGGTGGGCTTATAGGCAGAGCAGATATCGAGCAAGATAATTATCCCGTGAAGCTTGAATATGTGTATGCCCTCGGCGAAGTCAAACCTAATGCTGATCGTAACGCCAGGGCCATCATAGGACATAAAGGTCAACAAGGCTCGACCCGCGTCCAAGGTAGCGCAAGCTACTTTAATACCCAAACGGTTAAGAAAAACCATTCGGGTGATAAAATCTCACAAAGTCTAAACACCGCAACAATGCAGGATGCTGACGGTGCGGAGTTTGCGAACTGGGATCGATCGATATGGGAGTTTGTAGACGGAAAATATCCTGCACTGATAGCTCATAAGCAATGAAAAATACGGTAGTACGTTGAGTTGCTCCAAGACATCCACTACATTGAGTGGATGTCTTATTTTTTAGTTACTCTTAATAACGATTTGGAACCTGAGCTTCAAGATCGATATGATCTGAGACTGAATCTGAATGGTCCCCAGCATTTGAATGCATAGTCTGTAAGTGGATCATAGGCTCACCGGTTGCTGAATCATCCCCATTACGGCAACGCCAGATAATAATGGCGCAGATCACTAAGGTTGTAGCAATAAAACCGCCTGCAAACACTCCAGCAACTATCATCCCGGTCAGATTATCTTCAGGCCTATCATGTTCAAGTACGGGACTTGGGTTTTGCGTAAACGTATCCGGGCTCATACTCGGACTGGAGGCATTAACACTGGCCTCGAGTGAGCTTCCTAAAAATTCTAATAAATTGAATATGATAACCTCCTAAATCTTAGAATCATTGATTTAGAACAATATTATCAAAAATTTAGTTAGCATGCAAGTTAACTACTTTGAGCAATAAAACTAATAGACACCCATAAATGCTCCCCAGCGAAACTATGGGTGTCTATCCTTTTTCATTATGCAAAAAACTCCAAAATAATATAAACCCCACAAGAGAGCAGTGCTGCCGCAGGAAAAGTAATCAACCAAGCTATGAAAATTCGTCTTACTATTTTCCAATTGGTACTGGCAAATTGATTTTTATTATAAGCACTCACACCCACGATTGCGCCGGTAACGGCATGCGTAGTGGAGATAGGGATCCCAAAATGGTTCGCGATAAACAGCACGCAAGCTGCCCCAAATTCTGCACACGCCCCTGAAGGCGGTTTTAAGGCCGTAATTTTATAACCGACTGTTTCTATGATACGCCATCCACCGACCAGGGTGCCTAATGAAATCACGCCATAACACATCAAAACCACCCAAATCGGTATACTGGCATCCGTCTGCAAATAGCCATTAGTATGTAACAGTAAGAAAATAATACCCATGGTTTTTTGTGCATCATTGCCCCCATGTCCCATGCTGACCAAGGCGGATGAAAACAATTGCAACACTTTATAGAATTTAATTTTTTGATCCTGTAAATGCACGCGTGGCACCCATAGAATAAGGAAATAAGCAACCATCATCCCTAATACGGGCGCTATGAATACAAATGCAACAACAATACCAATGGTATCCCAATAAATACTGCCCAATCCTCCCTGCATTATTCCAATGCCGATCAGCGCCCCAATCAGGGCATGAGAAGAACTCGAGGGGAGTTTTAGCCACCAAGTGGATAGATTAAAAAAGATTGCGCCTAATAATGCCGCGGCAATAGCGGTATTATTAAAATACTGTGGCTCAATAATGCCAGTACTCATCGTCATAGCCACATGGAGAGGGAAAATAAAAAAAGCGATAAAATTAAATAGCGCGCCCCATAAAAGTGCTTGCCAAGGTTTTAATACTTTTGTGGCAATAATACTGGCAATAGAATTCGCTGCATCATGAAAGCCATTAATAAAATCAAACAATAACGCCAGCGCAATGAGTAGAACGATGAGTGTCAACATGTTAAATTCTCGCCTTCTGACCTAAAAATCAGTCTCAGTTAGACTCCGGATATTTATAATGCAGCCAAAGCAATACACCAAATGATGAAATACCCGATAAAAATATAATAATGGCGATAGGCAAGATAGATCCATTAAAGAAAAGTACTGCAATAAAAAGATAAGCTAATGTGACTAATAAACCGATACTGCCGCCTAGGGATGCAGCAGTGCCTCTAATTTTTGGATAAGTATTGATATAATCTCCCGAAAAAATACCCATATTAAGAGAAAATCCTAAAGTAAAAATAGACATAGCGAGGGTGATAAGTAATGCATTTTTTTCTGCCACAAGTCCGACGCCTAATAATAAAATGGCGCCGAATACATTAATACTACCGCCTAGCATGCGTACTTTCTTAATACCTAGTCTTTTAATGAGCATTCCTGCACAAAAGCGACCCGTTGCTAAAATAAGTAAAATGATGGCTTGGTAATAACCGTAATACTCTTTAGTGACATGCAAATAATTAATAAATAAAATGGACAAATTGGCAATATAAACAAAATAGGCGCCTGGAATAATGCAGCATAGATACAAAATAGCCATGGCTTTGGGCGTGGTTAATAATTTTTTATAACTTTTGAGTATGCTCGGACCATGCCATAAAGTGCGTTTCTCTTTATGCAATGTTTCAGGAACAAAAAATAGTGCGGCGATGAAAGTAATGCTTGCTAACACAGCAACAAAAGTAAAATTTGCATGCCAGCTAAAGGTTAAATATAAATAATTGCCAATGATCGGTGCAAATGACATCGACAGCGTGATGGCACTGCCATAGATTCCTAAAACGTTAGCCGCTTGTTCACGATCATAATGATCACGCACAATAGTTTTAGGCACCACGAACGCAACACTACTGCCTAGACCTTGCATAAAACGCCAAAATAACATGTAATCAAGACTATTCGCCAGCGCACATGCGATGCTGCTGAAAGTAAATACAAACATTCCAGTTAATAAAATGGGACGGCGTCCATAAGCATCTGCAAGCGGTCCATAAAATAAAGAGGCAATAAAAAGACCAATAAAATTCATACTGATCAACAATTGAATTTTGCTTTCTGTGGTGGCAAAGTATTCTTGCATGGCTGGGAAACTGGGCAAGAAAATATCTGTCTCCACTGCGCAGGTAATCGTGACCAGCATGACCACAGACATAGCGATAGATGTTCTAGACAAAAAATTTGTGTTCATACGATCTTCTATGAGAAATTTTAAAATATTAACGGTTATCGGACCATAAAAAATAATTCGTCATTTTTGCCCGTAAGGGTTATTGAGCACTTACGATCGAATCTTATAACCTTTTGTATTTATACATTTTTTCTTATAAATTACTGATAATCAGCTTAAAGCCTAACTATAGCATTAATTCATTCTGTTACAACTCGGCTCAATTAAGGCGCTCAAATAACACATGTCATTGAACAAAATTAATTATTTTGGTATGATGGCTTTCAATATATCCAGAGAGCTAACCCCATGCCTAGAATCATTCGATGCGATTTTTCAACGTTTAAGCAAGGAGACGACCCTATCGCGCTCATCGCAGCCGCGCTACAAAAAGAAGTGGACTTCCCACTCTTGCTGGCACACGACTTAAATTATTTATACCTGATTTTGAGCATTTTACCTGAATCAGAAGTTGTGATTGAATGCTATCACCTCCCTCTAAATCCGAATGAAATTGAACACGCTTTAATCCATAAAAAAATTCCTAAGCACATTCAAGTCATAGTCAAACCCAACTCCGAATGTTATCCCGCACCCAATGAAATGAATGGCTGGAAAAAAGATCTAAACGATATGGCAAATAATACCGTTTTGGATCAGCACACCGACCCCGCAACAGTCATTAAATCCATTTACACCCGCGCTGAACAAATCCGGCAGAAAAATGCATTATCCGAGGCACACACAGCGCCCTACTTAGTGCAATGTTTCAATGCGATCGGTGATTATTATAGCCAGCATTCACAAAATACCAGTGCTTTTATCTTTTACAACGCTGCAAGAATTCTCTGTCAAAAGGACATGGCCCATTGCTCATACACAAAATTAAACAATATTATTTTGCTTGAAAAAATGGCGGAAATATATATTATTGCCAATAAACACCCCGCTGCACAAGCGTTATACGAGAAGGAATTAGAAATTCTTCTATCGCTATACCCAGATACCTGCTATAAAATTCTTGACGTACGCATTGTGATCGCGCAAACACTCCATAACCAAGGGCAGTCGGAAGCGGCTTTTCATTTTGTTCTTAGCACAAAAATGCCTGAACATGTCCATGCAGTCTATGGGCCTGAGCATATGCAAACCGCTCACCTATTTCTGATACTGGGACAAATATACGAAGCATGCGCGCAACGCGATGATGCGATAGCCTCATACCAAAAGACTAAGGCATTATTTGAACTCAATCAGCAAACGGAATCCGCCCTTTATGCCAGCTTATTAAGCAGTATGGGCCACTTAATCACAGAGACCAAAGATTTTGATACCGCACTCGAATTATACGGGCAAGCGCATGCCATTTATATAAAGCGAAATGATCCTAGAAGTGCAGCCCATATACTCAATACAGTTGGCCTCATATTTTCCCAAACAAAACAATATCATCTCGCCATGCAAACTTTTGAGGCCGCAAAGTCTAGTTACATCACCGAGATTGATTCCAAAGATACCGGGATCATTCCCATCCTAAACAACATGGCCCAATTACATGAGCAACAAGACAATATTGGTGCTGCAATAGAATGTTACGATGAAATACTCACTATTCACAAAGACACCTGCACACTCAAAAAATTAGCCTGCTTATGGGCTAAACTACACCATTATTCCAAAGCAGAAGCCTATCTGACTGAAGCACTCCAATGCACACCCAATCCTCTTGATAATGAAATAGCCGAACTCATTGCAGAAAATAACAAAAATGCGCAAGCCGCAACCGACGAATACCGTGATGAATGTCTCAGCGTGAACAATAATCATGAGAGTTCCAATCCCACACATAATGGGGTGGAGAGTGCCAGATCACCATACTCATTACGTACCTGAATCAAGGGGTAATGAAGGGACATCCACCAGAAAACAAGTGGGTGTCTTTTTTTGAGTCGTAAAATGTGTTATTCAACTTAATCTCTTCTTAAGGATAATTTGCTAACCTGGGTTTTTAACTGACTCATAGGCAAAATATGTTAAATTGGTTATACACAGCTACCAAAGCCAATCTACGCACGATTGCGCTATTCTCAGAATGGATGTTCTCTTATGCAACATTAATGAATCAAATTTCTCTTTTGAGCAATGATGATAATCGCGATGACCCTTCAACCAAAGACCTGACCACGGCCGTCATCGCCTCCTTTCTGACGACCACATTAATCCTAATTGAAGCCTATAAAAAATGTGATCCTAAAGCTCACCCCATTTTGGAAAAAATAAAAAAGACATTAGAGCTATTCTTGGGGACAGGTGTATTTACCCTCACGGCAAATCAACTCTATGAGAATATCTACGCAACCGTGTTAGCCCACACCGGTATGGGCTTATTTGGTTTAGCGGCCTTGAGTTCAATGCGCGAGGTATTTGATACGAAATCCAGCACCGACGCTAGCCCTGCGAGTTCGAGTAGTAGCTCTCCTATGATTACGCATGCAAATAATCAAAATAATGATGGGTTGTGGGGGACTCTTTTCTGGTTAACCAAGCAGAATACAGCTGTTAAGTATACGGAGAATCAAGCCCGCACTTTCTGGTTAACCCCAAATATCAAGACTCACTAAACCCTAATCCCAGAGAAATAAATCATAGACACCCATAAATAAATAAGTGGGTGTCCAATATACTTCTTTATCCTGTCATGTTACCTATTAAAAAATCCAGATCGCTTCATAGGCTATAATGAGACTGCAATTCATTGATGTTGCTCACATTATCTATAGAAAACCGGATTATAAGGAACTTCCAAAAATGATCAGCTCCAGGGAAATATCGCGCGACTTGCTTCTTGAATATTTAAACACCCTGCTTAAACCTGAAATATTCGATGATTATTGTCCTAACGGTTTGCAAATTGAAGGCAAAACCAAAATCGTTAAGATCGCTTTTGCAGTTTCGGCCACGGTTGATTCGATAGAAAAAGCGATACAGGAGCACGCTGATGCGTTAATCGTTCATCATGGTTTGTTTTGGAAATTTCATGGCCCCAAAACCATTACCGGGCCCTTTGCCAAACGTGTAAAACCTCTGATTGAACACAACATCAATCTTTTTGGATACCACCTTCCCTTAGATGGACATTTGGAAATCGGAAATGCAGCACGTTTAGCAAAGCGGCTGGGGATGACAACACTGCAGCCTTTTGGCGCGGGTAAAATGCACGGCTCATTTATGGGTGTCAAGGGTCAGCTTGCCACCCACGCACAAGCCCTGGCAGAAATTTTAGAAAAAACTGTCCAGCATCCCGTGATGCTCGCTACACCCAGCCCATCAAAGCGCATCACTTCCATAGGCATAATCACCGGCGGAGCCAACTCACAATGGCAGCTTGCCTTAAAAGACGGCCTAGATGCGTACATTACTGGAGAAATGAGCGAGCACGATTGGCATGAAGCGCGCGAATCCGACATCGTCATGTTAGCCGGGGGGCATCATGCCACGGAGCGCTTTGGCATACAGGCGTTAATGGCGAAGGTAGAAGAACAATTTAACGTCCCCTGCGTGTTTATTGATTCAGAAAATCCTGCATAGAACTTTTATATGAGCAATCCTCGCTTTTTTTATGATTAAAGCTATATTTAAGTAATGTTGATGACAAAATAAATCTCTCATTACTAAGTAATTGTATTTTAAATTCTTTTTAATGAGACCCTGCTGTAAATATTTATTTGGAGAAAAAAAATGAAGAAAATCACTCTAACCCTGTCTTTTTTGATGGCAACATTATTCGCATTACCCCTTTATGCAGATGAAAATGATAATGTAACGATAGTCAGCCAACCAGAACCCTATATGATAACCGACCAACCGGGGACAACTTATACGACTATGACTCCTGAAGGCGATGTCACTCGTACTACAATCGAAGATCCTAATAGTGAAAATTCACCTATTATTGTTGAACAACAAGATTAATCAGTGAAAACAATCACCCGATTGATAGACTTATCAATCGGGTTGATTGGATTGTTTCATCCAAACCTCATAGTGTTGATTCGATTCCGATTATCGCTAGATATTACTGCGCCAATTTCATTCTATTGTCAGCTTCATCGCGGGCCTGATATTTCATCGCGGTATTTAATGAAGGACAAGAAAGCAGATTTTTCTCTCGATTGACGAAGATATCATTTCTGCTCACGAAAGCAGCAATATTCCAGGGCTCCAATTGACTAGACAAGGAAGTAATTCCAGGAATAGTCATGCCACACTCAGAGGCCACTTTTAAATTATTCGTATTATCGTCTATCACAATCATTTGATTAGGCGCTATCCCTAAACTTTGCCCGTATGCAATAATTTTATCATACAGAATCTTTTTACCTGAGTTGTGGATCCTGCCTGTTTCCTCTTTTATTTGCTTATAACTTTCGATAGCCGTTGCAGTTGTGGTGCCATCTAATTGTGTTGTTCTACCAAAAACATTAGATTCAAATTGTGGGATACCGACACCGTATTTTTGCTTATAGGCTTCGTTAACATAAGCAACGTTCTTTATGTTGCCTTCGGTTGCAAACATAATGGTTGCACCTTCATCGATTAGCATATGGATATATTCCAAAACGTCATTTTTTAAAACGCGCGCTGGATTTTTTGCAAGATCAGTCGCGGCGATATAGGGGAAGGTTGTCGTGATCATACTTCCGATCAAATTGTGACTGCACATGAGGTCATATTCTTCAACGGTATAACCACCGGTATGACCATTGTATAGAAAAGATTTTGCTTCATCAGGCGCGGCACTGCTTTGAGTGCAGGTATTGTCTAAATCTAAAATAACAGCAACACCTTGTAGCGACTTTTTGTTTTTGATTGAAACTGCGCGCGCAACAGGCCCTTGCTGTTCTGCAGCTAATTTTAAATTGTCTAAAAGATTGACTGAACTGCTACGCGTAAAACGATTTCGCTTCCAAGCGTCAGCGATAGGTTTAGTTGTAGTGCTCGTTTGTTTGATCAGTTTATTCTGAAAGGTCACGGCCTTAGCCGCTGCTCTGAATTTGGAATAGGGAGCGTTCACTTGCTGCTTGGGGGGCATAGTCAGTACCTCTTCTGAGTGGATAAAACCGAATATTATTGCAGCTATCTAACAAAGTCAATAGGCTCAGGTCTATCCCAAACTATTGGACAGCCACTTCAGACAGCCTTCTAGGCTATGGTCTAAAAAATACTTATCAAGCTCACTCATGTATGTTATGATTCTCGCTTTCGCCCTAAACAGGAAATTAACTATGCGCGTTGGAGCGCAACCTCAAGCTACACCTCAAGCTATACCTCAAACACCAAGACGCCCTGAGCCCCGCGGATACAGCTTTTCGGCATGGTTTGTCATCTTTAGCGTTCCTACAGTCATCTTAGCTAACATCGCTTTAACACTGATTACCCAAGCCTCTGAGGACAAGCAAAGTGAAGACGCTGGAGTAGTCAATACTAATATATACTTAAGCCATACGTCCTTATATCCAATTATGGCGCTTGCCACAGGCGCACTAAGTTATATATATAACCACACTAAAAATGTGACCGATGGTGAGACTTGCTTAACCAGCTCGTCTTTGGATGTTAGATTCCCCACCGATAACCCGGATAATCTTTTAGAATGCACGACCCCCGAGCAGGTCCAACAATTACGCGCACGCGGTCAGGCCATAGACAAACCATTTGGCCTTAAAAATACTTTTCTGCATTTTAGAGTGATCAACCATGATTACCGTATCAGTACCACGCTTTTTAACTCGCTATCCCCTGAAGATAAAAAACGTGTGTCTGTCGCACAAGATGCTAATGGTCGCACCGCCTTACATTTAGCGCTCGGGATCTCTGCGCCAGGCAAAGTTCAACGCCTATTGATGACGCATGAAAATGTGATGATGGCAGATAAGCAAGGCGTAACTCCTTTAATGCTAGCAGCATCGGGTTTAACCAATCCAGAAACCACAAAACATTTATTACACATAATAGGTAAAGAAAGATTAGCGCAGGCTTTAGCTGCAAAAGATGCAGAAGGCAGAAGTGTTTACGACTATTCAAATTTACCGAAAAAATTGATCATGCGTAGCTTGCAGGACTTGATTGTAGATCCCTATAAAGCGAGCAATGCATGCTTTAATGCATTATTTTATGAAGAGCGCGGCATCTGCGAATCCACCCTAGATGAGGAATCGCTATTAGGCTCAATATTTGATATGGGCGCTACACATTTCCGCGGACAACCTGCAACCTGCGTGCGCACCACCAAGAAAAATTCAGAAACATTCAGATCCCTACCCTCTTCAAACTTATCGTTATATAAAAAAATGATATACGCTCTAAATAATGGTTTTTTCAAAGACTATAATGACAACAGCAAAAAACAGATTTGGAATATCTATGACTCTGATGCCAGGGATATGATTACTAAAGGTCTTTCTAATAGGAGTTTGATTGAGGATGTGAGAGAAAGACAAAAACTCAATTCAGACATTATCAAAGCAGCGCAGCCTAAAAATAATAAAAAATAATTCCTAATCAAAATTATTAGGACATCCACATTTTATTTATGAATCTTATGACACCCACATTTTATTTATGAATCAACAAACGGGCTGCTGACCCTATTTTTATGCTCAGGGCTGACGCAATTCACATAAAAATAGGGTCAGCAGCCCGTTTGTTGATGATTTATCCGGATATTTGTTTTTAGTTTAGCGCTATTGATGGGTGTCATCTATCTCAAGATAAAACGCCCAATGAATAGACTGGGAGATATTTTCTGCGAATTGCGCCAGCCCTGAGCATAAAATATCTCCCAGTCTATTCAT
>Ga0206861_1126_pt1 | contig 11157 bp, 7 predicted proteins | sample Alteio_BWOrgCont_45_FD_152617 | JGI IMG/M metagenome (GOLD analysis project Ga0206861, IMG submission 152617) | Enriched cells from forest soil in Barre Woods Harvard Forest LTER site, Petersham, Massachusetts, United States -... | ecosystem: Environmental > Terrestrial > Soil > Temperate forest > O... | reverse complement strand
TCTTTCGTGCGGACAAACTTTATCAATAAAACGTTTTATTTCCTGTATGGCATTCGCTACCAATACTGCCTGAAAGTTATCGCCATACCCCAGGCCATGACAGATACCACTGGCTATTGCAAAAATATTTTTGAGGGCAGCCGAATATTCTATGCCTTGCATATCGGGCGATGTGCCCGCTTTTATATAACGGCAGGTAAGCATTTCTGCCATCCATTCGGCTTCAGTAGTACTCGGGCAACCAACAGTCAGGTATGAAAGTTTCTCCATGGCTACTTCCTCTGCATGACAGGGACCTGCTATAATACCAATAGATGAAAGTGGAACATCAAATTGTTCATTCAAATATCCGCTTACCATCATTTTTTTATCGGGCAGAGTCCCTTTAACAGCAGAGAAAATTGTTTTATTCTTCAGGTCATCTTTTTTCAAGCTCGAAAATGCATCACTCATAAATGCAGAAGGTACCGCCATTATCAGCCTATCGGCAGTAGCAACAGTTTCTTTAAGGCCGGTATACATGGTAACTTTAGCAAGGTCTATCTCAATTTCGGTCAAATAGGTAGGGTTATGCTTATACTTTTTAATGTATTCAATATTCTCTCCTTTTCTAACCCACCAGTTAATGGCAAGGTCATTGTTCGAAAGAATTTTAACCAAAGCAGTAGCCCAGCTACCTGCCCCAAGTATAGCTATTTTATTACCCGCCATTATTTGTTCTTTGCAGGTTTATCGTGCCTCTTCCGCAACATACGTGAGTATATTGAGATTTCTTTATCGAAGAGAAAACGCAACCATAGCAAGGTCCATGAATTGTGATATGCAATTTTGTTATACCATTTAGCCCCTGCTTCACGCACCTTAGGCAAATTGTTCCATGGGATTGATGGGAAATCGTGATGCTCGTTATGGTAACCTACGTTAAACGCTACAATATTAAGCGGACCATAATAGCTGTGGGTTTCTTGTACATCGTCGCTGGTTAAATAATGCTCTTGTACCCAACGAGCGCCCAACGGATGAAGCCCAACCGAAAAGAACATAGATGAAAACAAATAGATAAAAGACTTTACACCAAAGAAATACCAGAACGCAATATCAATACCAATAACCACCACAAGGTTAAGGGCAACCCATTGGTCGAATGGCTTAATATCTCTCATACGTGGTATGCGAAGGGTTTGTACAATAGGGTAAATCAACAACCATAACGCCTTACCAAAAAAACTGCTATTAAACAGCTTTGCTTCCCATTCTGATGGAAGATCAGCATCGTATTCAGGGATACCCTGGTGGGCATGATGTTTTAAATGGTAACGTTGGAATGATACTGAACTAGGAAAGAACATAACAGAGTTAGCCAAAATACCTGCCAACATATTTAATGGCTTTTTTTGGAACAGCAGGTTATGCGAACATTCGTGTACCATAACAAACAAAGCATGCACCAAAAAGGCACCCACAAAGTAAGCCAGCACAAACAGCAACCACCAGGCATGTTGCGAAGTAAAGTAGGCTAAAAATCCATGTAAAGAAATAAGCCCTATAATGGCAAAAATGGTGTAAGGGTTCCTGCCGATCAGGTTCCTTACTTCAGGATGTTCCTTTATTATCTCAATAGGACGAATAAAGTGTATATCCTTTTCTTGTGTATAGAAGAAGTCCGTCTTTTTACTCATAGTTTTAAAATGGCTGCAAAGATACGCTTTATAAAAAAACAAAGGTTTTTATTACTTTATAATGAGATTTATCGATTTTAAGGCTTTTTTGATGAAATTTCATGACCTTTCCAGCTATCATTTATTCAATAACCTATAAACCAAAAGTTTTTGTTATTTAAGTTGAGAATTGAGCATCAAAAATAGGCTTTAGTTTATATTTGGTACATATAAATCTATCATGAATAGTGCTAGTTATGTTATAGAGCAATATAAGAAGGGGCAGAGACTCTTTGTCGGTCTAGATATGCAGGATGAATGTTTTGACGACCAGAATCTTGAAGGCACTATTTTTAAAAATTGCTTTTTCTATTCAAGTTTCCGAAGGGCAAATTTAAGGGGTGCAAAGTTTATTGACAGTAATCTCAAAACATGTGACTTCAGAGAGGCTGATTTGAAAATGTTTCGATTGAATCTGCTTCATTCGCAAGGGCCAAAATAAATGGAATTTATTTTGGTAATAATTGGGCTTATTCAAAGAAGATCACTCAAGCTGATTTTGATACCTGGGTTAAAGATTTAGAATAAATTAGTCTTGTCTAAAACCCTATCCCAATCATTATACCTTGCCCTACCCGGGCATTTTGGGCAAACGAAACGGCATAATCTACCCTAAAGGCCTGAAATTTTTGCAGACCCACAAACAACTCTGCATATTCGGGCATGGTTGCGGTACGCATATAATTCACCCCTACTACCTCGTCGAGCTTTAACTTACGCAACAAAGGCACTTTATTCAAAATAAAGCCTTCAAAATGATGTTCCAGATGGCCCTCAATAAATGGGCTGGTAGTACTGTACTTATAATAATCAAGTAAGTGAAACTCTTCCAGATTAAAGGAAGAGAAAATGATCTGGTCGCCATAAAAATGGTAGTAGTCCATAAAGTAGACTTCTTTTTGAGAAAAGAATTTTCCTGCCGATACGCTATACTTGGTCTTACCCAATAACTTTAAATTAAATTTTCCTGATAGGGTTGCCTTACCAAAATCATAATTCGCATCAAGACTATTGGGGCTACTTATCGCTTTCTTATAATCAAATATCAGCTGAGGATATTTCTCATCTGAAATTATTTTCTCGTGAGGTAAGGTATAATACTCCTGACCGAAACTTATTTTAAGCTGCGCCGAAATAGTTAATGAAGTATTCTGCCTAAAGGAAGCCGAATCACTTTGTGGGCTCTGCGGATTGTTCGATGTATATTCCCGATTATCTACATTAAATAATTTGTAATTAGTTGTGTTTACAAGCGGGCTTCTGTCCGCATACTCAGTTCCGGCAGTAAATAGTAAACCATTAACCAATTCAGTAGTGTAACTGGCATGCACGCTGGCTTTCTGGTAAAGCTTCATGTAGTTTTGATCTTCGAGCAAAGTATATAGGGTATTTAAAAACGGAGTAATAGGATTCTGACCATTAAACTGAACAGGCGTTAAACCGCCACCCACCCGTAGGTATGCCAGTTTTTCCGGGTTAAAGGAATAGGTCATATTAGCCTCGCCATAAGCTCTTTCATTAGAGAATCCATAACCGCCCGATGCCACTATTGACAATCTTTTATTGTCTTCGTATTCTTTATTGTAGCCAATTCTTAATCCTCCATTAAGGCCCTGTACTGTATTAAAACCAATGGTTTGAATAATAGGACCGATAAAGAAAGATTGCTTATGATATCTATTAGAGTACCGATAGCCTAAATAAATGTTAGAGAACTTGAATTTATTCCTTCGGGCATCTATCGAGTCAAGATATTCTTTTGTTTCATGTTTGGCGTGTATGCTGTCTCTTCGGACATAGTCTTTACTTTCTTCTTTAGTCAATGGCACAGGCCGCGTTTGGCTCCAATACGCTGAATCTTTTTTGTTTGCATCATCATTTATTTTCAATACTTCGCCGTTAAAGAAATTTTTAGGAAAGTCAGGGGTAATGTTGTAGTTTTTATTGATGGAAACATAGGTGCCATTGCCTTGTATGCCCAGTATATTAAACACAAAACGGTACTTGTTCGAGAAGATCATCCACACATCGGGCGTTACTGGCAGATATGATTGGCTGATATAAATAGTATCTAAAAAATTTATCTGTGCATCTTTAATCAAATACACATCGGTACTGTGTATGCGCCAACTGTCTTCTTGGATATAAATATAACCTCTGAAAACGGGATCGAACTGACGCTTGGGAATAAGCTGAATCTTATCTATTACTCTACCATTCTCTACAAACGAGCCTGCTAAATGGTATTTATAAAAGAACATGGCATTACTTGCAATTGGCGATACCAGGCCCCGTTGGCTCAACACATCTATTTGCACATTGTTTTTATAAAAATCAATAAGCATATCCGATGCCTGGTTATAACTAAAGGCCTGACTATTGCCGCTCACCTTCGATGATATCATCTCCTCCCGTATTTTATCAGCCTGCTTAAAGTTGAACTTCGAAACAGATTCTGATAGGTAAATAATTCCGGATGTAGAATCCAGTTCTCTGAAATGTATTTCTCTGCCTAGTATTTTATCCGGATGTTTAGTAATGCGCTGCAAGCCCTTTATATATACATCGCACGAATATGCGTCGACCTGGTCCTGATAAAATTTCCTTTTTTCTATAGCATGCCGCATTATACCGTAGGCCGGGTCTTCCGCATTGCCATTAACTGTAACCTCACTTATTTTTATGCCCTCAGCCTGTAATTGTACATTGCGGGTAATATTGGTTAAGCCCATTTCCACCGTTTCGCGATGGAGGGTATAACCTATCAACTGATAATCTATGGTATAACTGCCGGGCTTTAAATCGATAGAATAAATACCATCTCCGTTAGCTGTAGTGCCATTGGTAGTACCATCAATATAAACAACAACAAATGGAAGGGCTTGGCCGCTTTCGTCTGTTACTTTACCTGTTAGTAAAGCTCCGTATGCATTACATGTCAATACAGAATAAAAAAGAAAAAAAAGCGACTTTATAAACCTCATACTATATTAGCAATTGACCATTTAACGAAAATAAGAAAAGTTTATTCTATTTTTATGGTATGAAAGCTATCCACCATAATATTTATACGCTGGCACTAATATTGCTTAGCGCCTCAGCAGCCTTTGCGCAATGTAATACTTCTAAAGACTACCTGGAGAGTCATTATGATTCTACCCGCGCCGATTTCAGTAAAGAAGTTTACAATCCTTCTTCTAACGAGTTTAAGAATATCCATAACGTACTTAGCAATTTTAAAACCTTTGATTGTGGCCCTATTTGGACCGACAACCTGGGACAAGAAGGTGTACTTGGTCTTGATTATTGGCGCATACAAGTAAAAATTATCAGTGCCGAAAAGGATAAGAGCGATCCTTACACATATCATGTAAGTGGAGTATCGAAGTATAAAGACTCACTTATAAATTTCTCAGGCACTATTAAAATGATTGCAGCCGATATGAACACTTCAGACGCGACCGAAATAGATTCGACCATACATGGCACCGTTTATGCCGAATATAACTTTCTGCAAGATGCCAGTGCCTTAAACGGTGGGATACTTAAGGGAATTGAAACGACCGATTTTATGATAGATGCAAAACATAAGCAACTTATACGTGATACTGTTTTTGGAGTTGGAGACGACGATTATGCTGATGACACCTTTGTTGGTACCTGGGAGAAATACCACTCGGCAAAAGCAATAAAATGCATTTTTGGTTTGGGCAGGCTACCATTTACATTCGACTTTGACAAAGGCGATGGCGATATGGCACCTAATGACAGGTACAGAAAAAATGGTTGGCAAGATTACCCTGATGATGAATGGACAAATGCCCCTGAAGGAACAGTGGCAGTAAAATGGTGGTTAAAAAAATAATAAAATCAGGCCATTTCCGGAATTGTGGAAATGGCCTGATTACTATTAATGCTCCATTACAATATCAACGGTCGTTGCATCACTTATAGGCTGGTTTATAGTGCTCAAAATACGAATCAGACCTCTTTTGCCGTCCGAAAGCCTTTTAAATGCTACTATACTATATTGATTGAAATTTGTGTATCCGGGCCTACCTCCTGCAAAAGTGCCATTAGCAGATAAGCTTCCTCCCGGAGCAAGGAACACATTAGCAGTATCGGCAAAATATTTACCAATTTGAGCTTGATTGGTAACAGCTGCATTAAATATACTTCCGTTAAAGTCATTATATTTAGTACCGTACCACTGCATAGACACACTCACATTTGACCAGTAGGTATAGAATAAACTTGCCCAATATCCTGACTTATTTGACCTGGTAACCGGATCTAAAAAGCCCGCTGTCCAATATCCTGGATCGAACATATAAGTAATATCAATGGTAGAAGCTACTTTTTTAGCTTTGTTCGAGTCCATAGGAACACCACCTGTTTTAGTAGAGAAAAATTGCAGGGAATCATTAAATGTAATACTGTGGTAATAAAGCCCAGCTGTAGTTGTTGTGGTAGTAGTTGTTGTAGGAGTAGTTGTGTTTTTATGGCACGCAACAAAAACCGTTGCAGTAGCCATCAACGCAAAGGCCAACCTGCCCAGGTGATAATTTTTCATTTTAGAGTGTTTTTAAATGGTTTGTGATAGTACAAATATATAAATATATCCCATACTAACAAGCCGTTTAGGGCCATTCTTAAAACACTGATAATATATCCTACGCAAAAATTTTGCTGCTCTTTTCTACGCTATTAATAGCATTAATAGTTTTGAAAACAGAATCGGGGGTTACTGAAATACTATCAATACCTTCCTCAACCAGAAATTTCGCAAAGTCAGGAAAATCTGAAGGGCCTTGTCCGCAGATGCCCACCTTTACTTTTGCCTTTTTAGCTGCTTTAATAAGCATACTTATCATGGTTTTAACTGCCGGATTACGTTCATCATACAAATGCGCCACTAACGAAGAATCCCTATCTAGCCCAAGAGTTAATTGGGTAAGATCGTTAGACCCGATAGAGAATCCATCGATATGTTTTGCAAATTCACTGGCCATAATAATGTTCGAAGGAATTTCAGCCATCAGGTAAACTTCAAGGCCTTCTTTCCCTCTTACCAAACCATATTCCGACATTACTTCTTGCACCTTCAATAACTCTTCCACTGTGCGGCAAAACGGAACCATTACTACTACGTTCTTTAATCCCATTTTCTCACGCACCCTGCGTATAGCCTTACATTCTAATCCGAATGCCTCTTTATAATCTTTCGAATAATAACGTGATGCACCTCTCCAACCAATCATTGGGTTCTCTTCATCCGGTTCGAAATATTTTCCGCCTAATAAATTTTTGTACTCATTGCTCTTAAAATCGGAGAAGCGAACAATTACTTTGTTTGGATAAAAAGCGCTTGCAATTTTTGCAATTCCGTAAGAAAGTTTCTTAACGAAGAAAGTCTCTTCGTTTTCATAGCCAATAATAAGTTGATTTATTTTTGCCGTAAGTTCTTTATCGTTCAGCTTGTGGTGGCGCAATAAAGCCAAAGGATGCGCTTGTATATAATTATTGATAATAAACTCTTCGCGCGCTAAACCCACACCCTTGTTTGGAATATGCGAAAATTGGAACGCCATATCAGGCGAAGCCACATTCAGCATTATAGGAGTCTTTGTTTTTGGGAAATCAGCTACATTAATTTCAATCTTCCTGTATTCGATGTTGCCGCTGTATACTATACCCGTATCACCTTCTCCGCAAGATACTGTCACGTATTGGTCATCTGCTAATGTTTCGGTAGCATTGCGGCAACCTACTATTGCAGGCACGCCCATTTCGCGAGCAACAATAGCAGCGTGGCATGTCCGTCCACCTTTGTTGGTAATAATAGCGGCAGCCTTTTTCATAATTGGTTCCCAATCAGGGTCTGTCATGTCGGTAACCAAAATATCACCCGCCATAAAATCATTTCCATCTAATCCACCGGCACGTCCGTCGAGCGAATACATGATCTTTACCTTACCGTTCGCAATCTTATCTCCTACGGCAATACCCTTTAACAATACTTTATCGCCGCGGTTCTCATCATCCATTTTATATTCGGTGAGTTTGCCATTATCTTTTTGCGAGTGTATGGTCTCCGGCCTTGCCTGAACAATAAATAACTCATTCGACAAACCATCAACGGCCCATTCAACGTCCATTGGGCACCATTTGCCTTTGAGTTTTGTATAATACTTTTCAATACTGGCAACCCACTCTGCTAATTGTAAAGCGCGTTCATCAGAAATGCAAAAATTCTGTTGAGCTTGTTTATCGATTGGTATAATCTTTACACGTTCATCCGGGTCATCGCCATACACCATCTTTTTATCCTTCACGCCCATCTTCTTTTCTATAATAGGCGAGTGAACACCATCAAGTGTTGGCTTAAATACAATATACTCATCAGGCGATACAGAGCCTTGTACTATCATTTCACCAAGGCCATAGGATCCATTTATTACTACCACATCTTTAAATCCGCTTTCAGTATCTAATGAGAATGCCACACCCGAAGCCGCTAAGTCAGAACGCACCATCTTCTGTACGCAAACCGATAAGCCAACCAAAAAATGGTCGTAACCAAAATTCTGGCGGTAGCTGATTGCCCTATCAGTAAACAACGATGCAAAACAGTTACGCACCGAATTTACCAACGACTCAGAACCAGGAAGATCTTCGGCTGTAGCCGAAGAACGTACCGCCACGTCAGTAATTTCCTGGCCATATTTAGCCGATAGTTTGTAGTATGCTTCTAAAATCTGGCTCTCTATCTCATCAGGAAATTTGCCATTCTTAATAAGCTGGCGCACTTGTAACCCTCCCCTGCGGAGCGATTCAATATTATTCAGGTCGATCCTGTTAATGATCTCTTTTATAATATCATCAAGCTTATTAAATTCAATAAACTTTTTGTAAGCCGCTACCGTAACCACAAAACCACCGGGTATATTTATACCAAGCTCAGTAAGGTTTTGAAGCATTTCGCCCAATGAGGCATTTTTACCGCCTACAATAGGCACATCTTCGTGTCCAACTTCTTCAAGTTTAAGGATGTAGTTTGCTGTTTTCATGATGATTTTTAGCGGGGAATTAGGTTAGGTCAAAATTATGAAAACGCCTCTGTATGAGACTTAAAAACTTGTCAACAAAAGAATAACAAAATTCTCAATCACCTATTATTCAACTCTATTAGCACTAAACTCTATTTCAAGTATAAACTTTAGCGTTGTCTCAGCTTTACACTTCAATGCAATTAATTGTTTAGGGCTAAACCCACTTTCAATACTATGGGTTCCAGCTTGGAAAATATTAATAAACTCCAGAGTTGCCTGAATATCCTTCTCTATAAACTTATTGAATGGTTTACTTGAAATGTTACGGCAAATATATTGTAATCGAGCTTGTCTCGTAGGTCGCCCCTCATGATAGAATGATTCGACAGATGTCCAATTTTTTATTGCATCATCTGGTGCAAGTAAACGCATAACGTGCCCAAATAATTCCCTCAATGATGCAGTGACTTGTCTTTCCTTATCTGAATTTGGTGAACGGAAAGTTTCTACCGCACCTTTCCACATCTTTAAAAGACCTGGATCAATCTGAGGCAAATATTCATTAAGGGAATATTCATTCTCATACTGTATTTCATTATTTAATAACTCTTCACCAACTGAGAGCTCTTCCTTTGTAGAAATAACTCTTAATAGAGTTGCGCCAGTATAGCATTCAACTGGGGCTAACTTTGTCAATGAAGGACTAAGCTCTACATATGACTTTGGGTTCGCACCAAATGTCTTTAAGAGCTCATTATAATCAGTAGAAAGGCCTAAATACGAATCACCTATCTTTCCTTTTAATGATTCCGTCAGTCCAATTTCTCCTCCAATATTCGCCCAAGGAAAAGTAGAAAGCGATTTCTCTGTATAAAGAGAATATGTTGTTGCCTTAGCTAAGTTTGATTGCAGACTAAAAGCTGATAAGTTTTGCTCCCCAAATATTTTAGTTAACGACTCTCTTGATCCTCCAATATATGCATTGGAGAAAACAGATACTGGCCCATAATTAGTTTTTTCACCAATTTCGCCAACCCAATTTGCATAATTTGGCGGAGCCCATGCAGCTAAACTATTTACTGTATCTATGTTTGTTAGCCCTGTATAAGCAAGTGTTGCGCTCCTGGAAAGATCCCATGCTTGAGAATTATAATCGAGACTAGTCGCGATTGGCAAAATTGCTTGAAAAGCATTAAATGAATTAAGCTGGCCATGTACTCCCGATATTGCACTTAAAAGTGATGGTTGATATTCTGGACCGGTCAGATAATTAAGTTGATTAGACAGGATATCGATATTTGAATTGTATCCTGATACATAATCTATTGCAGGTTTATAGTTATTCTCCGATGATGTAGTAAAATCAGGACCTACTTTATCCATACTGGTGGTAATATTTTCAAACTAAAGGCATTATAAATGTATACCAACTTATACCTCTTTTTAATACTTAGAACTTCTCAGGCCTCATTTGAGGAAAGAAAAGTACATCTTGTATAGATGGAGAATTGGTCATAAGCATAGTTAGCCTATCAATACCAATACCCACACCCGATGTTGGAGGCATACCATATTCTATAGCACGTAAAAAATCATAGTCCATAGCCATAGCCTCATCATCTCCACGTTCCGCCAGTTTCAATTGATCTTCGAAACGGGCACGTTGGTCAATAGGATCGTTTAACTCGCTATAGGCATTGCACAATTCTTTACCATTAATAAAGAGCTCAAAACGTTCAACCAGTCCTGATTTAGAACGGTGCTTCTTACACAATGGAGACATTTCAACAGGATAATCCATGATGAATGTAGGTTGTATATAATGGTGCTGCGCTTTTGCAGAAAATATTTCGTCAATTAATTTGCCTTTACCCATTGATGGAGCTACATCAATATGCAAATCGCGACAGGTCTTTCTTAGTTCGTCTTCGTTCATGTTCGATACATCAACGCCTGCGTGTTCTTTAATAGCATCAAAAAGACTCACACGTTTAAATGGCCTATGGAAATCGAGTGTATTTTCTCCTGCAGCAACCTTGGTTGTACTGTAAAGATCCATTGCAATTTTTTCCAACATCTCTTCTACCAAAGCCATCATCCATTCATAATCCTTGTATGCTACATACAATTCCATTTGGGTAAACTCAGGGTTGTGAGTTCTGTCCATACCTTCGTTACGGAAGTCTTTTGCAAATTCAAAAACTGCGTCAAAACCACCAACAATAAGGCGTTTAAAATAAAGTTCGTTTGCGATACGTAAGTACAAAGGAATATCTAAAGCATTATGGTGTGTAACAAATGGCCTTGCGGCAGCACCGCCCGGAATAGATTGCAGAATAGGAGTTTCAACTTCCAAATAACCCCTATCACTTAAAAAGTTACGCATC
>Ga0206861_1123_pt1 | contig 11558 bp, 7 predicted proteins | sample Alteio_BWOrgCont_45_FD_152617 | JGI IMG/M metagenome (GOLD analysis project Ga0206861, IMG submission 152617) | Enriched cells from forest soil in Barre Woods Harvard Forest LTER site, Petersham, Massachusetts, United States -... | ecosystem: Environmental > Terrestrial > Soil > Temperate forest > O... | reverse complement strand
CCGGCTTGCTGGTGACGGTGCTGGCAGCAGTGGGGGCATGGTGGTTCAAGCATCGCTCCACAGCAGGGGTAGGAGGTCAAAACACTATTGCAGTTCTGCCGCTGCAAAACATGAACGGTGACTTCAGCGTGGACTACCTGCGCTTCGCGCTGGCGGACGAAATTGCCAGTGTGCTTACCTACAGCCGCGGTCTCGATGTGCGGCCATCGTCCGTGACGCGGAAATATGTGAGCCCCGACGTCGATCCGCAACAGGTGGGCCACGAACTGCATGTCTCCACCGTTCTGACTGGACACTTCCGCAAGCAGGGCGATCAAATTATGGTCACGCTGGAGGCGGTGGACGTGACCAAGAACCGGCTACTGTGGCAAACGAGTTTTACCGCTTCCTCCGACGACGCCATTGCCTTGCAGAATGAAATGACCCGGAGAATTCGGAACGAATTGCTGCCGGTCATGGGAGCAGCCGGCGGTTTCCTCGATACCGGCACCAAGCCCAAGAACCAGGCAGCCTACGACTTGTACCTCCATAGCTTGGCGCTGGCGCACGATCCCGGAGCCAACAAGGACGCGATCGCGGTGCTGCAGGAAGTGGTGAAAATGGATCCCAGTTATGCCCCGGCTTGGGAAGCGCTGGGCGAGCGCTACTACGCGGATGCGACCTACGGCGGTGGCGGCGAAGACCAATTCCAGCATTCGAATGAAGCGGCTGAGCACGCGGTCGGACTGGATCCAAATAGCATGAAGGCGGCGGGCAGGCTGATCACCAATCGCGTGGAGCGGGGTGAATTAGGCAAAGCCTATGAGCAAGCCGAGAAGTTAGTGAAACGACGCCCGGAGAGCGGTGAGGCACACTTCACGCTGAGTTATGTGTTGCGTTATGCGGGAATGCTGGAAGAAGCGGCACACGAATGTGACACCGCGCACGCCCTGGACCGGGACAATTACTTGTACCGGTCATGCGCCTGGCCGTTCATGGAACTGGGCAAGACGCAACGGGCCATGGAGTTCGTCCAATTGGATGCGGGATCGGATTACGCCAACTACCTTATGCCTTCCCTTTTATTACGGGAGGGGAAAGTGGCGGAGGCGAAGGAAGCGGTGAAGCGTATGTCATCGGCTCCTCACTATCATAAAGATCTCCTGCAAGCCTGCTTGTTCGGGCCTCCGTCGGATTTAGACAAAATCGCTCATGACGATGAAACTGGCCAGCCCACGGATCCAGATCCTGAGCTTTCGTATTACCAGGGCTCGATTTTGGCCTACTGCGGAAAAAAGGAAGCTGCCCTGCACATGCTGCAGACGGCGGTGGAAAGCAACTATTGCGCATATTCCAATCTGCTTGAAGACCCGTTGCTGGCAAAGCTGCGGAGCGACCCGAAATTCGACGAAGTGTTAACCGCGGCACATCAATGCCAGCAGGCAGTGAAGGGCATGCAGTGACGTACGCTTTTGGCTCTTAGCTCATCACGATCGGAAGTTTTTGCTAAAAGATAATAGCCAAGAGCCAAGAGCTGCTCACATCAGCTATCCTTCTAAGGCACGGTGAGTCGAACAGAACAGGTATCGGGAAAAACTTTGTCTCCCATCCGCGAGAGCTACTTCCCTTTCTATATGATGAATTTGAATGGTTATTTTGGGCACAAACCGGTGCGGCTGAGGCTTCTTTTCATGCGATTTGTGGCGACACTGACCTTGGTGCTGCTACTGTGTGGCGCGTCGGTGGCTCCGGACCCGGCGAAAGCTGACGATCCGGTACAACCTCTGCCGCAAGACAGCGGGATTGCAGGTTTACAAGAAATGTTGCTGCGCCTGGGGACCACGGCGCGGTTAATGCAGGTGGTGGCGCATCCAGATGATGAGGATGGCGGAATGCTGACAACGGAATCTCGCGGCAAGGGTGTGACCGTGCTATTGCAGACGCTGAACCGTGGAGAGGGCGGACAGAATAAAATCGGCAGCAATCTGTTCGACGTGTTGGGCGTGCTGCGTACGCTTGAGGTTACGGCCGCGGACCGGTATTACGGAATCGACCAGCGATTCACACGAGTCGCAGACTTCGGATTCTCCAAGACACCGGACGAGACGTTCCAGAAATGGCAGGGGCATGATCCTGCGCTTGGTGATTTGGTGCGCGTGATCCGTACGTTTCGGCCGGATGTGCTGGTAGCGCGGTTTTCCGGGACCGATCGCGATGGGCATGGACATCATCAGGCGTCGAGCATTCTGGCCCGCGAAGCCTTTCGCGCCGCCGCCGACCCCGAGCGCTTTCCGGATCAGATAAAAGAAGGCTTGCAACCGTGGCAGGCCAAGAAGTTTTATATCGGCAACGTCTGCGGATTTGGCGCGCTCACCTGTGCAGATGAGAACTACACAGTGAAGTTAAGCACCGGCGAGATGAGCCCGTTGCTTGGAATGACTTACATTCAATTCGCCATGCAGGGACTAAAGCACCAGCTTTCGCAGGGAGCGGGCGCTTGGTCCATAGATTCCGGGCCGCATTACGCGTTCTATAAGCTGGCGGATTCGGCACTACCAGCTCCCGCAGACAAAAGCGCGCATGAGCAGGATTTCTTCGATGGTATTGATACCAGCTTGCCGGGTTTGGCAATGGGGATCGGAAGAGAAGCGATCCGGGCTCCGTTCCTGAGGCCCGCTCTGGTTGAGATACAGGGCGACATCGCGGAGGCGAAGGCAGCAGCGGAGCATGATCCAGGAAGCGCGGCAGGACCGTTGCTTGCGGGACTGGAAAAGACACGAAAGACGATCGAACTACTGAAGAGCTATCCGCTCCAGGATGCGACCAGAGCTGAATTGCAGACGGAACTCGGCACCAAGGCAGATCAACTGGAAAAGGCTTCCACTCTGGCGCTAGGCGTGGCATTTCAAGTGAACGTCGACGTTCCCGTAGGAGCGAACGCCGACACCGCTTTCATGGCAGTGCCAGGACAGAGTTTCGACGTCACCGCGCGATTCTCGAGTCAAGTAAAAGTCGACCTCAAAGATGTCGTTCTGGATCTGCCGCCGGGGTGGACGGCCACGAAGCGTGGCTCCGGCGCTGCGACTACGTTCCGCGTGACGGTAGCAAAGGATGCCGCTTACACAAGACCCTATTGGCATCGGGATGATCCCGAGCGAGACGCGATCAATACCATCGACGACCCTCGATACGTGACACTTGCCTTCCCGCCGCCACCGTTGCAGGCCCATGCGAATTACATTTTGAACGGAAAGCCAGGTGTGGCGCACGCCATAGTCATGGTCCGCTATAAAGAGCCGTCCGTGGGCGAAGCGGAGCGGGCGCTGGCGGTGGCGCCAGCGTTTTCGGTCATGTTGGAGCCGGGAGAACAAGTGATTCCCACTCGCGGAGACGCAGCCTGCAACGTCAAGATAGCCGTGTCCAGCAACTTGACGGGACCTGCCCAAGGCACGCTGCATGTGGAAGCGCCGGTGGGATGGCGTGCCGAGCCGGCCAGCGTGGTATTGAAGTTTCATGAGCGCGGCGAGAAGCAGGAAGCTGAATTCAAAGTATTCCATGATGGATTGACGGAGTCACGAACCCAGATTCGCGCCGTGTTCGACGCTGGTGGCAATAAGTATCGCGAGGGATACAGTGTGGTCACGCGTGAGGACCTCAATACGTTTTACTACTATCAGCCGGCGATCCAGCGGGTGAGCGTAGTGGATGTAAAGGTTCCAGCGGGATTAAAAGTTGGCTACATCATGGGTGCGGGCGATGACATTCCGACGGTGCTACAGCAGATCGGTATGGACGTCACGATGATTCCGGCGGAGACTTTGGCCAACCAGGACCTGAGCCGCTACGGAACCATCGTTCTCGGGATTCGAGCCTACGACACTCAGAAAGCAGTCGCAGACAACAACAAGAAGCTGCTCGACTACGTCTACTCCGGCGGCACCTTGATCGTGCAATACAACGCCAGCGCAGCGGATTTCAACAAGGGCAACTTTACTCCGTATCATGCGCAGATCAGCCGGGCCCGGGTCACGGTGGAAGAGACGCCGGTGCAGATACTGGCACCGGAGGATGGAGTGTTTCATAGGCCAAATGAAATCACTTCAAGGGACTTCGACGGCTGGGTGCAGGAGCGCGGGCTGTATTTCATGGACCAGTGGGACAGTCATTTCACCCCCCTGTTGTCATGTCATGATCCGGGAGAACCGGAGCAGAAGGGCGGATTATTGCGCGCCAAATACGGCAAGGGAACATACATTTACACTGGCTATTCATTTTTCCGGCAACTGCCCGCTGGGGTTCCGGGAGCCATCCGGCTTTATGTGAATTTGCTCAGTGCGAAATAGGAATCTTATAAAAACAGTCCTCAGTTCATGACATCTCCTTCCACGGCCGAGCCCCGACTGATTCGCGGAGTGGGGCTGGGGAGTGCCACCGCTCTCAACATGATTGAGATGATCGGCGTGGGGCCGTTTATCACGCTCCCGCTGATTGTAGGCGCATTGGGCGGCCCACAATCGATGCTGGGCTGGATTCTGGGCGCGGTCTTCGCGGTGTGTGACGGAATGGTGTGGGCGGAACTGGGTGCGGCCATGCCGCGATCCGGCGGGTCGTACAACTATCTGCGAGAAATTTATGGTCCGGACCGCCTGGGGCGGCTGATTTCATTTCTGTTCATCTGGCAGCTATCGTTCAGTGCGCCGATGTCGATTGCCACGGGCGCGATTGGACTGGCGGGGTATGCCTCGTACTTCTGGCCGGGACTCGAACACCAGTATGCAGTGCACAACTGGAGCCTCCACTTGCCGATTGTAGGAACGATGCAATTGAGCTGGCTGGTTTCGGGAGCCACTTTCGTGGCCCTAGGCGTCGTGGTACTTGCAGTCGTGCTTCTTTATCGCAAAATCACCCGCATCGGTTGGCTGTCGAAGCTGTTGTGGGTAGGGTCGGTAGGGACGATTGTGTGGATCATTGTGGCGGGATTGACGCACTTCAACGCCGCGCTCGCCTTTCATCTTCCGCCCGGCGCGTTCACTCCATCCCGCAGTTTGTTCCTGGGACTCGGCTCCGCCAGCCTGATGGCGACGTACACCTATTGGGGCTATTACAACGTGTGCTTCATCGGCGATGAGGTGAAAGACCCCGGAAAGACCATTCCGCGCGCGTTGCTGCTATCCATTTCGCTCATCGCCTGTCTATACCTGCTGATGAACCTCAGCGTTCTGGGGGTGATTCCGTGGCAGGAAATAGCTGTCTCCTCCCACTCGAATAACGGCTTGTACGTGGCATCTATTTTTATGCGAAAGGTATATGGGCCTTGGGCAGCAGCACTGGTGACAGCACTGGTGATGTGGACGGCATTCGCCTCAGTTTTCTCAGTCATGCTCAGTTACTCGCGGGTACCGTACGCCGCCGCCCTGGACGGCAATTATTTTCGGGTATTTGCTCGAGTACATCCGCAATATTTGTTTCCTAACGTGTCGCTGCTGGCTCTGGGCGGAGTTGCGCTGTTGTTTTGCTTCTTTTCTTTGGCCGATGTGATCGCCGGTCTGGTGGTGATTCGCATCATGTTGCAATTCTTGACCCAGGCGATTGGGCTGATGGTGTTACGCATCCGCCGACCTGACCTGCCACGGCCGTTCCGCATGTGGCTTTATCCTTTGCCGGCCTTGCTGGCATCTGTGGGTTTCATCTTCATTTTGGTGTCGCGCACGAATTCAATGCTTCAGATTCGTTATGCGCTGGTGATTCTGGCAAGCGGGACTGCGATCTATCTAGCGCGGTCATGGCGGAACCGTGAGTGGCCATTCACAACCCACGCCCCTACTGGCGATTGATATGTCCGGTCTAGTGAACACCTCGATGCCGGCCAACCTGTCAAAGCGCCACAACGGTTCGCCGTGGGCGCCTCTGCGCGAACCGCTGTTCCGCTCGCTGTGGGTGGCGGCGGTAATCTCCTACACAGGAACCTGGATGCAGAACGTGGGCGCAGGCTGGCTGATGACGCAGCTCACCATGTCTCCGCTGATGGTGAGCCTGGTGCAAGCGGCTTCGCTGCTGCCGGTATTTCTGGTGATTCTTCCCGCAGGTGCGTTGGCCGACATGGTGGATCGGCGGCGGCTTCTGCTCATCACTCAAGGCTGGATGGTGGTCGCAGCGGCTGCGCTGGGAATCATGAGCTTGACTCGCGTTGTGACGCCGTGGATGCTGCTGGCATTCACCTTCCTGCTGGGGATTGGGGCGGTGATGAATGACCCAGCGTGGCAGGCGATCACGCCAGAGGTAGTTTCGCCGTCCCAACATGCGCCTGCAGTGGCGCTGAATTCGGTGGGCTTCAATGTAGCTCGCGCGGTGGGGCCGGCGCTGGGAGGGATGGTCATCGCGGTTGCCGGTTCAGGGGTGGCTTTCCTGCTGAATGCGGCGTCGTTCTTCGGGGTGATCTTTTTCCTATATCGCTGGAAGCGGCCTCATTTCCCGGACATGGAAACCGGGCGCGTGAGCGACGCGATTCTGACCGGCTTGCGTTATGCGCGGGGAGCACCGGTGGTCCGATGTGTACTGATTCGCACCGGAGCCTTCAGCCTCGGGGCCAGTGCCCTGTTGGCACTCCTGCCCTTGATCGCGCGCCCACACGGAGCCGGCGGTTATGGTCTCTTGCTGGGTTTCTTCGGGCTGGGAGCGTTGGCGGGAGCATCTGTGCTGCATCGGTTGCGCGGACGGATTTCCGTCGACGGCGTAGTGGCCTTCGCCATCGTGGTGTTTGCCGCAATGACGTTTGCCGCCGGACAGATCGAGAACTTCGGCTGGCTGAGTCTCGTTTTATTTCTCGGCGGCACTGCCTGGATCGGGATTCTCGCCTGCCTTAATGTAGCGGCGCAAACCATGTCACCGTCGTTCCTGCGCGCGCGGACTCTATCCGTTTACCTTCTTGTGCTCCAGGGCGGAATGGCGATCGGCAGCGCGCTTTGGGGCGCGGTCGCCGACAAAGTGGGTGTGCCAACAGCATTGCTATGCTCGGCGTTTGCCATGCTAGCTGGCCTTTTGACGGTGAAGCGCTACCCGCTGAACTCGCAGGAACTGACCCTGGAGCCAGCCGTGGCCAGGGATTAGACGCCTCAAGATCGCGATATTGTGGTTTAATCTCTTTCGGACTTCTTTCATCCAAAACTTTTCTCAGGAGAATCTCATGCACAAGATGCGTTGGGTAGTTGGACTTGTCGTGCTGTTAGCGGGCAACAGTTTGGCGTTCGCCCAGATGGCAAAAACGGCTGAGCATCAAACATTCGCCCAAGTGTTGGACAGTTCTGTCAAGGGAGTGGAAGGCGAGTTTGTTCCTGCGGCTGATGCCATGCCAGAAGGAAAGTATTCGTTTGCCCCTACGGGAGGTGAATTCAAGGGGGTGCGCACCTTTGCGCAGCAGGTGAAACACGTGGCGGCAGTGAACTACATCATTGGGGCGTCGATCCTGGTGGAGAAGCCTCCGGTGGACCTAGGCGGGGAGAATGGGCCAGACGCGATCGCCAGCAAAGCCGACATCATGAAGTTTCTCAAAGAATCGTTTGTCTACCTGCACAAGGCGGTGAACTCAGTGAACGAGAAGAATATCACCGAGCCCATTAAATACCCTTTTGGAGACAGCAAGACGACAAGGCTAGCGATGGCCACGCTGGCCGTCGGCCACTGTTTCGACCACTACGGGCAGATGGTGGAGTATTTGCGCATGAACGGCATCGTTCCTCCGGCCAGCCGTTAGGTTTGTCACGCGGCTCCGTGCTACAGGAGACCCTGTAGCACGGAGGTGCCATTTACACCTTTCCCAACTGGACATAGCCTGTGTGCTCCCCTTGATTTTCAAAAGCGAGACCACTTCCCTCATGACCATTCATGCGGGATTGTCCCCGTTCCAGGGAGAGGTAGATGAAAACTGATAAGTACCAGCCGGAAAGTTTGAGCGTCGGAGAAACCATCCGCCGGCGTGAGGTGCAGCAGGAAATTGATAATTATCTGCTGGCGCTGAGTTCCTATCCTGACCGCTTTGCCCAAGATCCTGGTGTCAGCTTCGAGCAGCATCTGTTCAGCATGATGGCCGCAGGACACACCTCCGGACGCGGGGAGCGGCCGGATTGCATTTGCTAAGGCAAGCGTAGCCTAAAGAATGAAAGGCCACCGGGAAACCCCGCGGCCTTAGAGCTAAATAACGCTTCACGCGGCGCAATCGTGGTGTTTGCGGATTGGCATTCCGCCCACGTGCACGCGGGGATCTCTTCCGAAAGTGTAGTAAGCGCTTCCAGCATACACGCTGATCCCCACGTTGAGCGTGTAGTCATTGGCAGCTGCGTTAGCCGGCGTGTGAGCCGCGCCTAGCCAATTCACCCAGGAATTATCCGTCGCTATCGGGAACGGCCAATTTGACCCCGAACTCCCATCCACATCAATCACGGCCCGCGGGTTAGCGTTAGGCGTGGTAGAAGTGCTCATTTGCAGCGGGGACTGAAGGTCGTCGCCTCCGGTTTCGACCTGGCTGGTGCCTCGGCCAAAGACACCGGTGAATCGCGCCTGATAACTTCCGGCGTTGCTATCGAGCGATGCCACCCGTATCAGTAGGTAATCTCCTGGGTTCAACTCTAGCGAGTTAGTATCCGGTTGGGAGTTGCCCCAATTGTTCGGAGTCAAGGCAGTACTGACTGGGGCGAACCAATCGCCGAAACCTGACGGAGGAGTGGCCTGATTATAGGTAAACCATGCACAGGACTGGTTCGAAATCGTCGGATTTGCGATGGCCGAGTTGTACTGCGTGAAACGGCCGAGAGTGTAATCAGTCCCAGTCAGCGAGAACAGCAAATTGTAAAGATAAACTGCCATATCGTTCCTCCTGAGGTTTTGAAAATCGACACCCGGGGCACGGAAAGCGAATAGAAGGGCAAGGTAGTCCCGGACGTGCCGAAAGTCAAGCGACACTTGTGGCAGGACTAAGGATTAGGCTTTGCACCCGCGATCTGTAAGTGATAGCGCGGATCTGCACGAAGAGCGACCAACTCCGGATCATTCTTAATTTCGTCCGGGCTCTGGCCGGCCTTGACCGCTTCGAGAAGGACGCCCAACGCTTTGTCCCGATCACCACACAGCTCGTAAGCGACGGCAACGCAATAGAGCACGCTGGGGTCCTTGCTGTGTGCTTGCTCTACTACCTTCAGCTCCGTAAGCGCGCCTGTCTTGTCCCCGTTCTCCGCCGAATACAAGGCAAGATCGGCGTGGAGCTCGACTTGGTTAGGGTTCTTGGCAATCTCTTCTCGTACCAGCCGGATCGCCGTGTTGTACGCTTGCTTGGCCTTGTCGGCGTTCCCCGGTGTCCAGCGGTAAGCGTCTGCTAAATTGGCCCAGTTATCGAAACTATTCGCGCCCATGGCCACTGTCTTTTCGAATGCGGGTACGGCGTCCTGGTAACGTCCCTGATAAAAGCGTATGGTTCCGAGGTTGTTGTAGGCATCGGCAGTAGGTTGAATCTCCAACGAGCGCTGCAACGCGGAAGCGGCATCGTCGTCTCGCCCCATCACGTGATAAACGGCACCCAGATTGCGTAGCGTGGGCACACTATCCGGCTCCAGCCGTAGCGCTTCCTCCCAGTTCGATGCTGCCTCCTTGTAGTTGCCGGTCTTGTAAGCGTTCAACCCCAGCTCCATGTAGGTTTGCCAATCGTTGTTATTCAGTTTCAAAGCCAGCTTCAATTCTCGCTGGGCATCTTCGGGCTTGCCCCTCTTTTCATAGAGCTTGCCCAACCACGCATGCGGTTTGTCATTTTTCGGATCCAGGTCTGCAGCAGTCTTAAACTCCTTCTCCGCTCCCTCACTGTCGCCGGACTCCATCTTCGCCATCCCTAGCGAAATATGCGCTGCCGAAAGGTAGTTGTCGATGGATACCGATTTATTGGCATACTGCGAAGCCATCCTTATCCACTGGGGGTCCGGATTCCCCAGGTTCTTGATGATGTAGGCCTCACCCAGCGCCGCGTAACTCGCCGCCGACTGCGGATCGAGCTGCACCGCACGCTCACCCAGCTTGATGGCGTTGTCGATATTCCCTTCGCGGTCCCAATGATCCAGATCCTGCCGCGCCCGCTGGTAAAGTGTGTAGGCACTGTCGCTTGGTAGATATATTGGTGAGCTGGCGACGCTCTGCGCAAGTTTCGGCTTGTGGAAGTGACGCCATCCCATCACGCCGCCGAGCATAACCAGTACGATCGCGCCTCCCGCCAGCCACACATTTCGCCAGCAAATTTTCTTTGGGCCCGCTGCCGCAACCGCTCCCATCTCCACCGTCGCGTCGCTGGGATGCCAGGTCACGGGTCCATCCACCAAGCCGGCTGCATGCTTGCGCAGTTCGGTGGCCACCTCGCTCATGGTTTGAATGCGCTTCTCAGGCTTTTTCTCGAGCATCTTCGAGATCAGCCCTGCCAGGGGTTTCGGCACCTTGGGCGCCAATTCCCCCAAATCCCGCGGTGGACTGAAATGGAGATTGTGCAACAAGGCGATTGAATTAGGCCCGGGAAACGGAAGATGCCGGCTCAGTGTTTCGAACATCACAATGCCGAAGGAGAAAATGTCGGAGCGAGCATCTACCCGCTCGCCACGCGCCTGCTCCGGAGACATGTAAGCCACCGTACCCGTGATCATTCCCGGCTGCGTCAAGCTGAACTCCTTGGCGGCGGTGTCGTGGTCGGCGATCTCACTGTCCTTGGTGGCTGCCGAAACATCAAACTTGGCAAGACCGAAGTCCAGTACCTTGACCAGCCCGTCTTCCGTGATCATGATGTTGCCGGGCTTCAAGTCACGATGAATGATGCCTGAGCCATGTGCCTTGGCCAGCGCCTCGGCAATCTGCACACAATAGCGTGTCGCTTCCGCCAATCCGAGAGGGCGCTTTTTGAGCAACGAAGACAAGGTCGCCCCACGGACGTATTCCATCACAATGAAATCGGTGTCGCCCTCGGAGCCAACTTCATAAATCGTAATGATGTTGGGATGATTGAGCGCGGACGCAGCCAAAGCTTCACGCTGGAACCGCTTCCTTGCAGTTTCGCTCAGCGGACGGTCAGTGGGCAGGACCTTGATCGCGACATCGCGGTCGAGCCGCGTGTCATGCGCGCGATATACCACGCCCATCCCGCCGGCGCCAAGATCGTCGAGAATTTCGTAATGTGAGAGGGTCCGGCCAGTCACGGCTTGGTCGCTCCGACAAGCCTCACCGCCGATTCTACACGCAACTGGCAATCATGGACGAGGTTCGGAGAAACCGGATTGGGGACCCGGCGATTCGAGTCAGTGCATGCTGCTATGGTTCGTAAACCGCATTGCCGAAGCCATCCTTGCGTGCCGCTTCCTGCATTTCGTCCAGCCGTTTCTTTTGCTCATCCAGCTGATCCTGCATCCGCTGCACTTGTACCTGCTTCAGTTCCTGGCGCTCGTTATGTTGCGCGCTGTTGTAAAAGCTGGCGGACTCGGCGAAACGAATTGTCGAATTGAGCCGTTCCATCTGGCTTTGCAGGGTAGCGATCGAGTGTTCTTGTGCCTCAATCTCTTTCCTCC
>Ga0206861_1088_pt2 | contig 11639 bp, 9 predicted proteins | sample Alteio_BWOrgCont_45_FD_152617 | JGI IMG/M metagenome (GOLD analysis project Ga0206861, IMG submission 152617) | Enriched cells from forest soil in Barre Woods Harvard Forest LTER site, Petersham, Massachusetts, United States -... | ecosystem: Environmental > Terrestrial > Soil > Temperate forest > O... | reverse complement strand
AGCTTGAAGTAACTTTATCATAAATAAACCATTTCAGTTTATCCAATAATATATATACGTTACTCATCTTCGGCATAAATCACACTTTACTTTTCAGTAGCAAAGAACTTAATTTTTGTGTAGCTATATATAAGATCATTTACATCTTTCGAAAGTTTAAAGAATAGTACAGCACCGCCGTATAATACCGTCATAACAGTTGACCTTACTGCAATATCGATATACTTATTATGCAGATATGGAATTTGAGACACAATAGCCCAAACAGCAACTGTAATAATTAATACCCAAAGGCAGTTAATAGTAAATGGTTGCATTTTATAATAGTATTGAACAAAAATAAGACGCAATAAATTATACAGCGTTATACTACAAAGAGTTGCCAGGGCAGCACCCAATATACCATACATTGGAATTAACACAAGATTCATTAAAACAGTCGCAATAATTAAGAAAAGCATGAACCATAAGTCTGATTTGTATTTTTTTGATGTGACAATAATATACCCATTCAATCCGGTTGCCATATCAATATATTTTGACAGCGCTAAAAGCAGAAAAGTATATTTTGCAGCATAATAATCCTTTGGCATAAACCTGAAAATGCAATCGATGTTACACCACAAGCCTAAGAATAATAAACCACCCAGTACCATATCGACCAAGGATGCTTTTCGATAAAGTTCTTTCATGCCAATCATATCTTTTTCCTTCCAATAACGTGCAATGATGGGGTGCGCTATCTTTTGGATTGACCTATACGGCAATGTCATTACCATGGCAATTAAAAATACCGTTGTATATATTCCCGCCTGCCCAAGATCAAGTTTTGCAGCAACCATTAGTGAGTCTATATTTACCAAAACAGTACCACCCAAGGCACTCATAATAGTAAATATGCCGTACACTAAAATAATCTTTAAGAACCTTCTGAATTTAACACTCTTGACAGGTTTAAGAAAAAGTTGCTTAAGGTAAGCAGTGTAAGCCAAAAGTATTAATGCTATTATGCCATTCCCCAATACATAAAGAACAACGAACACGTGAAAATCTATCAGCTTTAAGGCATAGAGGCCAATTATTATAGTAACCAAAACGCGTCCAACCAGCTCATAAGCAAAGGTTGCTACACCAGTCTTTAATAATGCGCGCAAATATGATTCTAAGAACTGGAAATACAATAAACCAAAAGCCAATGGAATATTGTAGTAATAGAAGTCAACAAGTAACGGCGAACTCCCTATATAATGCTGGATAAATAATGGTTTCAGAAGAACAAACAGACAAGTTGCCAGCAAAAACCCAAAAGTTATTATCACATTACACCAAAAGAAAAACCCGTGATGCTGTTTCTGTTTGTCGTTAAAGTATGGGAAGAATCGAAGACTGACAGTAGATATACCTAATGTAGCAACCTGTGCATAAAGTACCGATATATTATTAAGCACGTTAATTAGCCCGACTTGCTGAAGTGTAAGGAAATTGGTAAAGAGGAGTATTTTATTGAAATAACCCAAAGCTGCGCCCGCATAAGAGAACAGAGTCAACCTAACGCCCGCCTTTTGAATTATTCCCATATTACCAATTAAACATCTACTTAAAGAACATCTTACTAATTACCTTGGGACTATAACACAGTATCTATTTCAAAAAATGCTGAACAAACCGAACCAAGTCCTTTTTATAAACAGGATGTGCGTTTCCAATTATTTCAACAGCCAGAGCACCCACACAGTTACCCACAAATGCTGCCACTTCAGGCGGTGTTCCCTGATAAGCGCATAGGGTAGTAAATGAAAGCACTGCATCACCCGCACCAACTGAATCCTTCACGGATCTGGCAACCGCTGGTGCACGATAGAATTTATTCTTCTCATGCCATACCGATCCTTCCTGACCCAATGTGATCTGTATTTTTTCCGCTTTAGTCACTTTCTTCAATTGTTTTATCAACGATTCCACATCTCCATAATTATCACCAAATGGCAGGCGCAATTCTTTCTCATCAATTGAAATATAATCTACCTTCTTATACTTTGTAATGTAGTTATACCCATAGTTGTTACTATTAGTTTGGGCATTTACTGCAACATACTTTCCGGCAGCTTCAATAAACTTAATTATGTTTGGAGTAATAAATCCATGACCAAAATCTGTAACCAATACCATATCATACTTAGGTAACTCTTTCTTTAGATATGATATTATTTCAGCTTCCAGTTTTTCATCAATGTAGTGATCATTCATGAAAGTAACTTCAAAAAGCTTAATGTTCATATACTTATCCAAATACCTTCTTTTGGTATTAGTCGGTCCATCAGCTCTTTCAAAAAACTTAGAATCAACACCAGGAGAGAGATTTTTTTTAATGACCTTATCCTGCAAATTTTGCTTGCCCAGACAAGTAACTAGTTTCACTTCACTCGCAAATTGCTCTAAATGGTTTGCAACAGCTAATACTCCACCTGCAAAGACTTCTTCGCGCATGTATATGCTCGATATGGTTGGAGACTTTGATGACTTACCTAATGGGGCGCAATAATGATATTCATCTATAATAGTATCGCCAATTACCATTACTTTAAGCTTATTCAGCTTTTCAATTTCATTTAATATATAATCGGCATCATATTTTTTCTTTAGCCCATTTACAAATTCCTGTGTTTTAGGACTGTGGGTATTGAAATGAGCATTAATCAGGTGTGAAGAAGAAAATGTAATTTCCTCAGTAAAAAGCAATTCACCACCAACAGCTTTAACAGCCGCTTCTTCATCATAAATACCCTTCGTTAAATCCTTTTCGCGGTCTTTATAGTCCTGTCCTTTAACATAATAGTTTGGCCTAATCATCTTAATGGTTTCAACCGCGGTTGGCCAATGATTAAGGGCAACATAATCTACTGCTTGTATTGCTGCAATCGATTCCATACGCAACTGCTCAGGGAACACGGGCCTTCCAGGGCCCTTATTCACAAAACGGTCAGGTGTTAAGGTAACAACAACAATATCTGCTTTATCTTTTGCAGCTTGAAAATGTTTTATGTGTCCGGGATGTAGCAGGTCAAAACAACCATGGCAATGGGCAATGGTCTTACCTTGCTTCTTTAATTTTTTGCACTCTTCAGCTAATTGCTCGAGTGTAAGTATTTTAGTTTGTTTCATACCTATTTTTATTTACCGAGGTATTTAAACCAGTCCTTAGTAGCCTCAGCTATACTTGCCGGTTCCCAAAGTGGCGCTTCCCTCCAGTAATCAATATTATCAAGCATTATTCTAACTCCTTCTTCAAAACTCACAATTGGCTTCCAACCTGTTTTCTGCTTTATTTTTGTTGTATCAGCAAAAGTGCAATCAGGTTCGCCAGGGCGTTTAGGTACATATACAATCTCGCCGCCCAAAAGTTCAACCAGCAGGTTCACGCTATACGTATTTCCACTACCCACATTCATAATTTCTCCGGCACAATCATTTTTAGTTGAGGTTGTAACACATGCATTAACCACATCAGTTACAAAAGTAAAATCGCGGGTTTGTTTACCGTCACCAACTACAGTAAAAGGTTTGTTATTCAGCTTTTGCGCAAGAAAAACACCAAATACAGCACCATAGGTTCCTGATGTCCTTGCCCTTGGACCATAAACATTAAAGAAACGAAGAGCCGTAACATTTAACCCATATACTTTATGCCAGTGCATGCAATATTCTTCTCCCACATATTTGGTATGCGCGTAAGGGTATTGAGGAGAAATAGCCTCGGTTTCGGGGGTTGGGTATTTATTTGGGATACCATAACATGATGATGAAGCAGCATATATTACCCTCTGTATTTTTTGATGACGGCAAGCCTCTAACACGCTAATAGTACCATCTACATTTGAATGATGATAGTTCATTGGTTTTTCGATAGAAGGCACAATATCTGCCAGTGCTGCTATATGAAACACCTTCACCACATCTTTAAAAAGTGGAAGTATTTTTCCGTAATCGGCAATATCCACGTGATGGAATGACACCTTGGGGTTGCCCTTATGATGTTCGATATTTCTCAATGAGCCACTGCTCAAATTATCGAGAATCACAACTTCGTTGCCATCGTTTACAAGTCTGTCTACTAAATGGCTTCCGATAAAACCGCAGCCCCCAGTTACTAGTGTTTTCATTTGTTTATTTATAAGTTAAGCGCTCCATTTCACATTTTCCTTAATAACCTTTGCAGGTATACCGGCAACTAAGCTATTAGCCTCTACTGACTTAGTCACAATTGCACCCGCAGCAACAATTACATTGTCCTTTAATTCTGTTCCCTTCAACACCATACTCTTTTGTCCTAGCCAGCAATGGTTACCTATACGGATACCTTCAATACCCATATTAACCTCTTCGCCGGCTTCGGTCGAAAGTTTGTGCCCATCATTATCACGAACCATTACTCCTTGTGCAAACAAACAGTTTTGTCCTATTTCAATATCTTTCAATGCAATTATATGCGATCCGCCATTTATTGTTGTCCCGTCCTTTATAGTAACCTTTGCATTTATGGCAGAAATCACCACTCCGGGGAAAAGCGAAACATTACCTTCTATTTCAAGTGTAGAATTCACCATATAAATTCGGCAATTATCTTTCCGTGAATCATATACTCCACCATCAAAATAGCCAAAGTCGATACCCACTTTCAATGAGCCGTTACGAACTATAATTTTTGAATTACTAAGGTTAAACATGGTTGAATGGTGAATACCTATAGTCGATTTTTCGTCCAGCTGAATACTCCTTCTCAAACTTTTGTAGGTATGCCATTTATTATGCACTCGCTTTACCAGATAAAACAATCTTCCATAAATAATCTGGGCGGGTCCATAGTATTTACTTGTTAACTTTTTCCTGGCTTTGCCCACTAGTATCTGCTCTTTTTATTCTTAACTATTCATTTTATAAAACTCAACTATAGCGTCAGCCACGTAATTCACTTGTTCGTCCGTCAATTCAGGGTAAACAGGAAGGCTGAGTATCGTTTCGGCCTGCCTTTCGGTAACCGGGAAATCGCCTTTCTTGTATCCTAAATATTTCGCTGCTTCCTGGTAGTGAATAGGTATTGGGTAATGCACTTTAGTATCAATTCCCATGCCAGCCAAAAATTCTTTCAGCTTATCTCTTTTATCAGTTTGTATGATAAATGTATGGTAAACTGCTTTTTCAAATGACTTATCACGAGGAGCAATAATGTTCAAGTCCTTTAATTTCTCATAATACGTATCAGCAATTTTCCTGCGACGTGCTGTCCATTTATCAAGCTGTGTCAACTTTACATTTAATAAAGCTGCTTGCATATTATCAAGCCTTGAATTATAGCTCCAAAACTCGCACTCATCACGATTCTTCAAACCATGGTTACGCGCTTTTAGCAGGTAATTATAAATCGTATCCTCATTGGTAGTTATTACACCACCATCGCCAGCAGCAGCTAAATTCTTTAATGGATGTAGACTGAAACATCCTGTTGTTCCAAAACCTCCAACTGCTTTGTCTTTATATTTTGCACCTATAGCCTGAGCACCATCTTCAATAAGATGGATATTGTGTTTTTTAGCAATTGCCATTAACTCATCCATCGGTGCAGGGCGGCCGGTTAAATGTACTGCAATAATGGCTTTCGTTTTAGCAGTAATAGCTTTCTCAACTTTCTCAGGGTCGAGGTTAAAATCTTCTCTCACATCAGCAAAAACAGGCTTGCCGCCTATTAATGCTATAGAGGATGCAGAAGCCAAAAAAGAATTCGGAGCAGTAATAACTTCATCACCTTCCTTTACGCCAATTGCTTTTAGTGAAAGAAACAAAGCATCTGTTCCATTTGCCATACCAAGGGCGTACTTAGTTCCGCTAAGAACAGCAAAGCTCTTTTCGAAATTGGTCAATGCTTCGCCCATTATAAACTGGCCGCTTTCCATCACTTTCCAGAACTCAGCAATCAGCTGATCCTTCAGTGCAATGTTTTGCAGTCCAAGGTTTATATAAGGCACCTGCATTTTTTTAGATGTAGCAAGCATTATTGTAAGTGTATTAATTGCATTAACTTAACATTGAAATACTTCGGATCAGAAAGTGAATCAGGAATATGGCCCGCCTCAAATTCGCGTTTCAAATCAACGGAAGCCTCTTCAATAGTATGCTTAGGCTCAAACCCAAGTTCTTTCTTGATCTTCTCCGATGATATATGATACGAACGGTGATCATCAGTTGGTGTTGTAATAATCTTTACCTGGTCGCCTACTGCATGCTTCACCATTTCTGCAATTTGCGATACGGTATGGTTCTCGTAACCTGCATTGTAAATCTTACCAGCTATCTTTTCAGAGGGCAAGGTCAGCAGGTAGCAATATAAGTCTGTCATATCTTCAATATGGATATTAGGACGCTTTTGATCTCCACCAAATACCGTTATTTCGCCTTTATTTACAGCCAAATTGGTAAGAATATTCACGGTCAGATCTAGCCTCAACCTTGGACTATAGCCACATACAGTAGCAGGGCGTATAGTTAATGTTGTAAAATCTGGCGATTGGTATTTAGTTAATATAGTTTCGCAATTTGCCTTGAACTTCGAGTAATCGGTAAGTGGTTCAAGTGGCATATCTTCAGTTACATTAGGTGTCGCTTTAATACCATATACGCTTGATGAAGAAGCATAGATAAATCTCTTAACGCCATTTTCCTTAGATATTTTAACTAATGGTTCAAACGCATCAAGATTAATTGATTTACCCAGAGTTGGATTTAACTCAAAACTTGGATCATTTGATATGCATGCTAAGTGAATAACCGCATCGTTACCGGGCACTATCTTTTTAAGAAGTTCCTGATCCCTGATATCTCCTTTTACCTTTTTCAAGTTAGGGTGATTCGGTAATACGGCTTCCCCGTATATCATCAAATCTAATACGGTTACATTATAACCTTGCTTTAATAATTTTGGAACAAGAATTGCTCCAACGTAGCCAGCTCCGCCAGTAATAAATATATTCTTCATAGTGAATTAAATGACCTGCAAAGATACGAAATTGGAAAAACCTTACCTATAGGTTATTTATACAGCACAAGTAACTGATTATCAGCAATTATAAAACTGACCAAAAGTCAAGTAGAGAAAGAATAGCTGCCTTATATCTTAACAGCCTCTAAAGCAACTTTAAACAGCTTATTAGGTATAGCCGGAGATTTTAACTCAGATGTTTTGAACTTTCGGTTGGTATGGATTGCACAAAGAGTATTCGAAACGTGATACAAATTCTTCTCAGTACCTGCAGGAATACCTTCTAATATACCTGCCAAGGTTTCGAAAACTGTGGTAGCAGGATCTTTACCGTAATCGTGCCAAATAACAATTGAATTTTCGTGTGTAAGATATTGGAAAACTTTTTGGGTATCACTTTTAATAAAATCGTAACGATGATTCGCGTCAATAAAAATAACATCGAACTTCATGTTCAAACCAGCGTAATCAAAAGTCTTTGAATCACCATACACATGTTTTACTTTAGGGTTCTTTTTCGAAAAGAAACCAAACAAATCTTTATACACTCCATTAAAAGCGTCATCAGGCAAATTGAGAGTATATGCTTCATCGCAAACATCAGCAACATTACTTACACTCTGTCCTCTCCAAGTTCCTATTTCAAAATATTTGCAATTCGGAAAGCTTCTGCATAACGATTTTATAATAGCCAAGTCAGCAGGAGTAGAACCACCACCTAAAAAATCAACTACATCAAGAGTTTCCTTAAAGTCAGGTATAACCTCATTAATTTCGGCAACAGGCAAGCCTTTTGTAAATGCAGGGTGATGCTTCTTCACATATTTTTCCCATACACTATTATCATCAACCACCCTGTAAAGCAATTTAGGGTTACGGACAATTTCATAAAAAGCTTTAAATACAACACCAACCTGTTTTAACATATTCACTTATAAAAATATTAATGGGCAAATGTATATTTTTTAATTTGCCCATTAAATTACTTACTCCAATAAATTTTTAATACCCTATCGTATCACTTCAAATTTTTTATTTGCTATAGAGCCTTCAATACTATTTACCTTCAATAAATAAACACCTTGGCTTAAAATAGAGGTATTTATAGTTAAACTTGAAACAGCTGCCTTTATATTTTCTGAATAAACCACTTGTCCCATTAAGTTGTAAACTTTAACAACCGACCCTTGGGTTAGATTTTTACTAAAAGTCAAGGTAGCACGTTCAGAAGCTGGGTTCGGATAAATATTCACTTCTGTAATACTTGATGAAATATTATCTACCGCTAACGGAGCATTTACCTCTCGAATAACCCAGTTCTCATCATCATCAATCAACATGTTACCAGTATTATTATATATTGCCATTGTAAGTGGATGGAAAAATTCAGCATTTAAAGCTTGTCCGCCATTACCACTATACCCCTGTGTACCATTACCCGCCAACGTTGTAATAATTCCCGTTGAATAAATCACCTCTCTTATCACATTATTGCTTGCATCAGCAATATACATATTGCCGGTAGCATCAAATATTATTCCAGACGGATCGCTTAATGTTGCACTGGTTGCAGCAGCACCATCACCCGAATAACCCGCAGACCCAGTACCAACAACTGTATTAATTATACCCGTTGAAACTGTTACCTTACGTATTACATTATTTCCGCCATCAGAAAAATACAAATCGCCTGAAGCATCTAACATAACACGGGCAGGCGCTGATATTTCGGCGTTAGTAGCCGCATTTCCATCCCCCGTATAACCGGCCTTACCTGTACCTACCACAGTTGTAATTATACCTGTTGATGCAGTTACTTTTCGAATCCTATTATTATATTGATCAGCTATATATATATTACCTGAAGGGTCTAATACAATCCCGGTAGGATAATTTAATTTAGCAATAGTAGCTGCAATTCCATCTCCATTATAACCTGCACTATCATACTTGCCAACAGCAGGACCTGTACTATCGTATTTTCCAGCTATTGTTGTAATCATTCCTGTTGAAGAGGTTATTTTACGAATACAATTAGCATTGGCATCAGCAAAATATACATTGCCAGCAGCATCCAATCTAACATCGTATGCGCCCCATATTTCCGCACTGGTTGCAGGCCCTTTATCACCAGTATGGCCTGCAGCGCCTGTACCGGCTATAGTAGTAATAATACCTGTGGTAGCGTCTACTTTTCGCACTCTATGATTGCCCCACTCCGCAATATACATATTGCCTGTTGCATCTAAGCATATTCCATATGGGAAATAAAGTTCGGCACTGGTAGCAGCTATGTTATCGCCATTATATCCACCTGTATGTGTTCCTACAACAGTATTAATAACATTGGATTGGGCAAATAATCCTATACTTGTCACTAGGCCACATACAACAAAAAAGTTAGTAATTGTTTTTTTCATAATAATTGAGTGTTTCGTTTTTGTTGAAAGTAAATATAGCAAAATCCTTATTGACTATACTTTAAATAGACTCAAAAAATAAAAAGAGAGGTTACACGCAAATAAGTGCATCCTCTCTTTTTATGTTATTAAAATTATCTGACTATTATAAATTTCCCTTCCGATTGTAAACAACCTACACTAATGAATCTATAAAAATAAATTCCATTAGCCAGATTCTTTATATTAATAACCATCTTATCAGCATTAGCATAAACATTGGCAATCTTTACACTTCTTCCAAGTACATCAATAATTTCAAAATATCCTTCCGATATTTTCATTCCGTTAAACGATAAATTAATCTCTTCATTCGCGGGGTTAGGATATAATTTAATATTATTTGAAACCGAAATAACCTGAGGAACTGAAGTCAGAAGCGTATCTGAACACGGGTAGTATTGCCAGTAATCATTCAGGTAGTTACCTAAACTGTCAACTCCTGTACCCATATATCCATAATTATTTATCGTAAACTCAAATGCCCACCTGCGCTCTATTCCATTTGCTCCCATATTTGTAAATGTTGTCCACGCTTGGGTCACTGTATCGTATACATATCCATCCTTCAATGCCCCATTCGAATTTCCTCCTTCACATACATACGCTTTGCTTCCTATTACAAATGCCTCTGGCCCGCTCGATACCGGAACCGGCAAACTTGCTATCGATGCCCATGTATCATTAGTGGTATCATATTCCCAACTTCCGGTCAGGAAGGTTGGGTTATCATATCCTCCGCATATATATCCATGATTCCCTATTGAAAATGCAACTACTGATTCTACCTTACCCATAGGTATGTTATTTAACTGTTTCCAGGTATTTGCATGCGCATCATATACCCATGCATCCTGCAAATACGGTGGGCCTCCTTTTGAGCCTGCTATTACATATGCTTTATGACCTACTACAAATACATTCGCATCATACCGAGCTGAGCCAGGGAAGGTGGCCATTACCGTCCAGCTATTTGCTGTCGTGTCATACCTCCACAAATCATTCGATTCTCCTCCACTGCCTTGACCCAAGCCAACGTATCCGTTTCCCTCTATCTCAAAAGATATGCCTCCCATTTGACCTGCTCCGGGATATGCTGCTATACCACTCCAAGTATTTGTGTGTTGGTCCCATCGGTAAAAATCACTATAGTATGTACTGGACCCATTTGAGCCCCCGCCAACATATCCGTAATGCCCTATTGAAAAACTGGCACTCAAATATCTTACCACCCCGGGAAAGTTAGTCATCCTGTTCCAGCTATTACATACCTTAATTGGGTTTGGAGACCATTGCCAGTAATCATTCAGGTAGTTACCTAAACTGTCAACTCCTGTACCCATATATCCATAATTATTTATCGTAAACTCAAATGCCCACCTGCGCTCTATTCCATTTGCTCCCATATTTGTAAATGTTGTCCACGCTTGGGTCACTGTATCGTATACATATCCATCCTTCAATGCCCCATTCGAATTTCCTCCTTCACATACATACGCTTTGCTTCCTATTACAAATGCCTCTGGCCCGCTCGATACCGGAACCGGCAAACTTGCTATCGATGCCCATGTATCATTAGTGGTATCATATTCCCAACTTCCGGTCAGGAAGGTTGGGTTATCATATCCTCCGCATATATATCCATGATTCCCTATTGAAAATGCAACTACTGATTCTACCTTACCCATAGGTATGTTATTTAACTGTTTCCAGGTATTTGCATGCGCATCATATACCCATGCATCCTGCAAATACGGTGGGCCTCCTTTTGAGCCTGCTATTACATATGCTTTATGACCTACTACAAATACATTCGCATCATACCGAGCTGAGCCAGGGAAGGTGGCCATTACCGTCCAGCTATTTGCTGTCGTGTCATACCTCCACAAATCATTCGATTCTCCTCCACTGCCTTGACCCAAGCCAACGTATCCGTTTCCCTCTATCTCAAAAGATATGCCTCCCATTTGACCTGCTCCGGGATATGCTGCTATACCACTCCAAGTATTTGTGTGTTGGTCCCATCGGTAAAAATCACTATAGTATGTACTGGACCCATTTGAGCCCCCGCCAACATATCCGTAATGCCCTATTGAAAAACTGGCACTCAAATATCTTACCACCCCGGGAAAGTTAGTCATCCTGTTCCA
>Ga0206861_1122_pt1 | contig 11797 bp, 10 predicted proteins | sample Alteio_BWOrgCont_45_FD_152617 | JGI IMG/M metagenome (GOLD analysis project Ga0206861, IMG submission 152617) | Enriched cells from forest soil in Barre Woods Harvard Forest LTER site, Petersham, Massachusetts, United States -... | ecosystem: Environmental > Terrestrial > Soil > Temperate forest >... | reverse complement strand
TTTGTTCAACTATATTAAAGCATATACCGGAAGTGGAATTAAAGCCGGAGTAGATTCATCTGTAGCCAATGCTGAAGTTTCAAAAGCCAAAATTGAGTATATACAAACACTCGAAATTTACAATAAGCTAAAATCGGAGTTTGCTTACTATACCGGAATTAAGAACAAGAGTTTTGAAATTGATACCACTGCATACCATTTGCCTAATGCACTCTTGAGTCAACTGCAGTCGAATGTCTCTGTCGATTCGGTAAGCAGCAGTAACCCTATACTGCTTTTTTATAACAGCCAATGGAACTATGCTCTTGCACAAGAGAAGCTTACGAAAAAAAGTTATCTGCCAAAACTTTACCTGGTGGGAAGTGCCTGGATGCGTGGCTCCAGTATATCGCCGACAGATGGTTATCAAGATCTTTCAACAGGCTTAAACTACAGCCGTTATAATTATATGGGTGGCTTGGCCTTAACCTATAACATTATCGACATTGTTCATAGGAAAGACAAAGTTGCCACAGAGGATTTCCATGCCGAAGCCGTACATGAAGAATTAAATCAGCAAAAGTTGGTTTTAGAAGATCAATTGCAGCAGGCTGATATTTCCATTCAATCAGTATTAGACAGGGAAAAAGAAATTCCTATTCAATTGCAGGCAGCACAAAATGCATTCTCTCAAAAATCGGCGCAATACAATGCAGGCATTGCCAATATTGCAGAGCTTACGGATGCATCGTACTTGTTGTACAGGGCCGAAACCGATGCAGTTGAAATTCAATCGGACTTATTGAATACACTATTACAGAAGGCTATGGCCAATAATACATTAAACACATTTTTAAGTAATTTCTAAAAATAAAATTATGGTTGAATTCGCACTTAAACGGCCCATTACAGTAATAGTAATATTCCTGGGGATATTGCTATTCGCTATCATGGCCATTTTTACTATTCCGGTTGATATATTCCCAAAACTAAACTCACCAACAATTTATGTTATTGAGCCTTACGGAGGGATGTCACCACAACAAATGGAAGGTTTTTTTGCAACCCGTTTGCAAGATCAGTTCCTATACATCAACGGAATTAAGAACATTGAGAGTAAGAACATTCAGGGCCTTACTATGCTCAAGCTTACTTTTTACGAAAGCACCGACATGGCCGAAGCATCGGCACAGGTAGCATTGCAGGTAAGCCGTGCCATGAATTTCTTTCCACCGGGAGCAGTTCCCCCGCAGGTAATTCGTTTTGATGCTTCATCGTTGCCGGTTGGCGACTTGGTTTTCAGTAGCAAAACCCGTTCGTTGAAGGATGTGTACGATCTGGCTTTAACGCGCATACGGCCTTTATTCGCGTCTGTGCCCGGTCTGTCTGCTCCGCCTCCTATGGGTGCCAACGCCCGTACATTGGTAATGAATATTGATCCAGAAAAACTTCGCAGTTATAACATTACACCTGATGAAGTGGTACAGGCCGTTGTAAAGAACAATGTAATTACACCTTCAGGTAACGTACGAATTGGGAACACGATGTATCTTATCACCAATAACTCTCTCGAGGATAAGGTGAAAGAGTTTGAGGGAATACCACTGGTTACCAATGGTGCTTCCACTGTTTTCCTCAGCGATGTTGCAACTGTATCTGATGCGGCCGACGTTACAGTTGGTTATGCGCTGGTAAACGGCAAACGTTCAGTTTACATTCCTGTAGTTAAAACGGCAGATGCATCTACCATGGATGTTGTAAATGGCTTGAAAAGCAAGTTACCTGAAATGAGAGACCTTTTACCGGGTGATGTAAATGTTTCTTATGAATTCGACCAATCGGTTTTTGTAATAAATGCGGTAAAAAGCTTGGTAACCGAAGGTGCATTAGGTGCCTTGCTTACAGGGTTAATGGTGCTTTTGTTTTTACGTGACTGGCGCAGTTGCTTAATTGTCATCATTACCATTCCGGTTTCAGTTATTAGCGCGGTTATGTTTTTGAAATTGGCCGGGCAAACAATCAACCTGATGACCTTAAGTGGATTGTCTCTGGCTATAGGAGTCTTAGTCGACCAGGCCACGGTAACGATAGAAAACATTCACCAGCATTTAGAAATGGGCAAGAACAAAAAGCTCGCCATATACGATGCATGCAGAGAGATAGCTTTTCCCTTATTACTGATCCTGCTTTGCATCCTTGCTGTATTTGCTCCTTCATTTGTAATGAATGGTGTACCTAAGGCCATGTTCCTGCCTCTTTCATTATCTATAGGCTTTGCCATGATCATCTCTTTTTTCGCGGCGCAAATGTTGGTTCCGGTTATGTCGAACTGGATATTAAAAGCGGAGAAATACTCACATAAACATGGAGAAGAGCGTCCACATGCAGGGCTTACGTTAGATGAACAGGAAATTAGTGAAGTAAATACCCACCTTGACGAGGAATTAAAACATCCCGAACAAAATGATTTTTTCCAGAAGGTAAAATTGGCCTTTTTACGACGATTAGAAAAGCTATTACCTAAAAGAAAACTATGGGTAATGGTTTATTTTACCGGGACATTGGTTGCTGTTAGCCTTTGTTTCACCTTTATTGGTAAAGATATGTTACCCAAAGTTAACTCAGGGCAGTTTCAGTTACGAATAAAAGAACCTGATGGCATGAGGCTTGAGCGTACGGAAGAAGCCGTGCATAAAGTACTGGCTATTGTTGATTCAACGGTTGACAATCATGTATCCATCAGTTCTGCCTATGTTGGTTTAATACCCAGCAGTTTTGGCACGAGCAATCTATATGTATTTAACAGTGGTACACAGGAAGCCGTAATTCAGGTTGGCTTGGATGAAGGCTACAAAGTTAACCTCGACGATTTGAAAGAAAAACTGAGGAACAATATTCACAGATCATTGCCTGACCTGCGGATAAGTTTTGAGCCCATAGAGCTTACTGAAAAAATTATGAGCGGAGGCGCCTCTACTCCTATTGAAATTAGGGTTGCCGGAAAGAATATGGACGACATTGAAAACTATGCCGGTAAACTAAAGCAAAAACTCAGCGCTATTTCATATCTGCGGGATGTTCAGATACAACAGCCTTTGAAATTCCCGGTTATCCGCATTCACTTCGACAGATTTAAGATCGCTCAAATGGGTTTAAGCCTGCCAGATGTGGCACAATCGGTTACCGATGCTACCTCATCAAGCCGCTTTACGTATAAAAATCTCTGGTTAGATCAAAACAATTCGTACACCTATCAAACACAAATAGAAGTGCCTGAATATATGATGAATGACATGAGCCAGGTACAATCTATTCCGCTTATAAAAGGCATGAATCGTCCGTTCCTGGGTGACGTTGCTACCTTTTCAGTCGATTCTGTTCCGGGGGAATATGACCGTTCCGGCCCGAGGCGGTTTGTTACGGTAAGCGCCAACATCAATAAAATGGATTTAGGAAGTGCAACCAATGCGGTTCAGAAGTCGATTGCCGAAATTGGTGAGTTACCCAAAGGTTTGCAAATGCAAATAAAAGGTATGTCGAGTTTATTAATAGAAACCTTTTCGAGCTTACAAACCGGTTTACTAACTGCGCTTATTGTTATCCTATTGCTATTAGCTGCCAACTATCAGTCGTTTAAGGTTTCGCTTATTGTATTATCAACTACGCCTGCAGTATTGCTTGGTGCGTTGTTGTTTTTGTTAGCAACAGGTTCCACATTAAACCTGCAATCGTATATGGGTATTATTATGGCCATTGGCGTTTCGGTAGCCAATTCCATTTTAATAGTTACCAATGCTGAAACTCTTCGCCCCAAATACAAGAGTGCAATAGAAGCCGCTAAAGTAAGCGCATCAGTACGTTTGCGCCCCATATTAATGACAAGCCTTGCCATGATAGCAGGAATGATACCTATGGCAGCTGGTTTTGGTGAAGCAGGTGATCAAACCGCTCCGCTTGGAAGAGCCGTTATAGGCGGCTTAGCTGCATCCACCTTAGCAGCTTTGTTTATAGTGCCATTGGTTTATACGGTAGCGCAGCAAAAAGCTTCATTCAATGATACATCCTTATTACCTGAAAAACAATAATTCAAAACATATTTCATTATGAAAAACATTTTAAATATATCAGCAGTCATAATTATGTTCTCATTGCTACTTGCATCCTGCTCAAGAAAGGAGAACAATACATCCGAAAAAAAATCAGATGCAGTTACTTATCATTTATATGCAGTTAAAACGCAAGCCATTGCAACCACATTGCGCTTACCTGCCCAGCTTAACCCCTTTTATGAGGTAAGTATTTACCCACGGGTAACCGGCTACATAAAAACCCTTCCGGTTGATATAGGAAGTGTGGTAAAAGAAGGGCAACTGCTAATGGAAATGGAAGCGCCTGATGTAGAACAAAATAGTGTGGCAGCACAGGAACGTTATATAAAGGTGCAGGCTACCTATCGTGCAAGTAAGGATAATTATTACAGATTGCTAAATACCGCCAAAACAGCGGGTGCCGTTTCGCCTAACGATCTGCAATTAGCACAATCTCAGATGCAATCGGACAGTGCGCTTTGCAATAGTGAAAAAGCAAACTGGATGGCTATGGAATCGATGAAGGATTATTTAACTGTAAGGGCCCCTTTCGACGGAACTATTACACAGCGCAATGTTCACCCAGGCGCTTTAGTTACAACCGGTAACAAAACAGACATGACACCATTACTGGAATTGCAGCAGATATCGAAACTGCGCTTACAGGTAAAAGTGCCTGAAACCTATGCAACACAACTGGAAGATAATCAGAGCATCTCATTTGTAGTAGATGCGCTTCCGGGAAAAACATTCACCGGAACCATTAGCCGTCAGGCAAATTCACTGGATGATAAATACCGGAGTGAAGCTTTTGAAATAGATGTAAATAATACAAGTAATGTACTGATGCCCGGAATGTACGCAGAGATTATGCTTCCCTTAAAAGGACACCCAAATGCTTGCATTGTTCCTCAAACAGCCGTAGTAATTTCTACAGAGAAAAAGTATGTTATAAAAGTGCAGGATAATAAAACCGCATTAGTGGATGTTACAACCGGCAATGAAGATAATGGAATGATAGAGGTATTCGGAGGTATAAAAGAAGGCGATTCGGTTATTGAAAAGGCAAATGATGAAATAAAACCGGAACAGGTTATTAATTAAACCGTATAAAGTAATGTAACCATGCACAATAACTAATAATAGAAAACCATGAACACCATAAATGAAAACAGCAATGAAGAGCCTGAAGTAAAAAAACCTAAACTATGGGGTACGCTTTATGTGATATTAGGTATTGGTGGGCTTGCTTATGCAGCCTATCTGTTAATTAACTGCCGCGATATTGTTCCATTGGTTGGCGCAATGACTGCAGGCGTATTGATAGGGGTATTATCTATTTTTATGATAGCTTTGGGGTATAGAGTAATTAAACGCGATTACTGATTAACCCATCAATGCATTTACCATGAAGAGCTTGATCATTTATTTTTTGACCGGCGGCATTGTAACGGTATTAATAGTGCTTCTTGAAAAAAGCGGGCACAGGTTATTATCCGGTGTTGCCGCATTAATGCCTGTATTTACACTTGTTTCTTATATTTTTATTGGTGAATCACAGGGAGGTGTTGCAGTTAGCAAACATTCTATGTTTGTGCTGGTGGGTACATTGGTTACGTGGGTTCCATACATGCTTGTAATATCATTTGCAGCGCCTAAGGTTGGCGCTTATAAGGCAATTGCAATTGGCATGGCTGTATTTACGGTTCTTGCCCTTGGTTTTGTTTATATAGTTGGTAAATACAACTGGTTTAAATAGCAGGGTAATTTTAATTTTGCGGGTAATTGTTTTGTTAATTAATGTCAAAAAACAAAACATTACTTTTGTTGTGCCGTACATTAGTTTATAAAACCCCATTACTATGAAAATCATATCATTCCTCTCGGCGCTTTTATTAGTCGGAAGACTGGCGCTGGCCCAAGACACCATTGTGCAAACCAATGGCAGTAAAATTGTTGGCGTGGTGCAAGAAGTAGGCACTACTGAAATAAAGTACAAAAAGTATTCGACCCAGCAAACCAGCCCTGTTTATGATATTGAGAAGTATAAGGTGAGCATGATAAAATATGCCGACGGCACCAAAGATGTGTTCCCTGTCACTCCGGCCCCAACTCCCGCTCCTGCCACATCAACTGTTATTTACAGCAACTACCCATATTCTCCTTACCCGGTTACTGTAGATACAAATTTTCCTATAACAGGCGCTTATGTTTATTTCGGTGGAATGATATCGCCCTTGAACTTGTATGATGGCACGCCCATTAATAATTACTGGAACAATTTATATAGTTACGAAAGCACCCCGCCTAACATAAAGCAATTAAACACAGGCAATGCGCTAACCTATAGTTTTTATATGGGTGGCACTATGGTATTTCACAAAGTAAGTAACTGGAGCTATGAGTTTCAGTTTGAATACACACCGAGCCCTGCTGTATTAGACAGCGTATCGTACCCCGATGGTACCCATGGCAGCATATCTATTAAATACATGATGCTGAACGATGCCATACAATACACCCACAATATGGATACCGCAGGCAGGTTTCAGTTTGGCGGCGAAGTAAGCCTTGATATTGGTTTAACCTTTGGTTCAGAACATGATGTATTTTACAACTCACCCTCTTCTTCCTATTATTATACCCCTGGCACATCGCAGAGTTTTGATGGCGTACATGTCGGTTCGCATTTTGCACTGGTAGGTAAGTATTTCGTTAACAAGGCAAAAACTATTGGTTTTGAAGGAAGGCTTGGCTACAGGTTTATGAATTTCGGCCCTTCGGCATTTGATGATGCCTTAAGTGGATATAACGGTGGTTTAAATTTAAGCGGGGCATTTGCAAGTATTGGGCTGGTAATAAGGCTGCACTCTACCTACAGCGTTAGTTATGGCGATCAGTATTACTATGGCGAATAAGTACTTACGCAACTGTGCCAACCATAACCCCCTCATTGCGTTAACCTTAGCTTTTTACCGATAAAAAGGGCTTACAAAACGATACTTTTATTCGGTTCGCATAATATTTTCCGTAACGGAAATTTTGTAGCCGTAGATTGCAGGAAAATTTCAATCCCCAACTATTATGAAAAACACCATAAACAAACAAACTGAAACACTCAGAAAAAGCGTCGACAGTGTTTCCCATTCGTCGAAAGAAACCATTAAGGCATTGGTCGACTCGAACACTAAACAATTCGATTCGGTTTTAGACGCCAACAAAAAAACATTCGATTCAATTAGCAAGCTCCTGCACGAAAAAGAAGTAGACCCCGCTTTTATCAGTATCATCAAAAATACCTTTAACAAAAGCGTTAAGCTATCGGAAGATGTTATTGATACTGTTATCGATTCGCATTGCAAACGCATCGATCAATCTATCAATTTCGTGGCCCGGTTTATGGATGTACTGAAAACCGAAGACATGAGCAGCAAAGAAGGCATGGATAAATTACTTGAATTGGCTAAAGAAAACCTGGAGTCATCGACAAACCTTACCATGGAAAATATTGAGAAGATGATACACGCCTATTCGGAACATCTTAACCTTGCCCTAACCTTCAACCGTAAATTTGCTGAGAATGTACAATCGTATGCAAACTCGCTGATTGATAATCATGCAAAAAACAGGGAAAACTCATTCTCTTTCCCCTATTATAGCGATTTAGCATTTGATTGGTGGAGAAAACCGGAAGAAAAAGAAAAGACCAAAGCATAACCTCACCGGTTTCATTTATCGTCCCTGCAACTCGAATAAGATTGCAGGGATTTTTTTATTTCCTGCCTCCGCTTAAATACAATATGGTACATTACAGACAAGCTTTTACCCTTTATACCTAAAACTTAGGAACGCGGCTTTGCTTTAGCCTAAATTAGGGGTATGGTTATTCTATCAATTATAAAAACAAACTTGGCACTTTTAACAGTACTTATTTCATTTACACCAAATGGTAATGTGGTTAACAGGTAAATAAGTTGGTTTGTTTTGGTGTAAGAGCTCCGGAGCTGGATTTTCTCCGGGGCTTTCTTAGTGTATACTTATGATACAGGTTTTATCATCTAAAGTATTTTGTATTATTGATGTTTCATTTTAAAGCAAAAATTTCTACAATTCAATATTACAATTTATGAAATACAATTTACTGGGTAATACAGGTTTAAAAGTATCGGAGCTGTGCCTGGGCACTATGACCTTTGGTGGTAATAGCTATTGGGCGCGCATAGGTAAACTCGATCAGCAAGGGGCTGATGAGATTGTAGCCAGAGCAGTTGAGGGAGGAATAAATTTTATTGATACAGCCAATATTTATTCAGAAGGTATGGCTGAAGAAATTACCGGTAAAGCCATACGTAATTTAAAACTTAACCGCGACGACTTGATTATTGCCACCAAAGTACGCGGCGAAATGGGAACAGGACCTAATGACAGTGGTCTTACCCGCAAACATATATTGCGCCAAGTAGAGGCCAGCCTTAAGCGCCTTGATACAGATTATATTGACCTATACCAGATACACGGCTTTGACGCGCTTACACCAATAGAAGAAACGTTAGAAGTATTAGATGGTTTGGTTAAGAGTGGCAAGGTGCGTTACATAGGGTGCAGCAATTTGGCAGCATGGCATATTATGAAAGCTTCCGCTTATTCCCATTCCAACCATATTGCAAGGTTCGAATCGTTACAGGCGTATTATACCATTGCGGGCCGCGACCTGGAAAGAGAGCTTGTGCCAATGCTTCATGACCAGAAAATGGGCCTGATGGTATGGAGCCCGCTGGCAGGTGGTTTGCTTAGCGGCAAATTCAACCGGAAAATGGAAACAGAGGCAGACTCAAGGCGTACTCACTTCGATTTTCCTCCGGTAAATAAAGACAAAGCTTTTGATATTATTGATGTACTGGAGCCTATGGCTAAAAAGAAACAAGCTTCGGTAGCACAGTTGGCTTTGGGATGGTTGCTTCACCAAAAAGTGGTTACAAGCGTAATTATAGGAGCCAAGAAAATGGAACAGCTTAACGACAACCTGAAATCAATTGATATAACCTTTAGCCCCGATGAATTATTAAAGTTGGATGAAGTAAGTAAGCTTTCGGTTGAATACCCCGCCTGGATGATAGAACGCCAAAGCGATGGCAGAGTAAAGTAGTAATTACTTTTCTACCACCACATTCTCGGCAACAGGTTCCATTGTTTCCTGTTTCTTCCTGAAAATTTCTTTACGCATAACGTAAAGAAACACAGCGAAGATGATGAGCGCTGCAATACCTTGTAACATTACCGTATCGGGTGCGCCAATTTTTTTCGATAAGGCACCCACTACCAAAGCACCCAAAGGCTGCATGCCGAAAAATGCCATTGCGAAGTAGCTAATTACACGGCCCCGCATGGCAGGTGATGCGGTAGTTTGCAATATGGTATTACTTATAGTTACCTGTGCCATCATACCAAAGCCCACTATAACAGTAAACGCACAAGCCAACGGGAAACTACTCATGTGTGAAAAACCAATAAGCCCCACTCCGAATATAAACGTAGCTGCAAATAATATGGCCCGCATATTAGCTCCCGGTTTTAATGAAGCCAGAAAAATAGTACCGCATATGGCGCCTACTCCAACAAAACTGTTCAGGTAACCGTAAACAGATGCGTCGCCGGTAAATATTTCTTTTGCAAATACAGGCAGTAATGCATTATAGGGCAACACAAAAAAACTAATTAAGCCCAAGAATAAAATTATTAACCCAATAGCCGGATTAGCCTGTAAATACCGAAATCCTTCTACCAACTCCTCGCCTATCTTCTTAGTATGCTTGGTGGGCTCAGGTAGGTTAAGGCGCATTAACAATAATGATACAATTACAGCTACAAAGCTTAGCGCGTTTAATGCAAAGCATATACCCGCGCCATATTTAGCCAATACCATACCCGAAAAGGCAGGGCCCAATATTTTTGCCAGGTTAACCATTGATGAGTTAAGGGCTATGGCATTGGGCAGGTCTTCTTTCTTATCGACCATATTATACACCAGGCCCTGGCGTGCAGGTACATCAAAAGCATTTATAACACCCAGCAATACACTCAGGCCAAATATTTCCCATACCGTATAATTATCGAACAGCACCAAAATGGCAACCAATGCAGCCTGAATAAGTGATGCCAATTGGGTAATTAATAATACTCTGTATCTATTATACCTATCAGATATTACCCCACCCCATAGCGAAAGTAAGAAGCTGGGAAACTGTGTACAAAACACAGTCAACCCAAGCATGAAAGCGGAATGAGTCATGATATAGACTACCCAATACACTGCAGTACGTTGCATCCAGGTACCAATGAGCGATACAGACTGCCCAAAGAAATACAACCTATAATTACGACTGCTGAATGCCCTGAAGGTTGTTATATTTTTGATTGAAGCCATTTACGGAATATATTTCGACAGGCTCAATATGACGCCATTCTTCTTTTAAAACTCAAACTCACTTACATTTTATCTTTCTTCACGAAATTGGTTGCTGCCATAACAGCCATTAAAGCAAAACCAATAAAGAATATAATAACAGCCAGATTATCCTGACACGACATTTTACCGGCTTTGTAAAGTAAGCCGCCTATAACAAGGTTAAGCAAGGCCCATAATACATTTACCAAAGGAGATGAAGGCCCTTTGCCCGGTGGCTTGGCAAATGGTGTCGGGAAGTTATCGCCACAAACACCCTTTACAAAATGTGGCACAAAGTTCGAAATGAACGCACCCGACCAAAATATACTTACATAATGATACCATTCCATGTTTTTAAGTTTTTAATTGGTTTCTACTAATTTATTTAACAGAAGCAAAGCTTTTTGTATCAGTTCTTTTTCTTTATCGGTAAGCGATTTTTCAATAGCGCCTTTCAGCCATTCATCTTTATCGTACCGAACCTTTTCAATTAACTTATGGCCTAAAGGAGTAAGCGATACAAATACCTTGCGCTTATCATCTTTCGATGGAGTGCGCTTTATAATGCCCTGCGCTCCCATCTTTTTTAATATCTGCGACATAGATTGTGTTTTAACCCGTGTAAGCGCAGCAAGCTCGGTAGGCAATAGCGATTGCGCCCTGAACAAATGCGATATGGTTTCCACTTCCGTCATAGAATATACGCCCACCGAACCCGCCTGCTTGCGCAACCTTTTATGCAGGGCCGATATGGCATTCCGCAACGATGATGAAAGTTCTGTGGTATTCATATTAAACGATATTATTGTTTACTCCATTCTTCTACGGTAAGCACATCGGCCTGGCGAGGGAATATTTTAGTAGTAAGTACGGTATGTACTTCTGCATCTCCATCTGCACAACCATCCGACAAAACAGTAATGCGGTAATCTTTATCAGCCGCTTCGCGAAGGGTAGATAATACCACGCCGCCGGTAGCAATACCTGATAACACTATGTGTTGTATGCCTTGTGAACGAAGAACCACTTCAAGATCGCTACCGGTAAAAGCGCTTACACGGCGTTTAGTAACTGTAACGTCTCCAGCTTGTGGTGCAATGCGAGGATCAACCTTCATAAAGTCATCCATATTCAACTTGGCAAACCTTTCTTTACCACCGCCAAAGCTTTTGTTGTTTATGCTTACCTCTGGCAGGCCCGGCCTAAAACCTACTACCACATATATAACAGGCATTTTTTTTGCCCGTGCATTGGCTATAGCCGAGGTAACGCTGCTTATAATTGC
>Ga0206861_1121_pt1 | contig 11842 bp, 9 predicted proteins | sample Alteio_BWOrgCont_45_FD_152617 | JGI IMG/M metagenome (GOLD analysis project Ga0206861, IMG submission 152617) | Enriched cells from forest soil in Barre Woods Harvard Forest LTER site, Petersham, Massachusetts, United States -... | ecosystem: Environmental > Terrestrial > Soil > Temperate forest > O... | reverse complement strand
TTGAAAATGAATGGTATTTTTGCGCAAACAGTAAAAAGCTCAAAGACTTTATGAACTTTCTACTTTACGAACTTTAAAAACTGAGATGAAACCTTCTATACCTAAAGGCACCCGCGATTTTTCACCGCAAGAGATGGTGAAGCGCAACTATATTTTCGATACCATACGTGGGGTATTCCGTAATTATGGCTATTTGCCTATTGAAACCCCAAGCATGGAGAACCTCGATACCCTGATGGGTAAATATGGTGAAGAAGGCGACAAGCTTATTTTTAAAATACTGAACAGCGGCGATTTTTTAGATGGTTTAAAAGATAAAGATACAAGCGCTATGAGCGCCAAAGAAATGACCAAGTTCATTTCTGAAAAAGCGTTGCGTTATGATCTTACCGTTCCTTTTGCCCGTTATGTAGTGCAACACCAAAATGATATTACGTTCCCTTTTAAGCGTTACCAAATACAACCCGTTTGGCGTGCCGATCGCCCACAAAAAGGCCGTTACCGCGAATTTTACCAGTGCGATGCCGATGTTATTGGTAGCCCATCTCTATTAAACGAAGTGGAGTTGATACAGATGATTGATGATGTGTTTGCCAAATTGGGTGTGCCGGTAATTATAAAACTTAATAATAGGAAAATATTACAAGGTTTTGCTGAGGCTATCGAAGCTCCAGATAAGATGCTTGATATTGCAATTGCAATAGATAAGTTGGATAAGATTGGAGAGGAGGGAGTAAAGAAAGAGTTGGTAGAGAAAGGATTTTCCGGAAACCAAGTTACTAAGCTTTTTGAATATTTGATTTTAAAAGGTGATGTAATAAGAGGAGCGGAGAATATACATTACGAAGAAAATGTAAATAAAGATCCCTTGTATCTATCGGGAATGCTTTCAACAAAATATAATTCAAACAAAAACTTTGTTATAAACGAAACACTTAGCAGTGGTTATTTTGAATTGCAGAAAGTTGTTGGGGTTTTGAAAAATTATACGGAGTTAAAGGCAAGTGTTGTACCTGATTTTTCCCTTGCCCGTGGCCTTAACTACTATACTGGTACAATAATTGAGGTTCAAATTGATAGAGATAAATGTAAATCTGAATTCACAAGTAGCATATGCGGCGGCGGCAGATACGATGACTTAACCGGAATATTTGGGTTGCCGAATGTATCGGGTGTGGGTATTTCTTTTGGTGCAGACAGAATATATGATGTAATAGAAGAACTAGGTAGGTTCCCTAAGGATGTAGGAGGTACAACTAAAGTAATGTTTGTGAATTTTGGTGAAAGCGAAACCTTATATTGTTTGCCATTGGTTATAGAGTTAAGAGAAAATGATATTAGTGCAGAGATGTATCCGGATATTGCTAAATTCAAAAAACAGATGAGTTATGCAGATAATAAAAAAATTCCTTACGTGGTTTTTGTTGGTGCAGATGAAATAAGAAAAGGTGTAGTGAAATTAAAGAACATGACTTCGGGAGAAGAAAAGGAAATAAAATCTGACGAATTAATAAAGCATATTGTATGAAGCTTTTTGCAGTAAACAGTAAAATAGATTTTGCAACCATTAAGTCACTTTTGGCAGATAATGCACGTATCGCATTATCAGAAGAAGCTGAAAAGAAGATTGACAAGGCAAGAAAGTATTTGGATAAAAAGCTTGCAAGCTCTAAAGAGCCTGTATATGGTATTAATACCGGTTTTGGTTCGTTGCGTAATGTAAAAATTAATGTTAAGGATTATAGTCAGTTACAGACTAATTTATTGCGGTCACATGCCTGCGGTAGTGGTAACGAAGTGCCGGCAGAAATAGTTAAGATAATGCTGTTGCTTAAAGTGCAATCGCTTAGCTATGGGCATTCGGGTGTTGATGTAAGTACAGTTGAAAGGCTGATTGATTTTTATAACAATGATATTCTTCCGGTAGTATATGAGCAAGGTTCATTAGGCGCTTCAGGTGATTTGGCTCCGCTAGCGCACTTGTGTTTACCGTTAATAGGTGAGGGAGAAGTATACCATAAAGGGAAAAAGAAAACTGCCGCTGCTTTATATAAAGAGTTAAAATGGAAACCATTAGAACTTAAGCCTAAAGAAGGCCTTGCTTTACTGAACGGTACCCAGTTTATGAGTGCCTATGGTACCTGGTTAATATTACAAGCACAAGGCCTGACTGTTTTGGGAGATACCATAGCTGCAATGTCACTCGATGGATTTGATTGCAGACTTGAGCCATTTAATAAACTGGTGCAAGATGTCCGCCCGCATAAAGGGCAAAAAGAATGTGCTGCTTTTATTTTGCAAACCCTTAAGGGAAGCAAAATAGCTGTCCGCAAAAAGACTGACGTACAAGATCCATATTCATTCCGTTGCATACCACAGGTGCATGGCGCAATACGCGATGTGGTAGAGCACGTTCAAAGTGTTTTCTTAAAAGAAATTAATTCAGTTACCGATAACCCTTTAATTTTCCCGGATGAAGATGAAATAATTTCGGGTGGTAACTTCCATGGGCACCCACTAGCAATGGCATTAGATTATTTGAGTATTGCTCTAGCTGACCTAGGTAATATTTCAGAACGCAGAACCTATAAACTGATCTCGGGTGAACGTGGCCTGCCTGCATTCTTGGTTAAGTCTCCCGGGCTTAATTCAGGCTTAATGATATTGCAATATAGTGCGGCTGCAGTGGTTAGCCAGAATAAACAATATGCAACCCCTGCTTCGGTCGATAGTATTGTATCATCAAACGGACAGGAGGATTATGTAAGCATGGGTGCCAATGCGGCTACCAAGTGTTACAGAGTAATACAAAATCTTAAAACTATTTTAGCGGCTGAGCTTATTACCGCAGCACAAGCTCTTACTTTCCGTAAACCCGAAAAAACATCACCGGTATTAGAAACCATGCTTGCTAAATTCCAAAAGCAAGTTCCTTTTATTGATAAGGATAGGATTATACACGATGCTATAATAAAGGGCGTTGAGTTTATAGAGGGGAACCTTTAAAAAAAATAACGAATATCGAACTCTGAATATTGAATACTGAAATAAACAGCATTGGTATTCTACTTCGAACTTCAGAATTCAGTATTGGTTATTCGAAATTTTGTTCCAGCTAGGGTCTAATTCCTGTAACCGTATTTTGTGGTGGTGGTAATGCAGCCAATCCCTTCTTCGCTAAGTCGTAGTCGGGCTTTAATTGCAAAGCGCAGTTCCATGCAAAGCGTGCAGAATCCCATGCGTGAACGGTAAAGTATGCGCCACCCAGGTTGTACCAAAGGTCAGCATTGTTGTTGTTGGCAACTAAGCCTTTCTTTAAAGCAATAATAGCTTCAGGAGCTTTGTTTTCGCGGCCAAATTCCATAGCTTGTGTTAAGTACGAACTTGCCAACAGCGGGTAATACTGTTTTAAGTTTGGATGATCAGGGTATAGTTTCTTGGCATAGTCCCAGTATTTTTTTGAAGAATCTGGCATTTGCAATTTGTAAAATGCAATACCCAGGTTCAAATAACTATTGGTATAAGTGGGGTGCATTTGTATTGACCTTCGCAAAAGCGTTACTGATTTAGTAATGTACTGGTTTATTAACGCTTTACTTTCTTTACTCGTGTCTTTAATAGTTTCAGCCTTATCGAGGTAGCGTGCACCCGCATTACCAAGTACCATAACACTGTTAGGCGATACTTCTACATCGTGTATAAACAAGGTCATATCATTTTTCCACAAAACATTGCGTGTGGTACATTCAATACCGCATAAAACAACAAGTATTCCGGCAATTCCTATAATCACTTCTCTTTTTTTAGCAAACTCAGGGCTACGGATAAACCCGTAAGAGAGCAATACTACAAAGCCCAGCGAAGAATGGAAAGCTAAGCGTTCGCCCATGGTAGCACCAACATCAACTACAAAGTTGGTAACCATAGCTAAGTTCGCCAGGTAAAAGAAAATGGGGAAAGCTAATATCCTTTTTTGCAGAAGCAATTTAAAGCCCCAGTATATTATAGCGGCATAACTGATAATGCAAAGCCATACCATTGGGTCGTTAAAACTGCGGTAAGGCAATTGGTTGTATGAGTAATCACTCGAAAGCGGGTAGGGTATAAAGAGCATGAATAGATACTTGCCCAGTACATAAATTTCGGACGCTATTTTTTGCGAATGGGTAGCAAGCATATATGGGTTGTTCAATATCTCATCACTCGGTACATTATGCGGCACTCCCACCGATTTTATACGTATTATCATATAAAGAGCAACAACTGCCAAATAAGGCGCAGTATTCAATATTGTATTCTTAACGTCTTTTTTAGCAACGGTATAAAAGAGTATGGGTAAGAGAAATATAAGTGTTAAGGCATACTCTTTGGCCAGCATGGCTAAAAAGAAGAACAAAGCGCCTAAATACAGATCCTTCCCTTTTTTCTCTCCTTTTTCAGCCTCGGCATATCGCAATGCGAAAATAAAGGTGAGTAAAATAAATATGAGCGATAACATTTCGTCTAAGCTCTTAACATTGGCCACCACTTCGGTATGCATGGGATGGATAGTAAACAACAAGGCAGCAAGGAATGCAATATCTTCCCCCTTTTGCATATTAATCAATAGGTAATTATTCAGAAAGTAAAAGACGACCAGTATGCAGCACATATATGCCAGTATACTAATAGCATGACGGGCCAACGGGTCTTCGCCCGTTATGGCATGTTCAATAGCAAATACCACAATAGATAAAGGCCTGTACCTACCACCGGCCAACATTTGGTTGGCATTCATTTGGTGGTAATAGCTATAATAGGCATCGTGAGACATGATGCCTGGTATTCCACTAAAGCCCTGCTGTACAAATTCGTTCTTGGCAATTACTATACCATCGTCAAGTGCATATTCGTTTAATATAGAATCGGCGTAAAATACCAAGCCCAATGTTAAAAGTATAATGCATTTAACTTTAAAAGTGAAATTGAAAATAGGAGTAGAAAGCGTGGTTCCTTCTTCCATTATAGGTATATCAATTTAAATTGAAGCCTTTTAATAAAGCTACGGTAGTTTTTGCTCAAAGCTTTATCAAGCATACGTATGTCCTTATATTGTTGAAACATTTCTATCAATATCATATCGAAGGCCGAACTTTCCACAAAATTAATTTCTGATTCGAAACCACAAACACATAATGCTCCGGTAGTCTCTAAAAAACGTTTTATAGTCTTTTCGTCGGTGTTAAGTGTTTTGCAACTTCCAAAATGCAATATTTTATCCTGGCAGCTATCCATTAGCATATCGCCCAATTCATCCAGGGTAACAAATTCTTTGCCTACCTGTATACTTTCCGGCTGACCATGGAAAGCAAAATAGCCTATAGAATAGGGAGCGTATTTTTTTTGCTTCCAGAGAGATAGGTAGTATTCCAGGTTTTCGCGAGTGCCACATTGCTTGTATATGAACTTTACCTCGAGATTTTGTTGTAAAAAAGTAAGGGCAGCACGAACGCTCGAATTGTCGCGCAAATCTTTTTGCCAATCGCCTTCCACGCAAAATACATTCTTCTTATAACTCTGTGCTAATCCCATGGCCTGTTTTTTTATTGCCCCGCAAAAATAATGGTAAAAGGGCGGTCATAATACCACTATTAACTTATATTTGACTGAAAATTAACTTTTTTTTCAACCCCGGCCATGAAAGACTTGGATAAGAGGCTCGAGATTATTTATAAAGAAATAGAAAAAATTTTATCTTTGCAAAGCGAGTTACACAATACTGTTAAAGTTCTTAAGTCTGAAAATCAGGATCTTACGAATAAGATGAGGACGGTGGATGAGCAGTTAAAAAAGGCCAGGGAAGCTGCAGAAACAGCTCAGAAAGAGAAACTTAATCATAACACACAACAAAACCAGGAAATAAACAATAAAATAGACGAACTCTTAAGTGAAGTAGAGCGATGTATAACATTGCTGAAAAATTAAGCCAACAAGCAGAGATACAGTGAAAACCAATACAATAAACATAAATATCTCAGGAAGGGAATACCCGGTGAACATAACCCCTGATACAGAGGCAACCATGAAAAAAGCGGTTGAACTTGTAAATGGCCAGGTTAAGGATTACTCTTCTTCATACGCTATAAAAGATCCGCGCGATCTATTAGCAATGTGTGCCTTACAGCTTGCTTTTCAGCATTTAGAACATGGTAAAACTGTGCAGTTTAACGAAAAGATAGAGGAAAAGTTAAGCGCTATCGAAAAGGTATTGCACATTTAGTAAGCGACTTCTTTTAAGGGTTCATAAAAAACAAACATCTCCATGAACCTAGATATAGTAACCATTATTGTAATTGTAGCCGCAGCCGTTGTTGGTCTGGGGCTTGGGATTTTAATAACCGCCACCATTATTCGAAAGAATATTGAAAAAAAGGGGCAGGAAATTATAAAAGACGCTGAAAGACAGGGTAATACCATGCGCGATAAAAAGATGTTGGAAGCCAAGGAGCGGTTTTTACAACTTAAAGCCGAGCACGAGCAACAGACAATTGAGAAGAACAAGACCCTTAACCAGATAGAAACCCGTGCAAAACAGAAAGAACAGGCGGCAGGACAAAAACTGGAGCAGGTTCAGCGCAAGGAAAAAGAAACAGAAGGGCTTAAAACAACCCTTACTGAGCAATTAAAGATTGCTGAGATAAAGGGTGAAGAATTGGCTAAAATGCATCAAAGGCAAGTACAGCAGTTAGAAGTTTTATCTCAAATGTCGGCTGAAGATGCTAAAACGCAATTGATAGAATCTTTAAAATCGGATGCTAAGTCGCAAGCGACAGTGCTGATTAAAGAAATTGTAGATGAAGCTAAGCTTACTGCTAATATGGAAGCTAAGAAGATCATCATCCAATCTATACAACGTATGGGCGTTGAACAAGCGGTAGAAAACGCAGTTGCTGTTTTTAATATTGAGAACGATGAAATGAAAGGCCGTATCATTGGCCGTGAAGGACGTAACATACGTGCGCTGGAAGCTGCAACAGGTGTTGAGGTTATTGTAGATGATACCCCCGAAGCTATTATTATATCATGTTTCGATCCGCTTCGTAGAGAAATTGCACGTATGTCGTTACATCAATTGGTAACCGATGGCCGTATTCACCCTGCGCGTATTGAAGAGGTTGTTCAGAAATGCCGCAAACAATTAGAGGACGAAGTTGCCGAATTAGGTAAACGTACAGTAATAGACCTTGGTTTAAATAATCTGCATCCTGAATTGATACGATTGGTGGGTAAAATGAGATACAGGTCATCATATGGCCAGAACTTATTACAACACTCGAAAGAGGTTGCTAACCTTGCCGCTACTATGGCCGCTGAGCTTGGATTGAATCCTAAGGTTGCTAAACGCGCCGGCTTATTGCACGATATTGGAAAAGTGCCTGATGAAGAGCCTGAATTGCCACACGCAATATTGGGTATGAAGCTTGCTGAAAAGTATAAGGAGAAGCCTGAAATATGCAATGCTATTGGCGCTCACCACGATGAAATTGAAATGAACAGTTTGTACTCACCAATTATACAAGTATGTGATGCTATATCGGGTGCACGCCCGGGCGCACGTCGCGAAATGGCTGAACAATATATTAAGCGTTTACGCGACCTTGAAGCATTGGCTATGTCGTATAAAGGTGTTGAAAAAACATACGCTATACAAGCAGGCAGAGAATTGAGGGTTATTGTTGGTAGTGAAAAAATTACCGACAAAGAAGCCGAAGTAATGTCATTTGAAATAGCGCAAAAGATACAGAATGAAATGACCTATCCCGGCCAGGTGAAGGTTACTGTTATTCGCGAAACAAGGGCAGTTAGCGTGGCTAAATAAATAGCTAAAGTATTTTGACTGCGCACGTAATGCAGTTGTATTTAATAGTAAATGTTTTAGCGGGTTGCTTATGACCAAAATTCTATTTTTAGCCGATATAAATTCTACCCACACCCGTAAGTGGGTGCTAGCGGTTGCAAAGGAAGGATTTAAGATTGGAATTTTTAGCCTTAATAAAGCTAATACCGATTGGTTTAAGAACGTTCCGAATATTGAATACTTGTCAGATAGTATTGCTGTAGATAGCCGTACCATAAAAGACTCCGGTAAACTAAGTTATTTTAAAGCGGTACCAGCTCTTAAAAGAGCAATAAAAGCTTTTAAGCCTGATGTTATACATGCTCACTATGCCACCAGTTATGGTATGTTGGGTGCGCTTTCCGGTTTTCATCCCTTTATTATTTCTGTTTGGGGTAGTGATATATATGAGTTTCCCAAAAAATCATGGCTACACAAGTACCTGCTTAAACGGAACTTAAGAAAAGCCGATCGCATATTATCTACAAGCCGTTCTATGGCTTTAGAAACTGCAAAGTATACTAAGGCAAATATTGATGTAACTCCATTTGGTATAGATACAAATTTGTTCAAGCCACAGAAAGTAAAATCAATATTTGCGGAGAATGATATTGTAATTGGTACTATTAAAGCCTTAGAACCCGTTTATGGTATTAAGTACCTGTTAGAAGCCTTTGATATAGTCCATAAAAAACGTACTGATATTTCTTTGAAATTGCTGATAGTTGGAGGTGGTTCACAAGAAGCTGAGTTAAAGCAATTATGCAAAATATACAGCTTAGGAAACAATGTGAAATTTACCGGGTGGATTGGTTATGAAGAGATTCCAATTTACCATAACATGCTTGATATATATGTAGCGCTTTCAGAAAGCGAAAGCTTTGGAGTTTCCGTATTAGAGGCATCGGCTTGCGCAAAACCAGTTGTTGTATCTAATGTAAGTGGCTTTGCCGAAATAGTTGAGAATGGTGTGACAGGTATTATTGTTCCGGTAAAGAACGCCAGAGTTGCAGCCAGTGCTATTGAAAAGCTTATTAACGATAAGGAATATGCCAGGCAAATGGGCGAAAACGGGCGGAAAAAAGTAGAGGAGTTTTATAATTGGACATCAAATATTAATGATATAGTCAATATATATAATTCTGTTCTGAAATAGCCGGAATGAAGTTAATCATACTTACTCAATATTTCCCACCCGAAGTAGGGGCGCCACAAAACCGCCTTTACGAAATTGCAGTCCGCTTAAAACAACACGGCATAGATATTGAAGTACTTACGGCCATGCCCAATTATCCTAAAATGGAAATTCATGAGGGGTATAAAGGCAAATGGTATGTTAACGAAATGATGGGCGGTATGACAGTTCATCGTGCCTGGATATGGGTAAGTAAGAGCAAAGGAATTATATCTCGCTTGATGAATTATTTTTCTTTCGTGTTTTCTTCCATGTGGATTGGGTTGTTTAAGCTCGGCAAGGCTGATTATTTGTTGTGTGAATCACCTCCTTTATTCTTGGGTTTGTCGGCATTAGTTTTAAAGCGTGCTAAACATGCCAAGCTTATTTTCAATGTGTCTGATCTTTGGCCAGAAACAGCTGAGAAGTTGGGATTGATAAATAATAAATTCCTGTTAGCAACCACTAAAAAATTAGAAGAGCATTTATATGCAAGTTCAGCTTTTGTAACCGGGCAAACGCAAGGAATTGTAAAGAACATAAAAGATCGTTTTCCTAACAAGTTGGTTTATTGGTTACCCAATGGGGTCGATATGAGCTTTTATAAAGAAGAAGATATTGTAAGCGAGTGGAGGAAAGAAAATGGGTTTACTCCCAATGACTTTTTAATACTTTATGCCGGTATTATAGGCCACGCACAAGGCTTAGAAGTGGTTTTGAAAGCAGCTGAGAATACAAAGGACCAACCCATTAAATGGATATTATTGGGTAGTGGCCCCGAGAAAGAAAAATTACTTGGCATGAAGGAACAAATGAAGCTTGATAATGTTTTCTTCTTCGATCCTTTACCCAAAAGCAAAATGCCCGATGTTTGGAAATCAGTAGATGTTTCATTGGTTCCTCTGCGTCGTATCGATCTTTTTAAAGGAGCTATCCCATCAAAAATATTCGAATCAGTAGCTATGAAAAAAACATTGTTGCTGGGTGTAGAGGGTGAAGCAAAAGAATTATTTATTGATGAGGGTAAAGCAGGTCTTGCCTTTATACCTGATGATGGAGTTGATCTGGCAAATAAAGCGTTATATTTATTGAATAACAAAGCCGAAATGGAGGCTATGGGGGCAAGCGGCAGAAACTACGTAAGTGTTAAGTTTAATCGTAATACTATTGCCGCCGATTTTTTTAAAGTACTAACTGATTTTAATAATGGCGTTGCTAAGTAAAATTAAATACGGTTTGCTTTGCCTGGTGCCATTTTTAATGTGCATCTACCCCTATATGGCTGCTTGGCCCATTATAGGATACTTTGTTTGCTGGTTGCTGGAAGGTGACTTAACCAGAAAGGGCAAGGCTATAATTCAAAATAAATTTGTATGGCTCTTTTCCGGGTTCTATTTGCTTTACCTGATACGTTTTCTGTGTTCGGGCAATTATAGTGTGGGTTGGCCCATCATGCAGGTAAAGCTTAGTCTTTTTCTATTCCCCTTATTACTGGTATCAGAAGGTGTAAAGAGTATCAAAGAACAAAAAATGTTCATTTACACATTCATTGCAGGTTGTATAGTTAATGGGCTAATATGTATTGGTTATGCAACTTGGAATCTAGTAGTAAATAATGTATTCGTTTTTCAGTACATACAGTTCTCTATTATGTTGCACCCCAGCTATTACTCTATGTATATAGATGTTGTAATGCTTCTGGTGTTTTATTTGTTTACCAATAGCAGTGTTGTGTTAGATAAAATAGAGAAGCTTTTCCTATTAAGTTCTGTTTTCTTTCTCTTGTTCATTCTTGTGCTGTTACAATCAAAAATGGGAATGTTTATTTCGGCGGCTTTAATTGTGGTGTTACTTGTTAGGTATGGAATAATGCGTGGTTATAAAACTGCTATTGGGCTTTTGGTTACAGGCCTGGTGGTCTATTTCATCACGTTCCATTTTTTAATAGGAGCACGTTCAAGGGTTGCAGGGGCTGAAGAAGTTATTCAATCGAACAAGATAAGCGCGGGCTCTACTGAATCTACCCAAGTAAGGTATTATGTATGGACTGCGGCGCTTGAAGTAATAAAACAATCTCCTGTTTTTGGAGTCGGCATAGGTAATGAATCGCCTATTTTGGTTAGCCAATATGAAAAGGATGGATACACCGGAGCCGCAAAAGAAAAATTGAACACGCACGACCAGTATATTCAAACTACAGTATCGACCGGTATTATAGGATTGCTGCTTCTAATCGCCGGTTTTTTGTTCCCATTTGTAAAGGCCGTTAAAGAACGGAGATTTATATACGGTACATTTTTGGTAATAGTTGCTGCTAACTTTCTGGTGGAGGCTATGTTCGAGTTGCAAAGTGGTACCATATTTTTTGGGCTGTTCAATTCGCTTCTTATGTTTAATTTCGTGATATAAAATAATAATATGATAAGCTTTTCTCCTCCGCGTATAGATGATAAGATAGTGGAAGCTGTTTCTGAAGTATTGCGTTCGGGTTGGATAACAACAGGACCTAAGACTAAGCTATTTGAAAAGAAGATAGCAGAGTATTGCGGAGTAGGCTCTGTACTTTGCCTTAATTCGGCAACAGCAGGATTAGAGTTAGCCCTTCGTTGGTATGGAGTTGGCCCCTGCGATGAAGTTATTTTACCGGCATATACATATGCTGCTACGGCTAATGTGGTAATGCATTGTGGCGGTACTCCTGTATTGGCTGATGTAAATAAAGATGATTTTAATATTTCACTTGCTGAAATTGAAAAGAAGATAACGGCTAAGACCAAGGTTATAATGCCTGT
>Ga0206861_1120_pt1 | contig 11848 bp, 6 predicted proteins | sample Alteio_BWOrgCont_45_FD_152617 | JGI IMG/M metagenome (GOLD analysis project Ga0206861, IMG submission 152617) | Enriched cells from forest soil in Barre Woods Harvard Forest LTER site, Petersham, Massachusetts, United States -... | ecosystem: Environmental > Terrestrial > Soil > Temperate forest > O... | reverse complement strand
GCTTTGCTATGATTACCTGCGCAATGCGCTCCCCGTCATTTATCGTAAACTCCTCATTCGATAAGTTAACCAACAATATTTTCAATTCACCCCTATAATCAGCATCAATAGTCCCTGGTGAATTCAGCACCGTTATACCGTTTTTAAATGCAAGTCCGCTGCGTGGACGAACCTGCGCTTCGTGCCCTTCCGGTATTTCCATAAACAATCCACTTGGCACCAAAACTCTTTCTAAAGGCTTCAATACCATTGGCGCATCAATATTTGCCCTGACATCAAACCCCGCAGATGCCACTGTGGCGTAACTTGGCAAGGGATGTTTCGATTTATTTATGATCTTGATCTTCATTGTATAGTATATAGACGTTATTTCTTCTTAAGTATTGCAAACGATGGCCTCTCTATTAAAAAGACCACAGTTGCAAATACTAAAATCATTAAATTATTTAACACCAATGTAATCGCGTTCGAACTAAAATGCATTTGCTCACTTATAAGATACAAAGCTAATGATAAACCAAAGTATAAACCAATACGCGGAAGATCAAAATCGACAGGGAAATATTTATTGCTCAGGAAGTAGGATACAACCATTTGCGAAGCATAACAAATAAGTGTTGCCCAGGCAGATGCCATGTACCCATAATACTTAACAAACACCACATTTATAACGATAGTTATTATTGCTCCGAAAACTGTGAGATAAGCCCCAAACATAGTTTTATGCGCCAACTTATACCACATAGATAAATTGTAAAATACCCCAAGACAAAGATTAGCCATTAATAAAATGGGAACTACTTTCAAGCCAGACCGGAAATTCTTACCCACAAAGTATTGTATCCACGATAAGTTGAACATTGTGCCCAAGAAAATAAGCAGGCATATTATTATAAAGTACTTAGTAATATCGGCATAGTTCTTCTTAAAGTCAGGATCTTTGGCAGATGAGAAGAAAAAAGGTTCGGCGGCGTATTTATAGGCTTGAACAAACATGGTAATGATGATAGAGATTTTATAACAAGCGCCATAAATACCTATTTGCTCACGGGCAGTCTGTTCGGGTTTAATTAAGTAAAGCAAGATAAACCGGTCAAGGGTTTCGTTTATCATGCCTGCAAAACCTGCTAATAATAGAGGAAGCGCATACGGTAATATTTTCCGTAATAGCACGCCATCAAAATGCATTCCGGCTTTTATCATATCTGGCAGCAAGATAACCAGCGTCAATCCACTCGAAAGCACTTGAGAAATAAACACATAGCCAACACCAATTTCAGGGTTATAAATATGCTGCACAAATCCGTATAATACACTATCCGGGTGGGCTAATATTTTAGGGCAAAGCACAATAAAAAACACATTGAAGACTATATTGCTAAGTATATTAAGTGCCTTAATTACAGCAAAGTTGCGTGCTCTGTTTTGTTCTCGTAACTTGGCAAATGCAATTGATGAAATTGCATCGGTACTAAGTATAATGGCAACCCAAATTATATTCTCAGGGTGCGCCGGATCTTTAACAAAGCTAGCTACGGCATCTTTAAAAAACCAGGCCAAAGCCAAAAAGATAATAGACGTAATTGTAACTGAAGTAAGTATAGTGCTGTATACCTTCCGCTTGTCTTCCTGCTGACGCGAAAAATTAAACAGCGATGTTTCCATACCATATGTCAGAACAATGTTAAGGAAAGACATTGATGCATATAACGACGTTACTGTACCATAATCAGCGGTTGAAAATGCACGCGTATAAAGCGGTACCAGCAGGTAGTTAAGTATCCGCCCTACAATACTCGGAAGGCCGTAAACGACTGTCTGTCCTGCTAGGGCTTTTAATGGTTTCAATCAGTATTTAAATATATCAGCGGGCAAATTGAGGTTTGCGCTTTTCAATAAACGCATTAATGCCTTCTTTAATATCTTCTGTAGTAAAACATTTTCCAAATTCTGTCAGTTCGGCCTCAAAACCTTGTTGGGTTCCGTCATATGCATTAGTAGCTCTTATTACGCTGCTTATTGCTTCAGGAGATTTCGTCTTTATCACATTCAGCAATTCAATGCATTTTGCAATAAGCGCGTCCGGTGCCACTACATAATTTACCAACCCCAACTGCAATGCTTGTTGCGCTGGTATCATACCCGCTGTCATCATCAATTCGAGCGCTTTGCTGCGTCCAATGTATCTTACCAATCTTTGTGTTCCGCCATAACCCGGTATAAGGCCGAGGTTCACTTCAGGTTGGCCAAACTGGGCATTCTCTGATGCTACACGTAAATGACATGCCATAGATAATTCGCAACCACCACCTAATGCAAAACCATTTACAGCTGCAATTACAGGTTTTGGTGAATTTTCAATGACTTGAAATATCTCTTGCCCCGACCTGGCCATTGCCTTGCCCTGATCGCCACTAAGGCTCATAAATTCTTTAATATCAGCACCGGCAACAAATGCCTTTGGGCCAGAACCTGTAATAATTATACCAGCAACGGACTTATCGGCAATAGCTTGTTTTATGGCTTCACCAATTTCTACAATGGTTTGCCTATTAAGTGCATTTAATTTGTCAGGTCGGTTAATAGTAATAATAGATATACCGTCTTTATTTTCGGTAATAAGATTTTGAAATGCGCTCATATAAAAATATTAGAAATTCCTATGTTCTTTAACCCACTGGCGAATGTACTCCACAATAACGCCCGTATCGGTACCTGGAGGGAATAACTTACCAACTCCAATTTTTGATAATTCTTCCATGTCTTTTTCAGGAATAACTCCCCCACCGGTCAACAAAACATCTTCCACACCCTTCTCTTTCATCATTTTAATGATCTTAGGGAAAGCTGTATTATGTGCGCCAGAAAGTATACTCAACCCAATGACGTCCACATCTTCTTGAAGGGCAGTATTAACCACACTTTCAGGTGTTTGATGCAGGCCTGTATAAATAACCTCCATACCGGCATTACGTAAAAAAGATGCTATAACCTTAGCGCCTCTATCGTGCCCGTCGAGCCCAACTTTAGCAACCAATACTCTTATGGGCCTCTTTATGTCTGTTTTATTATCCATTTGCCCCGCAAATTTATGATATATTCCCCAACAGAAGTTTTTCTACCACTCTAGGGTAAAATTCGTGTTCGAGTTTGTGGATATTATTGGCCAGTATTTCAGGAGTATCAACACTTGAAACAGGACACTCCTGTTGGAAAATTATCTTCCCCTCGTCATAATGCTCGTTTACAAAATGAATGGTTATTCCGCTTTTTTTCTCTCCATTAGCCACTACTGCTTTATGCACATTCATACCATACATTCCTTTGCCACCATAGGCAGGCAAAAGAGCCGGGTGCACGTTTACCATTTTACCTTCAAAAGCTTCAATTAGGTTTGCCGGAATCATCCACATAAACCCTGCTAATACTATAAAATCTATCTTCTGTTTAAGTTCCTCAACAACCTTATTGGTATTGTAAAATGTATCTCTGTCAATTACTAAACAACGAATGCCCATTTTACTGGCACGGGCTAATACATTAGCCTTGGGGTTGTTAGTTATAATCAGCGATATGGTAATTTGTTCATGCCCCTTGAAGTAATCCATAAAACGTTGTGCGTTTGTACCCTCCCCTGATGCAAATATGCCAATGCGTATCATTCTCTGTTTTTGACAAAAATAAGGGGTTTAATAACATCTACCTGTTAGAAAATCATGTATTAGGTGGGTATAGTAGCCTATATTTGTAACCAATTTTGTGTAATTACGTATTAGAAACTCCGTAAAAGACTTTATGTTGAGAAATACTATACTTCGATTTTTTTTAGTTCTGTTTTCGGCCCTTACATTAAATAGTTTTGCCGGAACCATTTACTGGGTAAATAATGGCGGTAACTGGAACGATGCCAAGCATTGGTCACATAATAGTGGCGGTAATGGCGGCGCCGGCATACCCGGTATTAACGATGATGTAGTATTTGACGAAAACTCTTTTAGCGCACCTAATGAACAAGTTACCATAACAGGTAACGCTATATGCCATGGCCTATTTTGGATGCACGATGCGGAATTAGCGACATTGAGTGGTGGTACCCTATCTAATTTAGATATTTATGGCTCCGTAAATATAGAGGCTGCTATAAACTTTAAATACACTGGTACTGTTCATTTTAAAGCTACCCAACCTGGCAATATTATTAACATGAGTATTGGTAAATTGACCAATATTTATTTCGATGGTACGGGCTCATGGAAACTAGGCAATTTATTATTTGCATCGAACATTTATCTGAATTCGGGTCAGCTTTCTGCTAACGGCTACGAATTAGCATGTAGTTATTTGAATATTACCGGAACCAACCCAAAAACATTAGACCTTAAGAAATCAACCCTTTATGTTGAAAACCTATTAAATGAGCAAAATTCTGGCAATCTTCAATTAGATACTACAAATACAAAGATTTATTTTGAGCGCCACAGAGTAAATAGCTTTAGCGCTGCTTTGCATAACACTCGCCGAGTTTTTTCAGTTGACTCCTCTCATACCAAACAAACAAACCTAACTTGTAACTACCAAGATAGTTTAGGCGGGGCCACTCACGTTTGTAATGGGGTTGCTTGGATTGATACAGTTTATTCACCGGATTCAGGACCTTTCTCATACACATGGGGTAATGGAGATAGTACAGATACTGCAACGGCACTTTGTGCTGGTAGTCAAAGTTATCAGGTTTATGATGCTTCTGATGGTTCTTTGTCAGCACCATCATTTGTTACTATTACCGAACCTAATCAATTATTAATTTCATACTCTGTCAGGCAACCTGTCTGCTCAGGTTCTTGCAATGGCTGGTATCATTATTATGTAACAGGCGGTACCCCTTCCTATTCCTTTTCTTGGACAAACGGTGGCCCAAAGGGTACAACACCTGGTGGTATCACTCATTATTTATACGATAGTAGCCTTTGTGTACTGCCAATTTCTTCTCCTTATAAGATTCATATTGCAGATTCTAAGGGATGTCATAATATAGTTAAGCCAAACCCAATCACAGCAACTGCAGCGGTAACTGTAACAGCAACATTTACACCACCGACGTGTTCGAATAGTTGCGATGCCACTGCAACGGCCACCCCTAAAGGAGGTCATGGAACGATTTACACCTATAAATGGAATCCTACTGGGCAAACCACTAAAACAGCTACAGGTCTTTGTGCAGGAACAACTTATACTGTAACGGCTTATGATGATTCATTATGCTCGGCAACTGCAACTGTAGCCATTGTAGGCCCGCCTGTAGTTAATGTAAGCATAAACCCACCAACTAACGTAACTTGTTTTGGTTTATGCAATGGTAGCGCTACAGTTGTGGCATCGGGTGGTGTTGGCTCATTTACCTATTTATGGAACACTACACCTGCCCAAACCGGTGCAACTGCTACCGGACTTTGTGCGGGCACCTACAAAGTTATTGCTACCGATACCCACGGTTGTAAAGATTCTGCAAATGTAACTATCACCCAGCCTAACCCTCTTATAGGTACTTTAGGCACAACAAATAATCCTTTATTATGCAATGGTACTTGCAATGCTTCTGCATCTGTTAGTGTGTCGGGTGGCACAGCTCCTTATACCTATAGTTGGAATACTGTAAATACAAATGCCGCCATCAATAATTTATGTGCCGGTACCTATATAGTAGATATAACAGATGCACAAGGTTGTACTACTGCTGATACAGTTGGAATAACACAACCAAGCCCTTTAATTGTTAATGTTAAGTCTGCTGTTAACCCTAGTTGTAATGGCACCTGTAATGGTTCCATAAAAATTACGGTTAGTGGCGGGTCTACGCCTTACAGTTATAATTGGGCTCCGATAGGTAACACTACAAAAAATATAAATGGGTTGTGTGATGGTACTTATACTTTAACAGTAACTGATGCGAATGGCTGTACCGATAATAGTACCGTTGTTACACTTACACAGCCTAACGTACTTAATGTTTCGATGACCATTGACCAGGTAAGCTGCAATGGGTCGTGTGATGGAAAGGCTTTTGCAGGTGTAACTGGTGGTACAACGCCTTATACTTACGCATGGAACACAACACCAACATCAACTATTGATAGCGCTACCGGCTTATGCGCCGCTGCAAATGATTCTGTTAAGGTGGTTGATGCTAATTTATGTAATACAACTATTTACTACACTGTTACTCAGCCTACTCCGCTTTCTTCATCTATATTGGCAAATAATACCAGTTGCACCACATGTAATGGTAGCGCTACTGTATCTGCAAGCGGCGGAACATCTCCTTATATATATAAATGGAACACTGTTCCTGAACAAACTACAGCGAGTGCAACCAGCTTGTGCCCTGGTAATTATACCGTATCTATTACAGATGCTGATTCATGTAAAATAACGCAATCAGTAACTATTGTACCAACTGTAACTATAGTAGTTACAAGTTCAGCCAGTGGCCTTAGCTGCAATGGCTCCTGCGATGGCACAGCCACCGCTAATGCTTCAGGCGGCACACCGCCATATTCTTATTTATGGAGCTGTGTACCAGCCCAAACAACATCAACAGCAACAGGGCTTTGCGCAGGTACATATACCGTGCATGTGCACGATGTTGCCGGATGTACAAATACCGATTCGGTGCTATTTGTTAATCCACCGGTACTTTCAGGTATTACTGCTCAAACTAATGTTAGTTGCAATGCTACTTGCGTTGGTACTGCATCACTTACCGCCTCAGGTGGAACACCTCCTTATTCTTATGCATGGTCAAACGGAGAAACAACCTCTTCTGTAAGTGGCTTATGCCAGGGTACTTATACTATTAAACTTATTGATGCCAATTTATGTAATGTAACCTATACAATTACTATTACTCAAGCACCTCCGCTTGCCGCTAATCCCGTTGTAGTAACTCCTGTTTGTAATACCAGCACGGGAAGTATCACACTATCGCCAACAGGTGGTATTGGCCCTTATACCTTCTCCTGGAAACCCGGAACCGCCACAGGCCAAGATACATCGGGCCTTGCAGCAGGCACCTATAGTGTAACTATAACCGATACAAAGGGTTGTACAAATATGTTTCTAATACCTGTAAATAATACCACAGGACCTGTACTTACAAGCCTTAAACGCAATAACACATGTTGGAACAATTGCAATGGATACGATTCTGTTGGCGTAGTAAGTGGTTCGCCCGGATATACATTTACATGGTCCTCAGGCCAGGCTACAACCGCAATTTCGAATCTTTGTCCCGGTATTTATATATGTACCGTAAAGGATGCTATAGGTTGTATTACTAATAACTCTGACACCATTACCAGTCCTAAAAAATTACAACCTAACGCTGTTGCTGTTAATGTAGATTGTAACGGAGCCGGCGACGGAAGCATAAGCCTTGCTCCTACCGGTGGAACGGGCTCTTATTCTTATACCTGGAGCCCTGCTGTTTCTACCACAAATTCTGCGGCAAGTTTATCACCTAATACTTATACTATTACTATTACCGACGGTAATACTTGCGATACCACCATAAACATTACTATTACACAACCACCGGCATTAACATTAAGCATGGCATCTACCAATGTGCTTTGTAACGGTGCCTGCAACGGTACCGGAACCGGCCACGTAGGTGGTGGAACAAAACCTTATATCTATACATGGTCGAATGCCGGAGTAGATTCTAATATTGTAAATCTTTGCCCAGGCGGTTATACATTAAATGTAACTGATGGCAATGGTTGCCCTGCAACAGGCAATGTAAGCATCATTCAGCCTGCGGTACTTTCCGGAACAATTTCAGGTACTAATGTAAGTTGTAATTCGGGTAGTGATGGAACCGCTCAAATACTTGTTTCGGGGGGCACCACAAATTATGCATATTCATGGACCGGTGGATATACATCCAGCGCCATTGGGCCAGTATCTTCTGGTACATATGTGGTAACAGTTACCGACGCTAACCTTTGTACTATTACTAATTCAATTACCATAACACAACCTAACCCAATTAGTATTGTTATTACCCCTGTAAATGTAAGCTGTGCAACGTTTTGCAATGGCACCGCTAGCGCAGTTGTTAATGGTGGAACAGGCGGATATTCTTATGCATGGACAGGCGGAGCTACAACAAGTTCAGTTAGTGCTTTGTGTCCCGGTACCTATACATTAAATGTTACCGACGCAAACAGTTGCCCTGCAAGCGATCAGGTTACCATATCACAACCTTTGCCACTGTTAGCTAATGTAACCAGCACAGATACTAAATGCCCAACATCCTGCGATGGTACAGCCACTTCGAACACCCTTGGGGGTACTTCTCCTTATACCTATGTATGGAATGGTGGAGCAACAACCAGTGCCGTTACAAACCTATGTGCCGGTAACGATACCGTAATTGTTGTGGATGGAAATTCGTGTATTGATACCGGGTACGCTACCATAACTAACCCAACAGCTATAACAACCTCGGTAGCTACCGCTCAGAGTAGTTGCAATGTTTGCAACGGCTCCATTACTGTTACAGCTGCAGGTGGAACAGCCGGGTATACCTATACCTGGGGTACTTTACCTCCTGGAAGTTCACAAGTAAATGTTTGCGCAGGCATATATACTTATACAGTTACTGACGCAAACTCCTGTACCGCTAACTTTACAACCATACTTAATAATGCAAGCGGCCCAACAGGAGCTACTGTTACTACCAGTAATGATAGTTGCTTTAACCTGTGCGATGGCCAGATAAGTGCTGCGCCAATTGGTGGAACCTCACCATTTACCTATAGTTTTAATGGCAGTGCACCGCAAAACAGCGATACAGGAACTAATCTTTGCGCAGGCTCATACACGGTTACTATCACTGACAACCTGGGCTGTAAATTATATGACACCGCTTCACTAACGCAACCCACCTTATTGGTTAATACAGGCATAACTACCAATGCAACCTGCGTTGGAATTTGCAATGGAACTATTGCTCTAACTACCAGTGGCGGAACACCTCCTTATAATTACAGCTGGTCGAACGGGCAATCAACTTCAACTATGTCAGGCTTATGTCCGGGTATATATACTGTTACGGTAACAGATGGTGATCTTTGTTCATTGATACAAACGTATACTGTCGGACAAAATGTGATCGTTACATCTTCCATAACTCCAACACTTATTTTGTGTTATGATAGTTGCACGGGAGCTGCTATAGAAAATGCAAGCGGCGGACTAGGACCATACACATATCTCTGGAGTAATACCTCTACATCATCAAATATCAGTGCTTTATGCGTGGGTAAGTATGCTATAACGGTTACCGACCAGAACGGTTGTGAAGCGCTTGATACAGCTAATATTACACAACCAACCGAAATGCAGGCTACATTTAAGAACACTTTAATAAGCTGTAACGGTAGTTGTGATGGAACCATTACCGCATCGGTAACAGGAGGCGCCTCAGGATATTTATATAACTGGAGTAATTCAGAAACAACTGATTCTATCGGCAGCCTTTGTTCAGGTACATATACACTAACAATAACCGATAACAATGGCTGTATGTATGATACCACTTCTACGCTTAATAATCCACCTGTGCTCAGTGTTAAAGATACAGTTACAAATCCTACTTGTAATACAACCAGCAATGGTGTTATTACAGTAACAGCTAGTGGTGGCGTACAACCTTATTATTATAGCTGGTCAACTTCAGCTACTGATACTAGTCCTTCAATTACCAACCTACTTCCCGGAACTTATATAGTATCTATTACAGACTCCACTAATTGTAACCTTATTGATAAAATAACAATAGTGGCCGATACTACAGTTATTGCTAAACCCGGTAACGATACTTCTGTTTGCCAAACCTTTCCGGCAACCCTTAATGGAAGTGCCAGTATAAACGCTTCTACTTACGCATGGTATGCCTTACCTTCAAAAACTTTGGTGGGATCTACAAGCATTGTTACAGTAACTCCTACCGTAACAACGCAGTATATATTAGTGGCAACTGACGGTATTTGCGTAGATACTTCTGCTATTATAAATGTAAATGTTAATCCTCCACCTATAGTTAACACGGGTGGTTCACAGTCTATCTTCTTATCCGCTTCAGCTACATTGGGTGGTTCGCCAACCAGCGGTGTTGGAGATACATATATGTGGCAACCTTATACTGCCATATCAGATAGTGTATCAGCAAACCCTATAGTTTCTCCTACTGTAACAACCACTTATACTGTAACTGTTACAAGTCCGTTTGGCTGTATAACAATAGATACTGTAACTGTTAATGTATTGCCTAAATTTATACCACCCGGTGGCTTTACTCCTAACGGCGATGGTGTAAACGATTACTGGGATCTTAACGTTAGCAAATTCCCTAACGTAAGCGTAGAAGTATTTAACCGCTGGGGCGAAAGAATATTCCATTCAATAGGCTATAAAATACCTTGGGATGGAACTTACAATCATGAGCCTGTACCTGTAGGCACATACTACTATGTTATTAATCTTAACGACCCTCTTTTCCCCAATGCAATTACAGGGCCGGTAACAATTATGCGATAAAAAATATAGCCTATGCGCAATATAAGATACATAATAACATTGGGAGCAATACTCTGCATGCAGGTTCTTATGGGCCAGCAGTTGCCGCAGTATACCCAGTACATGATGAATGATTTTTCATTAAATCCTTCTATAGCAGGTACACAGCCTTACTTTGAAGCAAAGAATGATGACCGTTACCAATGGGTAGGCATTACTGATGCACCACAGACCTATATGCTTACATTTGACGGCCCGCTTACTGAAAAACATATTGGTATAGGGGCATATCTTTATTCAGATATTACAGGCCCTACCAGACGTACAGGTTTTACTGCATCATACTCCTATCACATGAAAATCAATGAATGGCTCAATGCTTCCTTAGGCCTTTCAACCGGTATACAACAATTTGCGGTAGATGGCTCACAAATAAACTTAGCAGAACCAGGCGACCCTGCCCTTACAACGAATCTTGAATCGGTTTTGGTACCTGATATTGGCTTTGGATTTTATTTATATGGTGATAATTTTTATTTCGGTGCTTCAGTACCGCAAATTATAGAAAGCCACCTGCAACTTACATCATTCTCTGATGCTGAAAGCCAATTAGCAACCCATTATTATGCAACTGCGGGTTATAAGTATACTATTAATTCAAACTTTGCAATACAACCTACTTTAGTGTTTCAATATGTATCTCCTGTGCCACCTATGCTAGACATTGGCGTACGTGGCATTTACCTGAATAAAGCCTGGTTAGGGGCAGGTTATCGCACCGGTGACGCTGCCTATGCCCTAATTGGATATACTTACCAGGAGAATCTTACCTTTGGTTATTCGTACGATTATCCTGTTACCGATATCAGGAAATATACATTCGGAACCAACGAAATATTCATCGCTATCCGCTTCAACCGCATTACGACTGCACCTGCGCCAGACGATAAGGCCAAGCAATAATAGTTTCTTTAATATAGAACCTGATATAGGTCTGCAAATTCCTCAGTACCTTCACGGTGGATGAATTTTATTTTTTGAGGATACTTTTTATAAATAGGAGCTATCATAAACTGCATTGTTGTTATTACATCACCCGTATTTTTATCAGGGTTAATACGCAAGCTAGGCAACATTACATACTCAACCTTATTCGTTTTAAAGTAACTCAGTAATGAATCGGCATTGGTACTGTACACCCGGTAAACCGGAAAAAACTCTTTACCATTAGCATAGATAAAAGACATCGAAGATTTTCTTACCGCCA
>Ga0206861_1117_pt1 | contig 11945 bp, 9 predicted proteins | sample Alteio_BWOrgCont_45_FD_152617 | JGI IMG/M metagenome (GOLD analysis project Ga0206861, IMG submission 152617) | Enriched cells from forest soil in Barre Woods Harvard Forest LTER site, Petersham, Massachusetts, United States -... | ecosystem: Environmental > Terrestrial > Soil > Temperate forest > O... | reverse complement strand
GTAGGCTTGAGTATGAAATGGATAAGACGGGCGAAATAATGTCAATAGGATTAACACGTGAGGCAGCAGAGATACTGGAATATTATGAATTACATAATAAAGATAATGATGATTTCATATTTCCACTTATTAATGGGAAACAGAATGCTAAGAAATATCAAAAGGTTTCAAGTGCAAATGCAGTAGCAAATAAGTACCTGAAAAAGATTGCCGAACTTGCCTGTCTTGACAAGCACATATCTACCCACGTGGCAAGGCATACCTGGGCGCAGCTTGCAAAAACAAAAAAGATTGAAATATCCATTATACAACAGGCTTTTGGCCATTCAAGCAGTAAGACCACTGAAGATTATATGGAAAGTTTTGCTGATAATATTATTGATGAGGCCAATAAGGTAGTTACAGGCGGGTAAAAAGTCTGTTTGTTTTTGATTTACTTTTGCTGCACTAATAATCGATCACATACTTGTAATGGAAGAAAATAGACTAATAACCGAGCTTACACATTTACTTTACCGTGATTTGGTATTGCCCTTCATTAGTGAAGAAGGGGTACTCAACGATGCCAAAATAGAGCAGTCGTTTCATACAGAACTTAAGACTGTTAATAAGGAAGGTATTGATGGTGTTATTTTAAGGTGCAAGCAGGTAATTAAAAAGCACAATTCAGGGCTTTCGATGAAATTTGATAAACTCCAAGCCAGTATATTGGATATGGTTACTAAAAAGGTCAAGGCGCATCCAAAAGGCTCAGAAATGTTGTGCCCTTGCGATATGAATAAACTTAATACGTTTATTAATGAATTGAAGGATGATATATATGCTAATGGTATTTATTTTTTAAAAGAAATTGAAGGCGATATTGTAAATATTGGGAAGGTTACTGTTGTAAAAGAACAGGTAAGTCGAAAGCTTAAACAAGTTCAGGACAGTACTGGAGTGTGGCATGGCAAAAACGAAAAGGTGTACACGTATGGGTTTGAAGCACCCAAAGATAAACTTGCAGAACTTTTAAAATTTAATGTTAATATAGGGAATGCGGTTGCAAAAGGAATAAATAGCTTGCCCGATATATTATCAGCCATGAGTTATGAACTTGATGGTATGTATTATGATATTTCTAATGGAATTGAGCCAGCCTTCATATTGAAGTACAAAGCCTCATTTGAAGAAGCCATAATTGAATTGAGCAGATTACAAGTGAAAGCTTTACAATACGAGACGGATAATGAATATAACTGGCTTTTCCCTGAAGATAGAAAGCAATCACTTTTAAAACAAGTAGGATTAATTTGCTTATCAGAGTACCTGGAATTACGTAAGACTGGTGAAATAAAGAACCTGATAAAGGAGGGAAAATGGAATGATTTTATGCGCATCTGTAAGGAATTAGCAAAAAAGGAATTCTATGAGACAAGGAATTTAGATTTTCAATTGTTTATTTATGATGCCGATAGTTCAGTCTATATATGGCAGGGCATTGGACGGGCTAAAGCACCTACACTTGGGCGATTTATAAGCGTATTAAGGGATAAGGGTTTCTTCATTCCTCAATCTAAAAACAAGAACTTAGTCAACGCTTTTGTTCACTTTTTTAATGCTCATCAAATAAAAGATAAAGGCTTTATTAGTAAGAATGTAAGTAAAGGAAAGTCGAAGTATGATTTTGAGATACTACCATTAGTAGAGGAAATTCTTTCACTCCCTTAACTCCCTTAAAATATAAATCTATTAAACGTTGTATCTATCTCCAATTGTGGAGTGTAGAGAGTTCTTTCTTGCTGTTATATTCCAAACTTGCGCCCGATTTCAAAATAATATCGCGGTGCTCAAACCACAAACTACATTAGTTAGTAACGACGACGTTCAGGTTACGTTCACGTGCCCTGCCTTAAGTATGTTGCGCTCTTTACAGAAGGATGTAGCTGACATAAAAAAGCAGCTTAGTAGTACTTATTCAAAAAGTACGGAGCTTATAGATAATGCAGATTTACTTATTCTCTATAAAATTTCAAGAACTACATCGTGCGAATGGAGGCAGAAAGGCCTCGAGTATTTTAAAGTAGGAAAGAAAATAATGTACGAGCGCTCAGCTATTGATGCGTTTTTATTAAAACACAAGCACCGTGGCTTTTAACCATTCAAAATATAATTAGTTAACCTTAATAAAATCCTAACATGGGCAAAACAGAGCTGCTGCAAAACGTAACACAACAAACAAAGATCGACGGCACTGCCGTTCACCAGTCATCCACAATTGAAGAAAGAAAAATTGCCTTTAACAATGCAAATCTTCCATACACGGCACTTATTGCAGTTGGCAACGATGGCGGAGAAAAGGAAATCGCTAAGGGCTATTTCCTCGCATTCGGTATTGACCTTGATAAGTATAACACGGGTATTGTGTTTCAAGTCCAGCAAAAAGATGGTCAACTCCTAAATTGTATATGGCATCAAGGCGAAGCGAAAGTCGTTGATATGGACTTTACTATACCGAAAGGCTGCTGCTTTACACTAATTGAAGTTACTGAGATTATTGTTGAAGGAGTTAAGTATCGATGTACAAGCAGTGGAAATACAACTGAAAGGGATTTATTGGCAGAGCATATAAGTTTGGAAGGGTATGTCGGTAGCCCTATAAATGGTATTACACTTATGAGTGAAGTATTATTCAAATATCCTGGTGCTATGGAGTTTTCGAGCTATGCGTATTATAGGAGAGGTTATGCGTTCGATGACTTGGGGATATACCCTGAAGCCATATTCAATTATAAGAATGCTATCAGGGTTGGCGGGGAAAATGATCCCATTTGCTGGAGGATTTATTTTGATATGGCATTCTGCAAATACAACTTAAATGACTTTATTGGCTTTGAGAACGACTTTACAACTGCGTGCAACCTAAGCTCAGGTGGTGCATTAGATTTATTAAATGATATGGGTAACAAAGATATGATACTGGTAGCCCATAAGGCATTACTTGGCGAATACACAGAACAAAAGGGAATAGTTTAATTAAGTAATCATAAATAGGATTACTAACCTGTAGATGCAACAGGCAATCTTTCAATGCTTCTGAGACACAGAAGTATTTTTTTAACCTCAAAATAAACCAAACTATGGTAAGCGAGGACAACAAGGGGGAAACCCTACAGCAGGAAAACCTGCAAGAGAAAGTCGCCCAGGCAACGGAAGTTGCGGGTGCAACAACAACCGGCGAAACTACATCCGCACAAACGGAAGAACATCTGCCAGTAGTGCCGCGGTCATCCACTTCCTATGCCGATGCGATTGCAAAGGTTGAGCAGGAGCCTACAAGTGATCTGCCGACCTTTGTAGGCTTTGAACAAAGCGGCAGTATCAGGAAGGGAAGTTTTATTCCTTCCGCGGACATAAACAGGAAAGTGGCTGTTTACAGTTCCGGCCCCGACGGCGTTGTAGCGAAGTTCACCCGTGCCAGCGACAAGCCGACAGAGGGCATTACGCTGTACTCGGGTCAGATTAGGGACACGTTCAATGTGCGGATGTTTTCTATACCGCCAAAAACGCAGGTGACCTTGGTATTCAAGGAAGGGAACGCCTACGGTTATTTAATGAATGAGAAGAAGATTTACATCCCTGAAAAGCAGTGGCCGCAGGAGTTAGAACTTCCGAAAGTACGTAAAGTTGTAAAACATCGGATTAAAGCGGTCATCGTAGGTTAGGGTAAGTAACAAGGCAGGCCAACCATATTAATGGTTGACCTGTCTTTTTTTTAATGAAATAAATACACGATTATGAAATTAGAGGTAACGGGACGTATAGTATCTGTAGGGCGGTTACAGGCTTTTTCTAAAGGAAGCTCGGTTATGGTTCTTATTGCTGAATCTGCTGACAATAGCTCAATTCTGCCTATTGAGTTTTACGGCGATGACATTCACCAGACAGTACTCGTTACATCAGGGCAGAGTGTTAAGGTTTATTTTGAAATAATTGGTAAAAACTATTTAGGCAGAGATGGCAGGTCAAAAAATTTGGCTGTATTAAGGGGTGAGAAAATAGAGCCTGAAAATGAGCGCCCTGTTACTGATTCACCTGAAACACTAATAGCAGAATAAACATACGAGTAAAATGATAATTGACGCAACCGGTAATATAGGGCAAGAGCCTGAAATTATATTTGGTCAGTTTTGGCAGATTACCACTGAGAAAATAAGCATTCATCATGATGGGTTGATAAGCTTTATAGCAGATGGTGGATTCTTTTGGGTGGATGAAAATAACGAACCCCGGCTCATGCGGCAAAAAAGTAATATTATAAAGGAAAGTAATATCAATGAGATAGTCGCGTATGTTTTCGCTTTTATTAACTGTATAGAACCGGATTATATCGGTCATGGTAACCATGTAAAGGACTTACGAAATGTATTTGTTCGGGGTATAGTTAATTATATTAACCTGCCGAAGCTTAGGCTGCTTCCAACGCGCGTATTGAAATTTCACAGGGATGCAAAGCGATCATGCTTCTTCTATTTTAAAAATTGCGTGGTTGAAGTAACTGAAGAAAGTGTTACAATGCCTAAATACGAAGAATTGGATGGTTGGGTGTGGAAAAAACAGATAAAGCCACACAATTTCACATTTCTAACCTTTGATGCAAAGCCAGGCCAATATGAAACTTTCACTTATAGGTTATGTAACCAAGATAAGGTTAGACACATGAGCCTAATGACTATCATTGGTTACATGCTTCACCGTTACTTTATTCCGTCTATTAATTTAATACCTTGCTTGCTTGAGGAAACGATAGTTAGTTCTGAAGATATTGCATCGGGTGGAAGCGGTAAAGGAATATTATTTCAGGGGTTTAAATACATAAGGAATCTTGTGGTTATCGATGGGAAGAAATTTAACCCTAAAGACCAATTTGCATATCAGTTGGTTGAAAAAGATACTGAAATAATAATATACGATGATCTTGCACGCAATGTATCATTTGAGGCGTTCTTTTCCATTTTGAGCAATGGATTACCGGTAAACAAAAAGGGCAGACAAGAATACGTCATACCCCTTGAGCAAGGGCTGAAGCATCTCATCACATCGAATTACATTATTAAGTCCGTACCCGGCTTCTCAACCGATCGCCGTAAAATAGAATTTGAAGCAGGAACATACTACGGCAAAGATAAAACCGTTGCCGAAGACTTTAATTGTCAGTTTTATACGGAGTGGAGTGAGGATGAGTATAATAAAATGTTCAACTTCTTTGTTAGGTGCGTACAGCTATACATGCGCGAAGGGTTGGTAAAGCCGCCACCAGTAAATACAGAGCTAAGAAAGATGATTGGCATAGTAACACAAGACCTGAAAGATTTCTTAGATGATAAGTTTGCGTCACACCCTAAGAAAATTACCAAGCAATCTCTTTACATGGAGTTTCTTAAAGTGAATCCTGGCCAGCGCGACTTCTTCAGATCACAAAACAGATTCACCAACAAGGTTCGTGTATACCTTGATTACGCGAATATTAAGTGCCATGAAACACCTGCTGCAACGAAAAAAACAATGGAATTTACTTACCCTGATATACCTTCCGGCGAAGGCGATGAAATTACGAAAGACATATCTCCGCCTTTAACCACTGGGGTTGTTTGCCAGAACACACTTGAAAAAAAATATGTTCTTATTGATACGGTGGAAAAGCGAAGTCAACTGGTAGCACACCTGGCGCAGCAGAAAAGTTTCTGTTTTGATTTGGAAACTACAGGGCTTGATCCGGTACAAAACGAGATTGTATCCATCGGTTTTTCTTATAAGGCTAACGAAGCATATTTTGTACCTATTCCTGAAAACAAACAAGAAGCAATGTCAATCTTAGGTGAATTTTCCTGTGTATTGGAAAACGATGCCATAGAGAAAGTCGGCAGTAATTTAAAATTTGATATTAAGTTCCTTGCCTTAAACGATGTTACTGTAAAAGGGCAATTGATGGATACTTGTGTGGCCCATTATTTAAGCGATTCTGAAGATAAGCAACACGGCTTGAAGTACCTGTCCGGTGTTTACCTTGGGGTTGAACAAACCAAATTTGACGAGCTGTTTGAAGGTAAAGAGGATTATTCGCAAATCAGATTAGTACCACAGGAGAAGCTGCTGTATTACGCATGCCAGGATGTGGACTATAATTTTCAGCTTAAACCTTTTCTGGAAAAAGAGTTACAGGAAAAAGACCTTGCAAACCTTTACTATACTATTGAGGCACCGCTCATATATGCTCTCTCAGAAATGGAATTGAATGGTGTAAAAATTGATAAAGAGCTGTTGCTATCCATTAAGCTCGAATTGGAAGAAGAGAATAAAGCACTGCTTGACCAGTTAATGACTACTGCTGGTGACGCTTTTAACCCTAACTCCCCCATACAATTGGAGGAACTACTGGTTAATAAACTTGGTATTGAACACCCAGGCGATACCACCAAGACAGGTAATATGAGCTTTTCTACGGACGTATTGGAAAAGATGAATAACATACATCCAATAGTAAGCAGCATTATTAAGTATAAACAAAATAATACGCTTGTGGCGAATACAATAACTCCTATACTCAATACAATGAACGCGGTAACAAATATGATTCACCCGGATTATAATAACGCCAGGGTTGTTTCTGGGCGATTGAGTTGTAAAAATCCTAATGTGCAGGGGATACCTAAAAGTAAAAAAGAAGACCCTATACAAATACGTAGAATTTTTATACCGAGGGCACCGGGCCGAAAGATACTTGCCTTTGACTACTCCCAAATGCAGATGCGCATAATTTGCCATTTCAGTCTGGATAAAAACCTGATTGAAGTTTTTAACTTAGGGTCGGATATTCACACGGCAACAGCGTCAAAAATGTTTAAAGTGCCGGTGGAACAGGTATCTAAAGAAAATAGAAACGCAGCTAAAGCAGTTAACTTCGGAATAGTGTTCGGGTTAACCTCCTTCGGCTTAGCTAAAAAACTCAATATATCGGAAGATGAAGCAGCGACATTCATTGATGATTATATGGATACCTTCCCGGGTGTACGCGATTGGATTGAACAAACCAAGGAAGCCACCAAAGAATCTGAATATACTGTTACCATTGAAGGCAGAAGACGTTACCTGCGTAACCTGTACTCGGATGACAGAAGCGAAAGTAATCGTGATGATAACAATTGCATTAATGCACCTGTACAAGGCAGTGAAGCAGATATTACTAAAAAAGCAATCAACTCCATATATCGAAAATTGAAGGAACTGAAATTGGATACAAAAATGATTCTTGCCATACACGATGAGCTGGTCTTTGATGCACCTGAAAACGAAATTGATACAATAATAGCGCTTGTCCAACATGAAATGGAGAACGCTGTTAAGCTTATAGTACCCTTAACTGTTGAATATAATGTAGGAAATAATTGGCAGGAAGCGAAATAACCGTTCACTACTCCAAGGCAGTATCATGAGTGTATTTATCGGTTGATATTGTATTACTGCTAATTAAGGATGTTATGGAGAACATTATTAAACTGTGGGTAGTTCTCCAAGTTGAAATAGGTGTAGGTGATAACTGGTTGGAAGTGCATTAATTAATGTTTTCACTTGTATCACCTTGATAATTAACCAGTAAGATATAATAGTGATAAAGTTATAATGATATTTAACTCAGGAGTGGGTAGCCATATTTATTCCCTAACGCTTATATAACGATGCTTACAATAATATTTGGAATCATAATACGGAGGGCTTTTGCAGACTTATAACCCTTTATAATAATGACAGTTCTGAATTTTTACCATCATATAAAAGATAGCATAAAAGAACCTAAAGCAAAAAATAAAATAACCAGAATTTAAGTTTAAAAACTATGAAAAGAAAACTAAATGTACTTGGGTTAAACCCTGAACAGGAAAAAATGATACAGCATATACTCGATCAAATTAAGGAGAAAAGTGAAACGTGGTTTATTAAGCAGTTGGTAGAAGCAGTAACTCTGGCAAATGGCGATAATAGAGAAGACGCTATTCGGTATATTGATGAGCTTCTGAAAAAATATCCTCGGCTGTCAAAGTACTCGAAAGCAAACCTATATTATTTAAGGGGTCTTGCCAACCGCAATATGGGTAATCTTAAAGAAGGGCTGGCAAATTTTGACTATGCCATAACCCTAAACCCCAACCGAGAAGGTATTTACTATTACGACCGTGCAATTTTAAAAAAGCAAAAGGGTGATTTGGATGGGTGGCAGAGTGATATAAATACCGGTCGTGAGATCTTCCCTGAGTGGTATGATGATACGATTGGCAGCTAAATTTCTGCTGTCTCGGCATAAATGCCGGTGAATGGTATCAAAGGCGAAACATTAAATTAATAAAACTACAAACATGAAAAACAGACTTAATGCACTTGGGCTTAACCAAGAAGATGAAAAAATGATAGTGTATATACTGGCGCAAATAAAGGAGAAAAGCGAAACGTGGTTTATTAAGCAGATGATAGAAGCTGTAACTCTGGCAAATGGGGGAAACAAGGAGGAAGCTATTCGGTTTATTGATGAGCTTCTGAAAAAATACCCCAGGCTGTCAAAACACTCAAAAGCGCATTTATATTACTTAAGGGGTTTTGCTAACCATTATGGGGATAATCTTAAAGAAGGGTTGGTAGATTATAACCGGGCTATATCTTTAAACCCAAACCGAGAAGGTATTTATTATTACGATCGTGCAGATTTAAAAAAGGAGATGGGAAACATAGAGGGATGGAGGAATGATATAAATATCGGGCGAAAAATATACCCTGAGTGGTATGATGATATGATTGCCGACTAAATTTTTGTGCACCTGTATTGATGCCTACGGACGGTATCGACGTATTTTGGAAACTTAATAGCAGCGGAGGTGGGGGCCTTTTTTTCTTCTTTTATGTGTTAAAGCAATGAAGCGCAACGTATGATGTTTTTTTGTTGAATCTCAAGGAAGGTAAAAGGGAGGTCTTAAGAGGGGGAAACATATTAAACACTAAAGCTTTTAAATTGCTTTAAATGGAAACTTATTTGACGGCATATTAACAGGCCTTGTTAATATGCCGTTTTAAATGTTCCGTGGTGATTCTGGGGAGCTATTATGTTTATGTAGTGTATTCTGTCGACTTAGAATATAAGGTTCTTCTTATGCAATGTCTGGGCTCGAATCCTTTTTAGGCTCATCTGGTTTTAACGGCGAGAGCAGTTCCTGTTCTACTTTTGGAGATACACCGATGATACGGATGGTTTCCTCAACCATAACCTTGACGCAGTAATCCTGCGTGCCGTCAGGTGTCAGGATAGCATCATGAATGGTAAAGAGTGCGACATCTGGTTTTTCCTTGCTTATCCTCTTGGTTATACGGTCAAGCATAAGCGAAGATTCAGCACGTTGCATCAGGATCGCAAGCGCGTTGGGCTCAGAGCGCTTGAAGCAACACAGGATATTGTACACCGATGGGAAGAGTTCATAAAACAGTCTTTTGGGTAACGCTTCTGGCTGGGCGAAAAAACGGTTGGAGCTATAAAGGACAGAATACATTATGTCCTTAGCATTATCCCTGGTTGGCACAGAGTAGCCTTTTTTCGTTAACTCGTTCTGCATGTAGAGATAAATGTCGTCATTAACGGCCCGCATATAATTATTTATGTCTTGTTGGCCGTTACATATCAGTCTTTTTACTTTATCAATGTCAATGGTTTTATAGAGTTTAGGGTTGAGTTTATGCAACGTAAAAGTATCTTTAGTAGAAGTCTTTTCATAAAATGCTTCCTGCAACAGTGCGCTCAAAAGCAAAGGCTGGGCGCACTTGAGGTCACATGAGACCAATTGCTTACCCTTCCATGACAGCCAGCCCCTTAATTCAGATTTGAGAGATGTAAGGTTTGTGTGCGCACGCAAGCCTTTCACATCAACCCTGAAATAATAATCTTTATCCTTCAACCTGTATACATTCATAAGGTTGGCATTATATTTTGCCGTGGCGCCGTATACACCTGCTTTTACATCTGAGATGTATTTCTTTTTGAGCCATAGTTCCGCACCGCCATGGTCGAATTGAAGCTGGTTGAACCAGCTTTTTAATTCGCGGTACTTATTGCACATGCTACGCTCCCATTTCCCTTCTTTAGTTAACCCTTTAACGAGGGTAAATTTTGTGATTTCAATAGGTTGTACAGGTGTCTGGTAAGCTGGTGTGAAACGGTAGCCTTTGCTTTTTTCCTCCACAACATAATGGTTATCTGTCTCCAGGATATTATGTTGCAATAGGTAATCCAGGTATACCCGATAATCATGCACGTGGCTTTTGAGAATTGATGCGTTAATGGAGACAAAAGTGGATTTATCGAGCATGTCCTTTGTGTTAGCTGGTATTTCCGTAATAAGCCCCATGATGTACACGAAGCAGTCGCGGCTATACTTAAAATTTGGGGGAGCATCTGATAGGAATTTATCAATGTCGAGATTACAGGGTAGGTATTTGATGAGCATGACGGTATAAAATTTACCATCATATCGGCGGATGTTTAATATGTTTCATCATGTATGCTAAGTTTCTGATAATCAAACAGTAGATGCACCCTTAAAATTGTGATTTGGGGTTACTTCGGTTTGAAGCGCACGTTTATCCATTACTGAAAAAGAGCCTAACATTTACCTCTGGGGAATATCAGTATCAATGGAAAATACTTTTTTGATGGCGGGCCTGATTTGTTTATTGTATTGGTTGCCAGTGAGGTATGGTAAATGTGTATTAATAAAAACAGTATTTTAATGCGGCTGCGGTAATATTTATGTTGATTGCCGGGATAGTAATTTGATTCAGAATAATCGTTTTGAGATGTATTTTGCCAATTTTAGCGGATTCGCCAGAAATTTATAAATGGCGCAGAATAATGTAAAATAATGCGCAATACATCTCAAATTACTTTACCAAAGCCGCTACGGTAACATACGGTGATACTTTTATCGAAAAGCATAGTTTCTGCCAGCCTGAGAATAATGCGATTCCGTATTCTATCTTAATGACCTTGAGCTATTAAACTCCTATCTTTGCTTTTATATGTTTACATCCTACCATGCGAAATATTTTGCCCATGAACTGACTAAAAGAAGTTCTTCGGACAGTATGCAAAAACTGGCATCGGCTTTGGTTGATGCTCAGGTTGATTTAAACCCACATCAGGTTGAAGCGGCCTTGTTTGCATTTCGTTCGCCCTTGTCCAAAGGAGCAATACTTGCCGATGAAGTTGGGTTAGGTAAAACTATTGAAGCTGGGCTTGTAATTTCTCAAAAGTGGGCGGAGCGTCGTCGCAAAATTTTAATTATAACACCTGCAAATCTAAGAAAGCAATGGAGCCAGGAATTAATAGATAAGTTCTTTCTGCCATCAATAATTTTAGAGACAAAATCTTTTAATGAAGCAGTAAAAAGAGGTAATCTCAATCCCTTTGACCAGAAAGATGTGGTAATTTGCTCTTACCAGTTTGCGCGGTCGAAAGAAACTTACGTAGAATCTATTAATTGGGATTTAGCAGTAATTGATGAGGCGCATCGTTTGAGAAATGTATATAAACCTCAGAATCGAATTGGGAAATCAATTAAAAAGTCGCTGGAAAAGGCCCCTAAGGTTTTACTTACTGCTACTCCATTGCAAAACTCTTTACAAGAGCTATATGGCTTAGTTAGTATCATTGATGATTATGCTTTTGGGGATATAAAAAGTTTCCGTTCACAGTACAGCAGAGTAAATAGTACAGCGGATGAGAGTGTCTTTCAGGAATTGAAAGAACGGTTAAAGCCTATCTGTAAGCGAACATTGCGCAGGCAAGTTTTAGAGTACATAAAATATACTAACCGGATTGCCTTGGTTGAAGAATTCTATCCGACACCGGAAGAACAGCGCTTGTATGACTA
>Ga0206861_1116_pt1 | contig 11950 bp, 15 predicted proteins | sample Alteio_BWOrgCont_45_FD_152617 | JGI IMG/M metagenome (GOLD analysis project Ga0206861, IMG submission 152617) | Enriched cells from forest soil in Barre Woods Harvard Forest LTER site, Petersham, Massachusetts, United States -... | ecosystem: Environmental > Terrestrial > Soil > Temperate forest >... | reverse complement strand
TTAAATCTACAGCAAGTTTATTGGCATGCTCTTTAATTTCTGTAAAATGAGCTTGACTATCTTGGTTGCCATCGAAGTTTAATACCCATATAACCTTGTCTTTTTTATCTTTTAATGGCGTTGCACATATCCATTGTAAATCAGTCGGAATTTTTTTCATGATTCTATCCGGTAATTCATATTTAGCATCATTATATAAAAGTGCCCTGCCTGCTATTAACTGACAACCATCCATAAAGACGTGTCCCGTAACACCCAAATTTTTGTCTATAACTAAATCTCTGTCTGGCGCCTTTTCCATATTATATGAAAAGATTAACTTATGGTCTCCATTTGGTTTAGATTTAAAAAGATTAGCACGCAGGTTTTGAACAGGATTGATGTATTTAAGCGTTTCTACTCTTGCCAGCATAGATACTATAATTTGCTCATCTGAAATAGCATTTTCTTTAACTACTTCACTGATAACATATAGAATCAATAATATACCTGTAATAGATAGTTTCCATTTAATATCTGTTGATTGTGAATCATATAATAGAGGAATAATAATCGTTGACCCTACAAACACAATTCTCGCCGACCAATGCTTTAGTAGTAATTTCATTTTAAGTTATTTTTACTAAAGTAGTGCGGTAATAGCTCATTACTGCTTTTTGTTGTCATTTTACCATTTTCCATATAAATCACTTGGATCGCTTTGCCAAATTCGTTTATAAATTGCCTACAAGCTCCACACGGAGTAATATCAGAATTAGGAGAAAACAAAGCAATTGCAATTATTGGCTCTTTACTGTGAGCTATAGCATTACCCATAGCAAATCTTTCTGCGCATATAGTTAACCCATATGATGCGTTTTCTACATTAGTACCTGTAAAAATCTTGCCATCAGCTGTTAAGACAGCCGACCCTACTGGAAATTTTGAGTAAGGCGAATATGAATTTTCACTAACCTTTCTAGCCTCCTTCAACATTCTTCTTTTTACAGCATCGCTAATTTTTTTCATCATGGTATTTAATTATTTATCATAAGGTCTTTATGGATAATTCTTTAGCAAATTTATTATAGGCAATTACAAACTCATTAATGAAAGCATCAGCATCTGCTCTGTTTGCTGCAGCCCAAGGATTAATAACTTTTACAGCATTTTGTCCCCAATCTTTCAAGTGAGATTTAAACCATTCTTTTGCCTTTACTCTACCATTGGGACCAATCATATCTGCATATCTAATTTCTCCGAAACAATATGCTTTATTAAAATCTGGGTTTATTGATTGCCAGACATCTGAATTGTCATCAAGTTCAGATAAATATTTTGCTAACAATCTTTCCGGAGATTCTCTGGATGGAAGTAGGACTATGTTTTTTAACTTACGAATTTTCCCCATTTCTTTAGGCGTATTTCTAATATCTCCATCTACAAAGATTAAAGCATTTGGGAAAACAAACGAAGGTACTTTACGAGTCGGCAAGTCAATCAAGCTAGAACATGGTAAAGAACAGTCTATAAATTTCAATTTGGTAGCTTTACTTTTTAATAGAGCTTTTGCAAATATTGCAGCCTCCTTATCCTCAGTGAAGGTTGGTATTTTTGAAACCCTTTTCCCCTGTATAGACACATTCAGTCGATTCTTTATAGTATTATATGTTACATCTTCCAAGATTATTATGCTCTCATTTCTCTTTTCAAGAAATATCACATTTATCTGGTCTTTTGTCGCTTGGATTTTTTTGCACTTTTCTTGGAGGGTACAAACTGTTTCAAGAATAGATAATGAGTGTGTACTGAAAATTACTTGTATATTATAATTGGAAGCGAACTTCCTCAGAAATTCAATTAATTTAATTTGAGAACCTGGATATAAAGTTGCATCCAGTTCATCAATAACTAAAATACCACCCTTATAGTCGTGTGTATACTTTTCCTTAAGTCGTCTAAAAGAGAGGATTGCCAAAATAATCTTACCGATGTTATCTTGGCCAGCAGAGTTTTGCATCCAATCATAAACTGCCGTGCGTACGCCAAGTGTATTCTTATTTGGACTTTCAAGGTAATTAAGACCTTGCAGGCTTTCATGTGAAAATAAGATTTTATCGTGATACTCCTTATAAAAAGCCTCTTCCGCTGGGGTAAGACTTACTCTTGAACTTGCCTTCAATTTAGTATCCTCTCCAATTGGTATAAAACGTTGGAGGCTCAAGAATATAACTGGCAGTTGAATATAACCCGAGTCCTTTGCCTTAGTACCTTTTTTCCAGAAACGAATATTACCTTTTTTATCTCTTGGAATACTCTCAATTATAAATGGAGCTGGTTCTGTAGTTAAGTGTAAGGTCCACTGATGTGACTTTGGAGTATCAAAAGTGGCGGATAGTTTAAACTTCTCACTAAATGCAGATTTAAAAGAACCGCCACTTAACGGTACTTCTTTTTGCATGGGATTTGTGTCATCTGTGATTGTAAATGGCTGGCTTAACATTCCCAGCAATGTTGTCTTTTGGGTGCCGTTTTTGCCAGCAAGCACAGTTAATTGAGAACCAAGACTGAACTCCACATTCTTGAAGCCACGGAATTTCTGTATCTCAATCTTACGTATTATCATGAAAAAGTGGATTATTTTGCTGCGTCTGGACGAGATGCTTTAGGCATAACTAGATTTTTATGATAAATCATAACTTCAGTACCCTTTGTGGCATTTACCGCGCTGTATTTAAGTGAGTACGTGATTTTTTTATTCTTCTTGTACAATGTGCGTATCTCATCTGCATTATCGTATGAAACTATCCACTTATGCCGTCTAATCCCTTTAATCATACGAGAAACTAACAAATGTGCTTCATGGTCATAATAGTTGACATATAGCTCCTTCCCTTTTACATAATAAGGCGGGTCAAAATAGATGATAGTATTTTCAGGCAAATCATTAGAAATTTGTCTCATAAGTTCAATTGCATCCAAGTTATATAAATTTATATAACGCCTGTACTTAGCAATTTCCCTTATCCTTTCTATCAGATTTTCTTTATTAAAACGGGCATCTATCTTATAGTCTCCGTTCTGCTCTTTACCACCAATTACTCCTGCTTTTATTATTCCGGACCTATTAGTTCTATTTAAAAAGAAAGTAGAAAAGCCAAGAATAAGTAGGTCTGCTGTTTCCTTTTGGTCTTGAATTCCTTTCTGTACTAACCACTCATCAGTATTTACTTCCGTGTTTGTTATTAACTCGCAAAGTTCATCTGTTCTATTTAGAACAGAATACCAAAAAGCGTATATGGACCTATCATAGTCATTAATAACAATTCTTGACGCATATCCTTTAAACAGAAGAGAAAGTGCTATGGAAGCACCACCGGCATAAGGTTCCACATAACAACTCCCTATAAGTTCATTTCTTTCAAAGATTGAATTAATAAACTTAGTGAGCTTACCTTTCCCGCCTGGATATCTTAAAGGTGAGTAATGCATATTACTTTTTTTTACCGGCTTTTACCGCTGCTTTCTTAGCTGTAGCTTTCAATGACATATTGCTCCATAAAAGTTGGAAAAACTCTTCCAAATTATCCCATTTAAGTTTTAAATCACTCGGTGTTGGTTGAGTTTTATATGAATGAACATAGTCGTGGAAATTTTGTATACCTAAAATATGATGCTTATCTGTAGCAACCTTACGAATATTTATAAGCTCCTTCTTTGTTGCTATCTTCTCTGTTTCCATAAAATCACAGCATTTGGTGATTTTCCCAGAAAGTTTTGTACCATCCGGCATATTAATGCCCGCTTTTTCCAAAAAGTAATCTATACTAATCTCTAAAAAAACCCTGAATAGAACTCCCACTGCATTGGGAACTGCTTTAGTAGAATCATCAAGTAGCAAATCATCCTTTAATTCCCTATAGATATTGTTAACCTTCGCTGCGTCAAGAATTGTAAGTCTACATGTCGCTGGAATAAGGTGATTTCTATCTGTTGATTTTGGCAATACCTTAGCTTTCACACCTACAGCAACACTTCTCCCTCCAAATAAGTCATGAGTTGTGCTCTTTTTTATTTCCTTATCAACTACTTTTTCATCTTCTTTATTTATTGACTTTATATATTCAGCTTGGGCTTCCTTCTTGTTCATTGAACGCGAGTCGACAGGCTTTCCTTGCAGGTCATGCTTTTTAAGGACATTTAGGATTATGACCTTTAATTTAGAATTAAAATCGGCGTCGGCAACTGTTAACTCATTTGTCTTTTCATTTATTTTAAAACCGTATTCCTGAATAGCCGCGCTACTTGTAACTATCCGAAAGAACGTTGTAACATATCCTTTACCCAAAATTTCTTCCTTCATTTGCTGAGGAATATCTAGTGCTTTAATAATCTTGGATATTCCCATTTTTATCAGCTCCACGTGCTTGCCTCTCCCTCTACGCACACTGTAATTTGCTCGTTCTGCGTCTTGCCAGTTTACCTCATTGTTACCATTTGCATGCTTTCTATCCACGTATCTGAGACCGTGTTCTTTATCTCCTGTAATTACACATTCCAGAGGATGCTCCTTATTAATATTAATTTTTATTTTCTGCGCTTCAAGATATTTAATCAATGCAGAGTCCTTCGCCAAAGTAGGCTCATTTAATAATTTATATCCAGTTAATCGTCGATTACCTTCAAGTACAACCAGTCTTCCATTATCTTTCCATACTACAAGTTTTTCAAGCTGTGGTAAATCGAAATCTTTAACAATTTCTTCTATTAACTCCCTAATTTTAAAATTAGGTTTGGATAGGAAATAATGAATAAGCTCTTTCTCATCAGTATTAAAATACTGGTCCGGAAACCTGGCATTATTATCCCATAAGAATAGATCTTTAATTGGAATATTTTGTGTTTCAGTACTCATAATATTGTCCTATAAATTTAATCCTTCCCTCTTGCGTAGAAAAAGAGCATGTTAAAAATACAAAATAAAGTAAGGGGAGTTATATACCCACTTAAGTCACATAAGCATATTGAGTTGCTCCAATACAGATAAATGATAATAACCAACCATATTAAAGTCATAAAATCACTAATCGCAATAACTAGTTTGGACATGGAGAATCGGCTGGCCCACCATGATGTTTCCATTTCCGGATGTGCACCAGAAAAATAGCCATAAGAATCATAATCCGATACCCAACGCTCCCAACTATTCATCCAGAATTTACTCCCCCTATTTACAAGCGTCCAACACAATGAGCAAAACAGTCCCACATTTGCTACGATTACAGAATATAAGACGTTCGATTTAATAGAATAAAATGCAACAAAAGCACCTGCTGTAAATAACCAAAACAGGTTTGAGCGTTTCCAAACCAACTCTATTTCCTTATCTCTTTGATCTATTGCAATTCTAAATGCTTTTTCATTTGTGTCAATTATGGGTGCGCCACATTTAGGACAAACAGAAGCTTTATCGCTAACATCATTACCGCATTCATTGCATTTAATAATACTCATATAATTAAGTATTGAGATTGCTAAAAAGTACTGTTTTCGGAACGGGGCAGAGCATTGAGCATTAACTGAGCTAGCGTGTGATTCTAGCCATACCCCTGTATGAAATGACTGAAAACAACAGAACAAATATATGGAAGTTTTTGATTACCAGCAACAATTAGAGTAAATTAATGTAGATAGACGACGAAAACGACCAAAAAATCATTTTTGCGGGCCTAGAATATTTTCTACTATTTATAAAATGAGAAAATATGACTATTTATGGAACCGGGTGAAAACAGAATGCTTAGGAAATTAATACGGGAGACGATAGAAAGTGAAACTAATAGGCTTGTGTATACCAATAAGAAATTTGATGCGGCCCATAATTCATTAATGGATATTCGTTGGATTATAGACCAATATTCAAATAAACTACAAACACTGTTCTCGGTCAATTATAAAAACCACAACTAAATTGTATATATCGAAATAGTTTCACCGCCTAGTTCTTTTGATTTAATAGTATCACCCGCCTTAAAATTAAATCCTGTTAAACCTTCTAGGTAATCTGCAACACCATTTGCTATATTAATATTTGGCACTTTAAAATTTCCCCAAAAAGTTGTTTTTTCTTTATATACCCTATTAATTAAGTAATACCATTGTTTAGTTCCTGCTTTTATTTCTATAGAATGAATAAAATGCAAAATATCAACTGATGTCAATAATACCTGAATGTATTGCTTAAACTTATCGGTTTCAGAAATAAACGGTGGTACTAACCCAACATGTTTAGAATCGCCCTCCAAAACGCCTGTAACATAATTTTCTATCATTTGTATACAATCTCTGTTAAGTGATTCTATTGTTTCTGACTGCAAGAATTGCAGTAAAGCAATTTTATCATTTGCCTTAATAAGCTGTTCTAATTTACCCATACTGTCGTATTATTTCAATCCATTTATTAATTCGGACATAGTCATATCCAATCCCGCAGCCAATTTTTTCAACATAAATAAAGTAGGGTTTACCCGGCCAGTTTCAAGCCGTGCAATATTTGATCGTTCCATAAAACAACGTTTTGATAATTCAGAAGCACGCAACCCCTTCTCCTCCCTTAATTGCCTAAGGTGCACTCCAAATTGTTTTTGAAGCTTTAACTTCTCTTTCTTCTCACGCTCTTTTTCGGTCATTGAAACCTGAAATATGCTGCAAGAAGACACTTTTTAACAAAATTATTGCTATCATAAATGATAGCAATCTAAAATTATTAGTATGTTTATGCCATAATTCCTAATGAATCAAGATGAGCTTTACAACAACTGAAGTAGACAAATTTAAAAATCACACTATTCAAAAAATAAATTCTGTTTTTACATTAAAGCAGGATTTCACAAGCCATTGTGTTATTTCAATGGAAGTGCAGTATTCAGTAATAGGTATAGAAAATGCACCGCCTTTAAAGAAAATACGTCTTATTATAACTCTAGTGAATGATGAATGGTGGTTTTTGCGGAACGGACAATTAATATTTCTGGTGGACAACCAAAAAATAGCAATAACCCCATCAAGCCACAATGAAGAAACAGGCGTTAAGATTAATGATAAAGTTAAGGGCATAAGAGAAACATTGGTGTACCTTTTGGAAATTTCTGATTTCAAGAAGATATGTGATGCGCAACAAGTATCTGTTCAAATATCTGGTAATACTTGGAAGCATGAAACAGATTTGAATAAATTAATCTTAAAGCACTTTAGGGCATTTTATCATGAAGTCATTGATAAATCAACATTTAACAATGAATATGGTGAAATAAATAGTTTTCACAAACAAAAGAAACGGAATATAGTAAATACCTTTATCGTATTTCTCTTAACCATTGTCCTCTGGATGTTATCCGACTATTTTATTGCCGGTGGTAAGTGGTCTGTGAATGAAGAGACTTTTGCGGAAAGTGGATATCATTGGGGGATCAGTCTGTTTGACGGTATTATGCTTGGCATTTTCCCTGGACTAATATTCTATTTTGTTTCAAATTTTATTACAAAAAGAAAAACCAATAAATAGGATGTCTGCTAATAATTGTTCAAGTTGTGGTGCGGGCAATAATCATTTTGCTACCAAGTGCGATTTCTGTGGTAATATGCTTAAACAGACTCCTACAGATTCAATAAGTAATGAGGAACTTGTATCGCTAATCAACCTATGGATAGGCAGGTTTATTGTCGACGGCAGGTTAACACTAGAACATAATGGTAAAACGAAAGATTACACTACCGAAGAAATTGAAGGGGTGATAAGTCAATATACTGGCATACTTCAAATGCGGGCACTGCAAGACAGTAGATTAACCTCATTATATATTGAGTTATTTAATAAATTCAAAGAAAAGAAAAAAGAAAAAAAGAAAGAGAACCGCATAATAATCATTGTGGCTGTTATAATTATTGTCGTAGGCTATTCTGTTATTTATTTCGGGCATCTGTCAAAATAGGTGGTTATTATTCTATGGCAAGAGGTCTTCTATTGTAACGTTCAAAACCTCGGCAAGTTTTCGCAAGAATAGAATACCACAATTTACCTCACCCCGCTCAATTCTACCAATTGTACTATGCTGATGAACTCCCATTTTCTCTCCTAATTCCTTTTGTGTCATTTCACCACGAAGCTCCCGGACTTTTGAGCCTATATGCAGTAAATACTGCTGATCCGACATTTTTGCCATAAAATTATATGTTTGATTTACAGGTATTTATGGGTTTCAATGACAAATTTAATTAAAATTATGAAGCAAATACGCTTCATAATCGTATAAGTATATAATACAGCCTTGTTTCTGGCACTGAAACACGGTTATTAATATCAGATTCTATTTTATAACCTAATTCAATCGTTATGAGAACAGACATGAAGTGCCCACATTGCGGAAAAGTAATTCAACTGGCTAGCTATAAAGAAGAAGTCCAGCAAGAATCATTATTGAAAATTCGGGAGAAGGAAAAAACAATATCCGACCTGAAAATAAAGTTAGATGATGCTCGGCGCACAGTTGAGCAAGGTTCGATGCAACTTCAAGGCGAAGTCCAGGAATTAGAAATTATAAATATACTTCGTGAACTCTACCCATTAGACGAAGTGATTCAATCCAAGAAAGGCGCGAATGCCGCCGATATACTACAAACAGTAAGACAGCAAAACGGTATTATAACAGGTAAAATATATTACGAGAGCAAAAACACCCGGCAGTGGAGCAATGGCTGGATTTCGAAATTGAAAAAGGATAACCTTGTTGCCAAGGCAGATGTTATGGTACTCGTATCAGCTAAATTGCCTAAGGAAATACATCGATATGGAATAATTGATGGTGTATGGGTGACTGGTTTCGATTACATAAAAGAGTTGAGCCTTGTATTAAGGCATAGTATAATAAAAATACATTCTCTATCTGCTACTAATGAGGATAGAGAAACTAAAATGGGGTTACTATACAAATACTTGACTTCAGATGATTTTAAAAGCACCTTCGAGTCTCTACTGGAAGGTTTTCAAAAGATACGTGATTCACATAATAGTGAGAAGATAAAACAAATGCGCCTTTGGAAGGAGCGCGAACAAAATTTTGATCAAATTCTTTCCAGTTCAATCGAATTTTACGGTACGTTAAAAGGTATTGCGGGGTCTGCATTATCAAACATACCAATGCTCGAGCTTCAATCGGGCAACTAGCATCTATTTTTATTAAGATATGCATGGGGAGGTGGCGTCCCTTGTAATACTATTGTCCACTCCATCTAGTGCCGGATGGAGAAGGATACTCCCCATGCCTTTTAAGTTTCCAAACAATAAATAAAAAAATCATGAAGACAATTATTAAGAATGCAACACGTGTGTTAGGTCAAGAATTAATGACAGCATTTATGGAAATGTACGGCGATGACCTGATGTTTATGGAAGAAGTTATTGATGAAGCTCTTTATGCCTTAGAGTATGCAAAGGAAGACTGTGACCTTGAAGAAATCTTTCTGTTGGAGGAATATTTTAATGAAGCAGCCTAACTATTAAACACCGTTTAAAAATGAAAGATTATAAAAAAGAATATGAATCTGTTGTGATAGAAGGCAAATTGAGATTATTAATAAACCAAGCTGGTCACTACAAATGCTTGAATTCAGAAGGCGAGTTAAGTGATAGATTCAAGTTGTTTTATTTAATAAGAAATCACAAAGCCTTTGCGGAAGAGCATAATAAGTTGCTGATAGCTTTTCATGAACTCAAAAAACAGAAATTATTCATAAAGCAAAGTAATAATAAGGTTAGTGAGGAAACCTTAGACAGTATTGTTTTACTCGCTGAGATTCTAATCAGACCTCTGAAACACACACCGGATCAAGATACTTCTTTTCATCGAGGCGAAATCATAAAAATGCCTGCCACACAATCCGAGTTCAATGAAGAGTGGAGGAGTTTAATTGAAACAGATCGGAAGCTTAATGTAGGTGACAAAGTCCTTTATCCTCAAGAAACTACAATAGTACTTGATGGCGAAGAGTTGCACTTGGTTTCATGGGTCACAGCAAAGCTTTTAAAATAAAGACTACAACACAAATAAAAATGGAACAATATTATCTGAATACACTGATATTCTTTTTCAAAACCCAAATGCACATAGATTATGTCGGTATCGAGGCGATTCTACAAATAATCGATGATGACGAGATAAAAGATTCAATCAAAAGAGATTTGATAATAGAAACGCTTCGAAATTACGGCTTAAATGAAGTTTCATATCGACAAGGTCGATTCTCTCCCGCGTCAGAACGGACCCATGAAGAGTTGTTTCACGAAAAAATCCACAAAAATATCCCCAAGCCTGTTCAAAGAATAGAGTTTTCGGTCATAAATGGTATCTGTGGGGTAAATATTTCTCAAAATTGACCCTTATAACTATTGTGGAATTAAGAGGCTGATTTCCTCCCTTTAGCAACCAAAATTTACAAATTCCTAAATATTTCTCCCAAAGGAGCCTTATATAGGTAACCAATTTTCCGACCATTGAAAATACAATATTCGGATAGGAATATTTCGCCTTTTGGCGGTATTGTCCCTATCTTAAAAACTATTAAAGATTGTGGAGTACCCAAAGTTATCCGTGATACTTTAGGTAACAGGTGTGCTCGGGCTGAGTTCAGTTATGAGGACGTATTCATCAGTTGGATACTAACAAGTCTTTGTGGTGGAATGAGACTCGACCATATAAGCCGGCTTAAAAATAAATTATCGATTATACCTGGATTAGAAATCCCAAGCCACGACGTACTTGGCAAGGTATTAAAGAGTCTTGCTAGAAAGGAACCAACTAAAAAGGACAGTGTGGTTGGTAGAGGAAATAAAATGCACGTACATACTAATAAATATGACGACCATGATCAGCTCAATGATTTACTGGTAAACATTAGCAAGCGTATCGGAGCTCTGGAGTCAGGCAAAGAATATGTTCTACATATAGACGCAACCTTCATCGAAACAGATTGCAGCACTTCTAAATTTGAAATTAAGAGCAGAAAATATGGTTACTATCCTATGGTTTGCCTAATTGACGAAATGCCGGTCTACATTAGTATGAGAAATGGAGACTCAAACGCTTCATTTCAATTAACGGAATGTCTAAAGAAATGTCTTGACCTGCTTGAAAAATATGGAATCAAGGTAAAATGTGTTGTAAGCGATACGGCAGGTTATGTACATGAAATGCTAGATTTCCTTCAAGAAAGAGGTATTGAGTTCAACGTACACATACCGTTCAACTCAGGTTTTAAAAACATGTTTGATATATTTGAAAACCTTGACGATTGGGAGAAAATTGAGTTTGAGTCTCCACAAAGTTTTCGAATCTGTGAGATCAGCGAATTCAATTATACTATGATTGATTCTCCGTTCGAATACAGAATAGTAGTTGCGCGAGAACCGTCTAGAAGAAATACTAAGTTCTATACCAAAGAACAGATAGCTAGACTTGAGAAAGTTGAGGAACATTTTAAACGATTACAGAAAGAAAACCCCAGAGCTCTTAAAGGAAGGACAAAACCTTTCAAACGTGCTGAGTGGAAAAAACATGGTTCTTATAAGTATAAGCTATTGATCACTAATAATAGGATCCAAAAACAGACCGAGGTTATGGAGGCTTATAATAAACGAGGAACTGCAGAACAACAATTCGCAGCAATGAAAAACGATTTCGGCTGGCGCCTGCCTCCTTTTTCTAGAATGGAGGAAAATACCGTATTTATGATAACCTCAGCAATTGCTAATAATGTATTCAGGGGTCTAGTTCGTAGATATAAGAAAATATTAACGGATTTAAGACTCGAAACCAGGCTTAAGGCATTTGTTTATGCCTTTGTCTCTGTTGCCTGTGAAAATATTGGCAATGAAACCTACGTCTATTATAATGCGGAATGGGAGTATGAAAAATTA
>Ga0206861_1114_pt1 | contig 12185 bp, 3 predicted proteins | sample Alteio_BWOrgCont_45_FD_152617 | JGI IMG/M metagenome (GOLD analysis project Ga0206861, IMG submission 152617) | Enriched cells from forest soil in Barre Woods Harvard Forest LTER site, Petersham, Massachusetts, United States -... | ecosystem: Environmental > Terrestrial > Soil > Temperate forest > O... | reverse complement strand
CAGTTTAATAGTATCTGTCAAACAAATGGTTGGAAGAGGTTCGACAGTAACGGTGCTTGTTGCGGTAGCCGTGCAAGTGCCTATAGTGCCGGTAACATGATAAATAGATGTGCCGGATGGGGTTACATTAGTGCAAGCTGTATGTGCGCCTGTGCTCCAAACATAGGTGTTTGCCCCATTTGCACAAATAGTAGCGCTGTTGCCCGTGCAAATAGTATCAGATGTAACGGTAAGTGTAGGTGAAGGAGCTGTTTTAACAAAGGCATCTATTTTAATTTTACAACCATACGTGTCGGTAACGGTCAATGTATCATAACCTGCACATAAGTTGGTTGCATTGGCAACTGTTTGTCCACCCGGAGCCCAACTGTATGTAAAAGGCGCACCATAACCACTCACGTTTACAATGGCAGATCCGGTACAGGTTCCTGCGCAAGTTGGCTTGGTAAGGTCTGTATAAACAGGGCCAGGGTAAACAAGTACAGTAACGGTACCCGTTTTAGAGCAACCAGCTTTATTGGTGGCTGTAACAGTATAGGTAGTAGTTTTAGTAGGGCAGGCACTTACTGAAGCTGAATTGGTGTTTGATAACCCTGCAGCCGGAGCCCAACTATAAGTTAATCCTGTTGGTGAAACCTTGCATATTTTACCGGCTACATCTATGCTGGCGCAAGAACCAGGACACAGCTTAATGGTATCAGGCAGGCACAAAACTGGCAGAGGTTCCACAGTAACTGTGCTGGTAGCGGTAGCAGTACATGTTCCTAAAGTACCTGTTACTGTATATGTTGAGGTTGTATGCGGGGTAACTGTTATACATGCGGTATTTGCCCCTGTGTTCCATACGTAGGTGGTTGCACCTTTAGCGCATATGTTGGCACTGTTGCCAATACAAATAGTATCAGATGTTGCAATAACGGTTGGTGTAGGAGCTGTTTTCACATACGGCTCAATTTTAATAGTACAGCCATAGGTATCAGTAACAGTTAATGTATCATAACCTGCACATAAGTTAGTAGCGTTAGCAACGGTTTGTCCGCCCGGAGCCCAGCTGTAGGTATAAGGCGCACCATAACCACCCATGTTTACAATGGCAGAACCATTGCAAGTTCCTGCACAAGCAGGCTTGGTTTGGTAGGTATAAGTTGGGCCGGGGTAATTTACTACGGTAACCGTACCCTTAGTAGAGCAATGTGAAGCTGTATTGACAACAGTAACTGTATAAGTAGTTGTTTTGGTAGGGCATGCGCTTACAGAAGCTGAGTTGGTATTGCCTGTTAAGCCTGTGGCAGGTGCCCAACTATAGGTGAACCCGCTTGATGTATTGCTGCATGCTGCATTTAAAGCAGCACAAGAACCGGGACATAGCTTAACAGTATCAGGTAGGCAAACGGTAGGAGCAGGAGTAACAGTAACCGTGCTGTACACAACAGCGGTACAGGTACCTACGGTACCGGTAAGCTGGTAAACAGTAGTGTTGTAAAGGAGGTTAGTGGTGATGCACGATGTAGTTTGACCCGTGCTCCACACATAACTATTGGCTCCGCTGCCACAGAGTGAGGTAAAGGTATTAGCGCAAATAGTTTCTGAAGAAGTAACAGCAAGCGTGGGTGAAGGAAGAGTTGCTACCGTTGCTGTTTGAGTAGTTACGCAGCCATTCCCATCGGTAACTGATAATGTATAAGTGCCCGGACAAAGGTTAGATGCAGTAGCTGTTGTTGCACCGCCCGGCGCCCAGCTGTACTTAAATGGACCATTACCACCGCTAATAGTAGCTGCAAGCGAACCTGTACAAGAATTTGCACAGGTAGCCTTAGTAGCAATAGTAATTGTTGGAGTTGGAGATACATAGATGACTACCTTTTTACTTGTAGCGCACCAGGTGGTGTTATTAGTTGCTGTTAAGGTGTATGTTGTTGTTTTGGTAGGACATGCAGAAACAACAGATGACATTAGATTACCTGTTAAGCCCGATGTAGGAGCCCAGCTATAGGTTATACCATGTACCGGCCCATTGCAAGTGCCACTGAGTGAGGCGCAGGTATGCGGGCATATTTTTACAGTATCAGGTAAGCAAAGAATTGGTAATGGTTCAACTGTAACCGTACTTGTACCGGTTGCAGTGCAGTTACCTGTAGTACCGGTAACTGTATAAACAGAAGTAGTAGATGGTGTTACTGTAGTGCATGCCGTATTTGCACCTGTGCTCCAAGCATATGTGGTAGCGCCGTGTGCACAAATGCTGGCGCTATTGCCCTGGCAAACAGTATCAGATGTAACAGTAAGTGTAGGTGATGGAGTTGTAGCAACAACAGTTGACAACACCAGTTTACAACCATGTACATCGGTAACTGTTACTGTATCGGGACCTGCGCATAAAGTATTTGGAAATTCATCGGTTTGTCCACCCGGAGCCCAACTGTAGGTAAATGGCGCATCGATACCATTAGCAAAAACCTGAAGAAAGCCGGAGCCATTGCATGCTCCTGCACAAGTTGGTTTGGATGTAATAAAATAACCGGGAAGACTATATACAACTACAGTAACAGTAGCTGTTTTAGAACAGCCTGCGGCATTTTTTGCAGTAACAGTATAGGTTGTGGTGTGTGTCGGTGATGCTGATACAGAAGCTGAATTTGTGTTGCCTGTTAAGCCAGTAGTTGGAGCCCAGCTATAGGTTATGCCAGTCGAGTCTGCATGGCAAGGGCCGCCCGCGGCATGTAAAGATGTATGGGTATTTTGACAAATAGTTAAGGTGTCTGGTAGGCAGATAGCTGGAGCCGGTAAAACAGTAACGGTACTTGTTGCTGTTGCAGTGCATGTTCCTATAGTGCCGGTAACCTGATAAATTGTAGTATTAGTAAGGATTGGGGTTGTCATATATTGGGTATGAGCGCCTGTGCTCCACACATAGGTCGATGCTCCGTTAGCAAAGAGTGTTACGAAAGTGTTAGCGCAAATAGTATCTGATGTGGCTGTAACAGTTGGCGAAGGAATTGTTGAAATAGGAACATCCACTTCGGTTTTACATCCGTGCGTATCGGTAATGGTTAAAGTATCGGTGCCTGCGCATAAGTATACAGTATTAGGGCTTGTGTTTGTTAGTCCGCCCGGCGCCCAGCTGTATGTAAATGGCGCTGTGTTACCCGATACAATAAAGTTAGCGCCTCCGTTGCACTCACCGGCGCAGCTGCCGTGGGTAGTGTATGTATAGGTAGGACGATTATATAAGTTAACAGTAGCTGTTGCAACACCCGTACATATCTGGGTGCTGCTGGTAACTGTATATGTGGTTTGTGTAGTAGGGCTTACTGTTATTGAAGATGTTGTATAACCATTGCTCCAGGTATATGATGAACCACCGGTAGCTGTTAAAATAGCGCTGGTACCCTGGCAAATAGTAGGAGATGTAACATGTATAACTGGCGGAGCAACAGATGTTGGGCTAGCACCCAGCATGGCTTTACATCCGTTTGCATCGGTAAAAGTAGCGATTATCATACCCGGACAAAGTCCTGTAACATTTGAAGTTGTTGCGCCGTTACTCCAGCTGTAAGTGTAAGGGGCAGTGCCGCCTGATGCAAAAGCCACGGCAGTTCCGTTACAAGCATTGCTACAAGTTGGTGATGTGTTTACACCAACATTTGGCGCTTTGTTAACGGTAACAACTTCAGTGCCGGTAGCAGAGCAGCCTGTGGTAGAATTTTTTGCGGTTAAGGTATAGGTTGTGGTAACTGTAGGGCAAGCGGTTACTGTGTAAGTATTTGTACCCGATAAACCGGTGGTTGGTGCCCAATGGTAAGTAACACCCGTTTGGGTATTCTGGCATAATCCGTTTAAGGTTGCGCAGCTCGAAGGGCAAATGCCGATACTGTCGGTTACACATAATGCGGGTGCCGAATTTACAGTAATAGTGCCTGTTGCAGTTGCAGTGCAATTACCATTGCTACCCGTAACTGTATATGTAGTTGTGGTAAGAGGGCTCACCTTAATACATGATGAGGAAGAACCTGTGCTCCACACATAAGTTGAAGCACCACTGGCGCAAATAGTACCACTGTCGCCTTGACATATAGTAGTTGATGATGCCGTTACATTTGGAGGTGTTATACTTGTAACGGAAGCAATTGCAGTGCTGGTGCAGCTGCCATTATTTACCAATACCGTATAGGTGCCCTGGCATAAGCCTGAAGCGGAAGCTGTTGTTTGTCCGCCCGGTGCCCAGTTATAGGTAAATGTGCCTGTGCCGCTTGTTACAGTGGCAGTAGCTGTACCTGTGCATGCTCCTGCGCAGGTTGGTGTAGCCGCAGTAGTAACAGTTACGCCCGGTAATACCGTTACGGTGCCTGTAGCTGTCTCTGTACATGTGCCATCCTTTACAGTTACGCTATAGGTCTTTGTCGTAGTAGGGGTAACAGTAATGCTGCTCGTAGTTGCACCGCCGCTCCATAAATAAGTAGCCCCCGGTAAAGCAGGACTAACTGTTAGCGTAGTATTTTCGCCCGGACATATTGTAGCAGAATTAACCGCAATTGCAGGCATTTGTGTTGCGCCAAATGAAAAGTTGTCGAGCGAGAAGTCATAGCCATTGGCACCGGCGGTGCCTTTTCCAAAAACCTGAATTTTGGCAGTTGTAACACCTGCAGGTGCAGTCCAGTTGTAACATACTTTATACCAGTGTGCATAGTTAGCGCCTGTTATTACATCCTGAAAAAATGGAGCTGCTCCGTTTATTTCCATAGATACCGTTGCTCCATTACTATACATATTGCCTCCATAATATTTATCCAGGTTCTCGATCCAGCATTCAAATACATATGTCTGGCCCGGTGTTACAGGCACAGTTTGCTGCCATGGTATGCAGGTATAATTGTTCGAGTTTACGTCAGTATTTAACGAATTTGTGCAATAGTTTGGATTACTGCTGCATTCAAAGCAGCTGCTCGATGGGCAATCAATACCCATGAACCATGTACCGCTTTCAGGCGCATTATTAAATGAAGAGCTTCCCATAGATGTACCTATTCTGTAAATGTCAGTATAGTCATCCTGCCCGGCAGGAGTACCACAGGTAGCAACGCCTCCAAAAATGCTTGCGTCATAACGCATGTTAGGTGAAGAAATACAGTAAGTGCTCTGAGCTGCCGTAGGAGCGGTTGCTCTAAATGCATCCGAACTATCCTGATAGCTGGTAGATGTAGCCCATGAAGGCGCTGTTTCAAAGTCGCCATTACAAAGCAGGTTGGGCCCGCAAAGGCCTGTTGTGCATGATGCAAGGAGCGCATTCGGTAGATTGTTTTTGCTAAACCCAAAATTCGTCTGACCCGCATTTCCATCGTTTAAATACCGGGTTACTTTTACGTAATATGTTTGTCCGCGTGTTAAATTCAGTATTTGTATATCGGGGAGTGAATCATAGTTATCAGTATTAGCATTTACTATAGATCTTACCGGCGTGAGGTTTCCGCATGTGCCGGTATAAAGTATTAAAGAATCAATATGTGCAAATGGGGTATCTACTGCCAAAAATGGCCTGTCAACCTGTATGTCCATTCTAACCGATGTAGCAACAAAAGTGAACCAGCGTGCGGTTGATTTAGGTTGAAATGAGTAGTCTGCCTGAACGCGTTCTTCAAGCTTGGTTGCATTTGTGCAACTGTTGCCTTGTGCTTCAATTTTAGTAGTAAATAAAACAATAAGCGATAAAATGAATAACGTAATTTTTGTGCCTTTCATGATGATTTTTAGATGAATTAGTGCTGTGCGAAATAACCACTGTGCTTTCAATTGAAACAGGAGCAATGAGTAGTTAACAGGTTATAATGAGTAGTTAACATGTTTGGGTGAGTGGTTAACACAAAATTTGGGCCGAAAATGGGCTGTGGTATTTGATGGAATGCCTTAATCGATCAGTTGTAATGTGTTGGTTTTCAATAAATTTTGCGAATATAGGCTTTTGTCGAATTTATGTCAACACTTATTTTGATGCCGAAACTACGTGGGTAAACAGCACGAATAAATCAAGTTGGTAGGATCTCTCACTTCGTTCGGGATAACAAACGTGATTGTATAACTAAAAGATGGGAAAGGGGTGCGGGCGAAGCCCGCACCCCTTTCCTCTCCCAAAATAATGACGACACTGTCATCTCGAACCGCCTTAGCGGTGAGAGATCCTGCAAAACAGGCCGTAATAATGTTTTTACGCTGCGTTTATAGCACTTTTTTATTGGAACCGGGAGGGTGTCAGTAGGTTCTCTTTTAGGACCTTATCCACTTTAGGATAGAACAAACGACTTCATAAACCCTTCACCTTTAAGACGTAACTTTGAAGCTACCATATAACTAACCTGAATTAATCAAAAAATCCACTATGAAAATAAATTTATGTTTATTATCGATTTTGCTACTTGCAATAACTATCACTAATTTCTCTTGTAATGTTGCTAGTGCAAATGGTATTAACACGAAAATGGCTGTGACTGATACAGCAATAATAAACTTATCAAGGCAAGCTTCTGTTAAGATTCTTGTATATGACACGAATAACAAATTAATGGAAGAAGGAACAGGTTTTTTCTTAAATGATAATATGACTATTGTTACATGTTTTCATGTGATTGGCTCATATAAAGTAACTAAAACAGCTACTGGGGTGAATGTGTCATGGGTTTCTTCTAAAAGTATAAAATGTGTAACTTATAATAATGATACTATAGGATTAACTTGGGTACTGACTCGTAAAAACGAAAATGATGTTAATTTTCTTGAACATGATTTTGCAGTTTTAAAACTAGATAAAAAAAGTATTCATCCAATAAGATGGTTGAATTTAAGTAAGGACAGTAAAATATATGCTGGGGAAGAAATTTATTTTTCAGGATATCCGCTTAATTTACCATTGTTGAGTAATAATGGTACGGTATCGGGAATAGGCGAGGATAATATCTTTTTGCAAGCACCTTCAAACAATGGGAATTCTGGTGGAGCTTTGCTTGATTCTAAAGGAAATGTCATTGGGATTATCGATTTTAAAGCTTTGCAGCTTTCGATGGATTTTGAGAAATACATGTATGCTATTGAGCATGCAGATGGTGAGGTTGGTTTCTATCAGGGTGGGCTTGAACTATCAGGAAATCAATTTAATTATAAGCTTATAAGAACATTGAACGACAATCTTAATACTGGTATTGGGGGTGCCAAAAATGTAACTTATTTTAAAGAGTACTTACGTTAATTTTATTCCTTTACCCACTTTACTATCGAATTGTATCCATTACAGGTATACTTTATTATATATAACCCACTCGGCCAATTTTGAGTATTCAGTTTTAATAAACTTGAAATTGTATTTTGTTCCAATATCAATTTTCCATCGGTAGTATAAATTTCAATAATGCCTTTTGTGTTTTCAGGCAATACGATGTTCAGTTCGCTATTACCCGGGTTAGGGTAGGCTCTAATACTTTGGTTTATGTTACCCATGGTTGGCATACCCGTTAGCGAACCATTAATAAACCTGCCGACCGATATGGCATAAACCGCTGAGCCTAATGTATCGGTATGTATGGGGTTGTAATTGGCTTGCAGGGTATCGAACACAAAACCAAGTGGGGCATCGTCGGTGGTATCGGTGTACACTAATAATGTGCCATGGCCAATGCCACTTGTAAGTGTGCGGCTATCCTGAAAATGGGCCTGCAAGCCCGAACAATCGAAAACGGGTACACTATATATATGATGTTTCTTTAATAATGCCTTGGCTGATGCTAAAGACTTAGCAGGGAAGAATGCCGCGAGTGTAGTATTGGTTAATAATTGGGGCGATTTTTCCATAACCATTATATGCCCGTTCGATGATTGTGATGCCGAATAACCGAATGCCAATACGTCACCAGTTTGTGATAAAGCAAAGCCACCCTGCCGGACACCATTATAGGTATTGATGCTGGTGCGTAATACATGGTTATATGCGTTTACTGAATCGGCCTCTACATTACCACATATATATTGCCAACCGCTTGTAACTTTAGTTGGCAGGGTAGGGAAGGCGGCGGCAAACTCATAGGCTGTGGCTACGTACCCCTTTGCTGCAAATGGTGAAGTGTTTACACCACGTACGGTATTCATAATATTGGTATAGGCATTACCAGTCGCAGTAGTATCACCGGTGGCAGAAAGTAAGCGGGTTAAATACCCTACACAGTCTGACTGGCAATAGAACGAAGTATCAGAAGCCTTGAAAAATATGTTAGGTATTTGTGTCGGCCATATTTTGCTGAATATGTTAATACCGTATGTGCTATACAGGCTGCTGGCTATGTAATAACCCGTAGTAGGGTTAAGGTAATAATTATGCACATGGTATTTTAAGCTGTAATAGGTTATGGTGCTATCTTTTACTGTTGCGTTAGGATAACTTATGTAATGCTCATCTATTAAATAAGGCATGGCAATATCTTCTGCTGCCGAAATAACAGAAGGATATATTTTGGGGTTATAACCGTGTAAAAGGGTATCGGTCTGTGCATGCCCCATTGAACAAGCGAGCAATAGAAACCAAAATAAAAACTGTTTTCTCATTTGTTAAAGCTGAATACCTATATGCAAATTAACAATTTTTCACATATTCACTCACTCCCTTTATTTATGCAATATACGTGACTATAATAGTCTTGAGAATGGCTGTGGGCATGCAAAATGAACTTATTTGCATAGTGCCCATTCGGTAAATTATAGTAACTATGCAGGTATAAATAAACAATCATGAAAAAACATTTACTCATTGGCTCACTGCTTTTAGCTTTTGGTTCATTAACTACTAATGTTTCGGCTCAGGGCTTTATGGGTCCGAACCCGGCTAAAAACTGGCAAAACAAAAGCATTGAAAAAGATAGCGTTTATGGCACCGGATCAGATGCCGCGCTTGACCTGCTTAAGGGCCGCAAATCGACCCCCGTTATAGTATGTGTTGAAGATGGTGGTGTTTATTTTAAACATCCTGCCCTTAACCCTGTTGTATGGACAAATACTAAGGAAGTTGCAGGTAACAAAATAGATGATGATAAGAATGGCTATGTAGATGATATACATGGTTGGGATTTTATAGGTGGCAAGGATAGCGACGTAAACAAAGAAGCTTTAGAAGTAACCCGTATGTATCGCGATCTGGGTAAGAAGTTCAATGACATGGAAGCAAGCAAGGTTGCCCCGGCAGATACTGCTCAATACAGAGTTTACCTGAAAGTAAAAAAAGCCTATGATAAGAAATTAAAAAGCTCAATGGCGCAATACAATAACCTAAAGGGCATATTCGATACTATTGAACTGGTTAAGAAAGCTATGGGTGTTACCGATTTCAATCGCGCACTTATGGATTCACTCTATCATCCTACCGACAGCGCTTTTATACGTGCTAAAGCAAGATTACAACGTAATTTTAAGCGTTTTTCATATTTTATACCTAACGCTTCAGCCGATAGTATTAAGAAACTAATGGGCCCTGGCTTAACTCAGTTAAGCGCTATAGTTAATTACCAACTTAACCTGAAATGGGATCCTCGTTACTTAGTAGGCGATAACTACGAAGATGCAAGTCAGCGTTATTATGGTAATAACGATGTGGCTGGCCCAGCTGCTGAACATGGTACACACGTTAGCGGTATTATTGGCGCGGTGCGCACTGGTAAGCCTGATGCACAGGAAGGTATTGCCGATAATGTTCAAATAATGGTTGTTCGTACGGTACCTGATGGTGATGAGCGTGATAAGGATGTTGCCAATGGTATACGTTATGCAGTAGATAATGGCGCACGTGTAATTAATATGAGCTTTGGTAAAGGATTTACCTACAACAAAAAAGCGGTTGACGAAGCTGTAAAGTATGCTGAAGCGCATGATGTGTTATTAGTGCACGCGGCAGGTAACGATCATAGCAATAACGACTCAGTAGATAATTTCCCGACCCGTATTTACGAAGGTGGTAAGGGCGAAGCCAGCAACTGGATTGAAGTTGGCGCATCTGATGTTAAAGGCAGGCCGGGCTCATTCAGTAACTATGGTAAACACAGTGTGGACTTGTTTGCACCGGGTGTTAAAATATACAGCACCATACCCGATAGCGATTATGCATACCTTAATGGCACCAGTATGGCATCGCCATGTGTGGCAGGTGTAGCAGCTATTATACGTGAATATTTCCCGAAGCTGAATGCTAAGGAAGTTAAAGAACTGTTAATGGAATCGGTTACCAAGCCTACATTCCAGGTTGCAATGCCGGGCTACGATAAAATGGTTACCTATAGCGACCTTTGCGTAAGTGGTGGTATTGTTGATGCATACGCTGCTGTTCAGCTGGCCATTAAAAAGTATGGCGACAACAATAAGGTAAGGAAAGTTGAAGGCAAGTTCTAAAGCTATTTGCAGGTTCTTTTTATGAAAAAAGGTTTTTTAGCGCTATACATTTGCTGTGGCTTATTTACCGCAAAGCTTTCTGCGCAAAAGGTTAATGAGGATTCTATTTGGGTAATGAACAATTACTACAAGATGGAGCGCAGTATACCCATGCGCGATGGGGTGAAGCTGTTCACATCAATGTACATACCTAAAGATACCCTGCACAAGCACCCTATATTGATGATGCGCACACCTTATTCGTGTGAGCCTTATGGCGAAAAGAAGTTCAAGCGCTTTTGGCACATACCTTATATGCAATATTTAAAGGAAGGGTATATTATGGTAACCCAGGATGTGCGTGGCAAATACATGAGCGAAGGAACCTTTGTAGATGTTCGCCCTTTTATAAAAGAGAAGAAGACCAATAAAGACATTGACGAAGCCAGCGATACCTACGATGCTATTGATTGGTTGATTAAGAACGTACCGGGTAATAACGGCAATGTGGGCATCTTCGGTATTTCATATCCCGGCTTTTATTCTACCATGGCAGCATTGTGTGGCCACCCTGCATTAAAGGCAGTAAGTCCACAAGCACCGGTTACCGATTGGTTTATGGGCGATGATACACACCATAAAGGCGTGTTGTTTATTATGGACGAGTTTGACTTTGATATTTCGTTTGGCGCTCCTCGTCGTGGTCTTACCGATCATGATACCGATATTACTGAAGTGCCCGGAGATGATAACTACGAACTCTATTTAAAACTGGGTACCTATAGTGAGATAAGCAAAAAGTATCACGGCGATTCAATAGGCTTTTGGAAAGAATTAGTAAACCACCCCGATTATGATGATTGGTGGAAAGCACGTGACCCGCGTAGAGTATTAGAAAATGTAAAACCTGCCATTATGGTTACAGGTGGTTTGTTCGATGCGGAGGATCTGTATGGAACTTTTGGAACGTATCAGGCAATAAAGAAACTATCACCTGCTACTAATTGCAAATTGGTGGAGGGCCCTTGGTTCCATGGTGGATGGGCCAGGTCGGGTGGAGACAGGTTGGGTAATGTTTGGTTTGGTTCACGAACATCAGACTATTACATGAAAAATATTGAATTGCCTTTCTTTAATTACTATCTGAAAGGCGAAGGCGATGCTACCAAGCAAGCCGATGCAACCATTTTTATGACAGGAGAAGATAACTGGCACACATTTGCACAGTGGCCACCGCAAGGTGTTATACCAACCAATTTGTATTTTCATGCTAACGGAAAGCTTTCGTTTGATAAACCGACTACCGATGAAAGCGTTGATAGTTATATAAGCGACCCGATGAAGCCTGTACCTTATACACAGGAGGTGCATCGCGACAGGACAAGAGAATATATGGCCGATGACCAGCGCTTTGCATCACGCAGAACAGATGTGTTGACCTATGAGACCGATACATTACAACAAAAAATAACACTTACAGGCCCTATTATCGCAGATCTACTTACCTCTATAACTACTACCGATGCCGATTTTGTGGTAAAGCTTATTGATGTGTACCCCGATAATTTTAAATACCCCGATTCGGCTAAGGTATACTACCCTATGGGTGGTTACCAAATGCTGGTAAGAGCCGAAATTATGCGTGGCCGTTACCGCAACAGTTTCGAAAAGCCTGAGCCATTTACACCGGGCAAAATAAGCGAGGTTAAATACGATTTGCCCGATGTGGCACATACTTTTTTAGCGGGCCATCGCATTATGATACAGATACAAAGCACCTGGTTCCCATTAGCGGA
>Ga0206861_1103_pt1 | contig 12297 bp, 10 predicted proteins | sample Alteio_BWOrgCont_45_FD_152617 | JGI IMG/M metagenome (GOLD analysis project Ga0206861, IMG submission 152617) | Enriched cells from forest soil in Barre Woods Harvard Forest LTER site, Petersham, Massachusetts, United States -... | ecosystem: Environmental > Terrestrial > Soil > Temperate forest >... | reverse complement strand
ATTGCTCACGCAAGTCGCGGGGCGCGCCGGGCGTGGCCAGACTCCCGGCAAAGTTGTGCTGCAGACTTATTTCCAGGACCACTACGCGGTGCAGTTCGCTGCCTGTCACAATTTCATCGGCTTCTACGAGAAAGAATTGCAGTTCCGAAGCTGGATGCACTATCCTCCCTACTCCGCGCTGGCCAACGTTCTGGTCCGCAGCGACAAACTCGACGATGCCCTGCAATGGTCAGGAACCCTAGGCAAGTGGTTCGATTCAACCCGCCACGAGGGCGTGCGCGTACTTGGCCCCGCAGCCGCTCCCATCATGCGGCTGAAGCGCGACTATCGGTACCACTTCGTGCTGAAGTCTCCCAGCCGTGAAAAGCTCAACACCACACTCCGCGCCATGCTCGCCTTCGCCGCACAAGAAAAGATTCCGCGTACGCAGGTGGTCGTCGATGTCGATGCAGTCTGGCTAATGTGATGTTGCTCGTAGATAATCCTGGTGCATGCTGCCGAAGCCGCAATTCTTCCCTGCGCTATCCGCATGGCGCTAATGTCGATGCCAGTGCAACATCCAAGCACGAAAATGAGTCGCAAAGTCCCGCAGCACTTCCCACAGATCGTGGATCGTTTCCCGCAGCGGATGGTGTCCGAGCGGCGCCAGACTGAGCGTACACACCAGCATGAACAGCGCAAACAGCGCCAGCCACGCCCGCGCTCCCGTGACCCGCGGGAACTCCGCCACGACTGGGCGGCGTAGACTGCTCACCTGCAGCAGAATCGCCCACACCACCCATCCCGTCCACAGATAGTAGGCCATCGGCAGAAGAATCAGAATCGCCAGCCGCGATACGAACCAGTGAGCGCGCGGCGAAATAGAGTACAAAATGTGCCCGCCGTCGAGTTGTCCGCCCGGCAGCAGGTTCAGCGCCGTGGCGAACATTCCCACCCAGGCGGCAATCGCAACCGGATGGAGCAGAATGCGATTCATCGGAAGGCTCGCTACTGCACTTCCTGAGTTCACCATCGCCAGCCACCCGTGAACCCATCGAAAAATCAGGGGGTATCCAATTTGCAGGTCCATTTCTCCGGGATGGAAGGTCGGCATCATAGGTTTCGACCACCCCAGTGAAATCACGAGCAACAGCAGCGCCACCACGAACCCAGCGATCGGCCCGGCGATCCCAATGTCGAACAAAGCCTTACGCGATCGAATTGGAGACCGGATCAGGATCACGGCTCCCATCGTACCGATCAGTGTCGGCATCGGAATGAAGAAAGGCAACGTTGCATAGATGCCATAACGCCGACAATAGAAGTAGTGCCCCATTTCATGTGCCAGAAAAAAGAACATCACGGCTGCCGCAAACGGCAGGCCGCGCAGAATTAGCTTCGCATCCGAGAAAATCCATCCCACCGGAAAAAGAGGAGCCGAGTCATCACTCAATGACAACGCCGGCAAATTGTGTGCGAAGTTGTACTGCATCCGCGCGCCAGTCAGCAGAGTCGTGAAGCAGGTTGCCAGCAACAGCAACACATGCAGCCAATACCGCGCTCGCGGAGGCGGCCCCTCGGGCTCAGGCAGCGCATGATAGTACTCGAGCGTGGAAGTGGAAATGGGGGAACTAGGTTCGGACATGCAATTCTTCGGGCAACTCTTGGTTCGTGCCCAAGGTCGCGCACTTCTCTGATGCTACTACGACTGGGACTAGATGCGGGCGTGCGAGGATGCGTGGCCTGTCAAGATTCGCGCGGGTGGTCAGAAGGGTCAGAGCTTCAGCTAGTCGATCGACTGCAACTCTTTCCCCGGCTTGAAGCGCACGGCTCTTCCTGGCGGAATGGACACTTCGGCGCCGGTGCGCGGGTTGCGGCCGATTCCTGTCTTGCGCGGACGCACGTTGAACACGCCGAATCCGCGCAGTTCAATACGACTGCCGCTGGCCAGCGCCTTCTTCATGCTCTCAAATACAGTTTCCACGGCCAGCTCGGCCTTGGTCTTGGTGATGCCGGTCTTGGCCACCACTTCGTTGATAATGTCGAGCTTAATCACAAGCGGCTCCCTGGTTCAGGTTCAAAAGGCTGCAGGGTCAAGATCGTCCCTCAAGTGATTGATGCTATGGGAGATAAGTAAGATTGTCAACGGGAGCATCTACCCCGTAAACTGGCGCCCATCCAGCCGAAGAATTGAGTGAAGCATTGAGCATTGAGAGATCGGGCGATTGTGTGATTTGTCGTGACCCTCACAACCGTGCCTTTCTAATCTCCCACGAAGAAGATCGGATCACGTAGAAGACCGGGCCTTCAGGCCCGCGTTAAGCGGTTGGAAATCCCTTGGGCTTCATCCCCGAAGCTCGTCTTAGCCAACCCGCAAATACGTTGAATACTGTTCGTCACTTATTGCGGTAAACGGCAGCATCTTCATCGCGCCATCCGCCGTCTCAACTTGCCAACTCTGCGTCCCATTTTTTCTCGCTGCTAGCAACTGCGCGCGCGTCACCGCTGGCTGCGCGTCCGTGACGGCAAACAGCACGACCGGCCCCACCAGCAGCGCCGCGGTTTCCGGATGCTCCCCGTCAATCGCCTCCAGCCGCGCCGTCAGCGGAAGTTCCAGCTCGATCCGATCGCCGTCCTTCCATTTCCGCTGCACGCGCACAAAGCTTCCAACAGAAGCCGGTTCTCGTTTCCCATTCACTGAAACCGACGATCCCTCCGCCCACGCCGGAATGCGCAGATTCACTGTAAACTCCACTCGCTTTGAAGTCTTTACTTCAAACTCTACGTGCGCATCACACGGATATTCGCTCGTCTGCGTCAGCTCAACTTGCGCTCCACCCTGCACCCACTTCAGCGTCGAAGGAATATAAAGATTCACATACACTCCGCGCGCATCGCGGAAGTATGTGTTGATTCGGTAATCGGCCGCGACCTGCGGCAACGTTCCCGAGCAGCATGCCCACCGCTGTTCGTGGTAAACCTTTCGCCCTTTGAAGTTGTAATCCGAATAGTAATAGGTCCGTCCATCGGCTTCGAGCGGCAGCGATCCCAGCACTGTGTTGTACATCACGCGTTCCATGCTGTCGCCATAACGCGAGTCGCGGGTCACACGCAGCAAGTAGCGCGTCAGCTTGAAGTGGGCATACGAGCCGCAAGGAGTTTCAAAACTGGCGTGGCTGCCAGTCAGACTCTTATCGATTTCGAGGCTGCCGGGCGCGCGCAGCGTTTCATCCGCTCCCCAACCCCCGGTGGCGAAACTCTGCGCTGCCACAAAGTCAAAACCGTTCTTCGCCGCCCGCAGATGCTTCTCACTGCCCACAGTTAAGTAGGCCTGCATCGCCGAGCTCAGCGAATTCACGTGACTGTAAGCATGCCGTCCTTCCAGATTGCTGCGCCCTTCCGCCAGCGGATCATAATAAGTGTCGTCAAGATACCGCACCGCAAGTTCGCGATACTGCTCGCCCGCCCCACGCTGATAGGCCAGAAAAAGATTCTCGGAAATCGTGTACGACTCGTCCCAGGTATAAGAATCATCCGGGTGGTTCGGGCGCCATCGTTGTCCATGCTCTACCGCCTTCGGAGGCAGATGCGGCAACCCCGCCTTCGTGGTCTCATCCATGATGGCGAATGCGTTCGGATCGCCCACGTACTGGTGCGAGTCGATCAGCCCGCAAACCAGTTTGTCGTAGGTGTAAGCCGGGAAGCGCGTGTTCTCATAAAAATCGCCGCCAATCGTCTTGGCGTACAAACGATTCAGCCGCAGTACTTTCTCGCGCGTTTCCGATGATCGATTGATCGCGTAAGAGCGCGACAGCGCCGAAACCCACTGCCCAAAGGTGCATCCCGGGGCGAAACCGATTTCAAAAAGATGATCCTTATTGTCGGCGTCGTATTGATACCACCCGCCCAAGTCCGCGCCCGGTGCAGGTTGCCCCACCATCTGCCGAAACGGTTTGAGCATGCTGTCTTCGCTCAGACTCATCAGCAGATCATGCGTCTGCTGCAGCTGCCCCTCGTGCAGGGCGCTGTGCAGCGTGACATCGCCGTAACCGAATTCCTCGAGCTGGCCTGCTCGGATTGAACCTGATTGAAGGGGACTAGACAAGAGTGGGGAATGCAGCGCGAGGGCCGAATTCCGCAGACCAGGAATTACACCCGCTGCCGCCAGCATGATCGACTGCAGGAATTTTCTGCGGGAGACTGCGTGCGAGGAGGACATACTTACTACCTTACTCTCGAGTCTGACTCGTTGTCAGCCGGCGAGAGCCTTAATTGGGGGGCGCCCATTTCTCGCGCGTTCCTTAGGCGACAAAGCCTGCCGAAGCCGAGGGGCGGGGATCTTACCGCTGGTTCTCCCCTTCTTTGAACATGTACTTGATAGCCGGCTTGTAGATCATCAGATTCGCATCGCCGTTCTCACGGTTTACCTTGATGCAATTCCGGTCGTACCATTCGATGATGCCGCGCACTTCCTCGCCATCGCGCAGCACAATCACCATCGGCGTCCGCGACTGCATCTGCTTCTGGTAATAAAAATTTTCGGCATTCGTTTGCTCCGGCGGCGTCGGCTTCTTGCCCATGCCTCCGCCCATTGAACGATCGTTACGATCGTTACGGTCGCCGCGATCCCCACGGTCTCCTCGATCCATGCGTTCTCCGCGCTCGTGCCGCTCCGGCCGCTCGCGTCGTTCCTGCGGCATCGCAGCTGCGTTATGGCTATTGTAATTCTCCGCGCGCGGCAGCGTCGGCCGAATCAGCTTGCGGTTGGCAAAATTATCCTTCTCGGAGATTTCGGCCGGCACGGGATCCATGGTTTCCTTCATCGTGGCGCTACCTCGGTGACACTATCTTGAATTACACGAACTTGGGATACACGCATTCGCGCAAACCACCGCACCCAGGAGCCCTTGGAAGTATTCAACGAAGGCGTGAAATTTTCACTTAACCTAACACAGGAAGCCCGCTCTGACAATCCTTCCTTCGTGCGATAGCTCCGCAGTGTGCCAAATGTTGCACGCCCCACAATATCGATTCAGCTTGCCTATGTGCGGACGCTAGTTCGTATTCGACAGGTCTGCCCCGCGGCGTTCCTTTCCACTCCAGGTGACAACCGTCACCAGGCTAGCCACAAGGAGCACCGTCCACGCCAGCACAGGCGGAAAGCTGCCGCCATAGCGCCCTTCCACCAGCTTCGCCTGCAGCACGGAATTCTTGGAAGAAAGAAAATTTCCCAGCTGATAGGCAAACCCTGGAAACGTTCCGCGCACCGCCGGGGGCGATAATTCGTTCAAGTGCGCCGGAATCACGCCCCACGCCCCCTGCACCATAAACTGCATCAGGAATCCGCCCAGCGCCAGCATCGGTATGCTGCGCGAATATGCCCACAACGGAATCACTGGAATCGCTAGCAGGGCCGCAATCACAATCGCTCGCCGCCGCCCAATCTTCTCTGACCACGTCCCAAATAATATCCCGCCCGCCAGCGCCCCTAGGTTCGCCACCACGGCGACAAACATTACTGCCTGGGGTCCCAGCAAGTGTCCCTTGGTCAAGAACGTGGGATACAGATCCTGCGTCCCGTGGCTGAACGAATTGAACGCGAACATCAGTACCGTCATCAACGCAAACGGAGCAAGAAATGTGAGTGCATTCTTGCCCAGCCAGCCCACCTCTTCCTTTGCACCTTGCTTCGCAACCCGTCCCTGCAGCCACGCCGGCGATTCATCCACATGCGCCCGAATGTAGATGACCAGAAATGCCGGCAGCGCGCCAATCACGAACATCCCGCGCCATCCCACGAACTGAAATGCCGTCCCATAAACCAGCGCCGCCATCAAGAAGCCCACAGCATACCCTTCCTGCAGCAAGCCGGAAAAGAATCCGCGTTTCTCCGGTGGCAGGGTCTCAAACGCCAAAGCCGCGCCCACGCCCCATTCCCCGCCCATGGCGATTCCGAACAATGCGCGCGTGACAATAAACACTTTCAGCGACGGAGCGAACGCCGATGCCAGTTCGAACACCGAATACGCGATGATGTCGACCATCAGCGTGATCCTGCGTCCGAACCGGTCCGCCATTATTCCAAACAAAAACGCTCCCACCGGACGAAACGCCAGCGTGATAAAAACCGCCTCGGTCACGGCGGAAACCTTGGCCTGAAATTGCGTAGCCAGCGCGCTGATGCAGAAAGTCAAAATGAAAAAATCAAACGCATCCAGCGACCACCCCAGAAAGCAGGCAATAAACGTATTCCGCTGTACCGCAGTCAGCTTGCGAAAATTTTGAATGAGTTCCATGTTTTCAAACAGGTCTGTGAACACGACTGGAGTGCGTTTTGAGAGGACGCGGCTTCCAGCCGCGACGTAGCGCTACAGGGAGCGGCCGCCTTTAGCCGCCGAGTTCGCCTTCCAGCGTGTTCCCGCGAATGCTAGCATATGAGGTTCCGTCAGCAATCGCCAATTCTCCCCATGCCCGACCTCGAACTCCCGCAACGCCAGGCGCCCGACGCGCTCATGCTCACTGGCTTCTGGTATCGCGCCCTCCCGGCCGACCGCGTTCACCGCAACCAGTTATACAAGGCCACGTTGCTTGAAATTCCTCTCGTTCTCGGCCGCGATCGCGTCGGCCATCCTTTCGCCCTGCGCGACGCCTGTCCACATCGCGGCATGCCGCTCCATTGCGGACACTTCGACGGCGAAAATCTCGAATGCGGATATCACGGCTGGCAGTTCGATGTCCACGATGGCCAGTGCCAGTTGATCCCCTCCCTCACTGCCGATCAGAATCTTAAAGTCGAGCGCATCTACGCCGGCAGTTATCCCTGCGAAGAGCAAGACAGTTTCATCTGGGTCTTCATCCCCGATCCTGGGTCGCCCGGCGCTGGTTTCGCCGCGCCCGCCGAAGCTCCGGAGGCCGCCCCGCAAATCGAAAAATTTTCTGATAAATACAAGTCCGCCTACCTGCAAGCAGAAATGCCCGTCAGCATCGACCATGGCATCATCGGCCTCATGGACCCAGCGCACGGGCCCTTCGTTCACCAGGCCTGGTGGTGGCGTAGTCAGCACAGCATTCACGAGAAAAAAAAGAATTTCGAGCCCATCCCCAACGGCTTTCGCATGAGCGCGCACACTCCCAGCTCAAACTCCGCGCCCTACAAGCTTCTCCGCCTCTACGCCGACGCCGATTCCATCACTACCACCATCGATTTCGTTCTACCCAATCTGCGCACCGAAACCATTCGTGCCGGAAAATACTGGTTCTCCAGCCTGACCACGGTCACGCCTATCTCCCGCAACCATTGCCGCATCGATGTCGTCGCCGCGTGGAATCTCTTCCGCTGGGTGCCATTCGTTCCAGAGGTATTGAAAATTGTCTTCGCGAAATTCGTCGAGCAAGACCGCCGCACCATGGAACTGCAAGCCGAAGGCCTACAGCACAATCCGCACCTCATGCTCATCGACGACGCCGACCGCCCCGCAAAATGGTACTTTCAACTCAAGGCCGCGCACGTCGAAGCCAAACGCACAGGCTCCGAGATGAAGCATCCAATGTCAGGCCCCGTCACCTTGAAGTGGAGAAGTTAGGTCACTCGTGTGCGGCGGACACTCCTGTCCGCCAGCCGCGAAATCGGTTCTGGAAGCCGCGGAGCGCCGCTAGAATGCAGCCTGCAGCTTGCCCTGAGCCCGCCGAAGGGGCGCGAGCCATGGGTACCTGAATAGGGAATCAATCAGCCCTGAAGGGGCGAAAGAAAAATCAGCCTACCCCTGCGCGCCATCTCCCACAAGAAACTCCAGCGCCTCTTCCCGCGTTTTAAACGTCGGCAGCTCCCGTTGCGAGAAACTCTTGAAGTGTTCGTAAAAAACATTCGGCAGACTTTCCGTCCCGATCCAGGCTGATCGCTTCACATAAGGACGATCGAGCACCAGAACTTCCTTCGCCCTGGTCGACACGTCCTTATCGAAATGCGCTCCCGTGACATCGGTCAGAATCAGCAACGATCCCGGCGCATGTCGAGCCACATCGGCGCGCACCAAATCCAGCAGCACCAGCATCTCCTTGGAAGTACAGTGGCTGAAATCCGTTACGTAGATGGCGTGCCCCTTGTGTTTGATGAAGTGCAGGCGGTCGTCAAGTGGTCCGCCGGATTTCACGCTGGCATTCAATTTAAGATTTCCTCTACTACGCTATAAGCCCCATCCAGCGCAGCATCCAGCGCAGACGCGTCCTTACCTCCGGCCTCCGCCAGGTCCGGACGCCCGCCGCCTTTGCCGCCAACTTTCTGCGCCACCGGACCAATTACTTTCCCAGCCTGTACCCGTCCAGTCAAATCTTTTGTGACGCCCACAATGAGCGCGACATTACCATTCGAGGCTGACCCGAGCACGACTACTCCCGACCCGATCTTGTCGCGCAGTTGATCGACCAGCGTCCGCAGCTGCGCCCGCTCCAGATTGTCCACGCGATGCGCCAGCACCTTCACGCCCTTCACTTCCTTGACCTTGTCGGAAATGTTGGCCGTCGAAGACGAGGCTGATTTCATCCGTACCTGATCAAGCTCTCGCGTCAGCCGCTTGATCTCGGAGTCTTTCTTATCGAGTTCGCCCCTGAGCGCTTCAGCCGGAGATACCGTCTCGGCGTGGGCAGAAATCTCCCCGGCAGAGGGTGCCCCATTCTTGCGCGGTTTTTGTGCAAGAGTGGGGACCACAAACGCCGACACAACGCCTTCCAATTCGTAATCCTTGCGAAAGTGCGCGAGCGACCCCAACCCCGTAATCGCCTCCACTCTCCGCACCCCCGACGACACGCTGCCCTCCTTCAAAATCTTGATCAGCCCAATCTCTCCCGTAGCGGCAGTATGAGTCCCTCCGCAAAGCTCGGTCGAAAAATCGCCGATCTTAACTACGCGAACCTTGTCGCCATACTTTTCCCCAAACAGCGCCATCGCATGATACGTGTTGATGGCCTCGTCGATCGGCACGTCTGTGAGCGTCGCAACTTTCACATTGCGCAGCAATTCCTTGTTGATCAGATCTTCAATGTCCTGCAACTCTTCGTCTTGCACCGCCGTGAAATGCGAAAAATCAAACCGCAAATGGTCCGGCGCCACCAGCGACCCCGCCTGCTTCACATGCTTGCCGAGAACTTCGCGCAGCCCCGCATGCAGCAAATGGGTAGCCGTATGATTCCGCATGGTCGCCGCACGTCGGTCCATATCGACAACCGCATCTACGCGATCCCCCACACGAAGGGTGCCCCACCCTTCTTTCGCGCTCTGTGCGAAAGAGGGTGGGGTTTTTGAACTCGCACCTTTCATCACCACCTGATGCGCCCGCACCCCCTGAATCGGCGAATAGCACCCTGTCACGTCAGCGACGACGGTATTGTGATCATCAGAGTAAAACCATCCCCGATCCCCAACCTGCCCGCCCGACTCGGCGTAAAACGGCGTGTGATCAAGAATGACTTCGCCCGATTCGCCAGCCTTCAACTCCTGCACGCCATGCCCGTCGTGAATGATGGCCAATACTTCGCATCCGTCCGACCGGGTCTGCCGGTACCCTTCAAACAGCGATTTCGGCAGCTGCTGATAAGCCGGATTGGCCGTCTGCTTGGCCGCACCTTTCCACGAAGCCCGGGCCCTCGTCTTCTGCTCCTCCATCGCGTGATCGAAACCGGCGCGATCGAATGCAATGCCCTGATCGCGAGCTGCATCCTGCATGAAGTCGAGCGGCATCCCGAACGTGTCGTAGAGCTTGAACGCATCCTCGCCCGCGAGTTTCTCAGCGGAGCTCTTCAGCAAAGTCTCGAGTTTTTCCAGCCCCACGTCCATCGTGTGCGCGAATCGCGTCTCTTCTACCTGTACCGCTTTCGAAACGCGCTCAGTCGTCTCATTCAACTCTGGATACGCATCCCGCATCAGATCGCGCACGGCAAACACCATCTCGTAAAGAAACGGCTCCGTCTGCCCGAGCAGTCTCCCATGCGTGATCGCACGTCGAATAATCTTCCGCAGCACGTACCCGCGCCCGTCGTTCGCAGGCAGCACTCCATCGGAAATCAGAAACGTCGCCGCCCGCGAGTGATCGGCAATCACGCGCAAAGAAGCTGCCGATTTCGTATGCGCTTCCTTGTTCAACTCTTTCGTCAGCGAAGTGCCCGTCAGCTCCGCCGCCCGCTTGATCAGCGGCGTAAACAAGTCCGTGTCGTAATTCGAAATCACTCCCTGCAGCACCGCCGCAGTCCGCTCCAGCCCCATCCCCGTATCAATCGACGGCTTGGGCAGCGGATTCAGCCTCCCGCTGGCATCGCGGTCGAACTGCATGAACACCAGATTCCAGATCTCGACAAACCGCCCGCAGTCGCACGCAAACGCGCAATCCGCGTGGCCCTGATCGGAAGCCGCCACGCCCATGTCGTAATGAATCTCACTGCAAGGCCCGCACGGCCCGGTATCTCCCGCGCCCAACTCAAAGATGCGTTCCTTCGGCACACCCTGCGCCACCCACAAGTCATAAGCTTCGGCATCGCGCGGCACTCCGCCTTCACCGTTGAAAATGGTCACGTACAGCTTGTTCGGGTCAATCCCAAACCATTCCGGCGAAGTAATCAGCTCCCACGCGTAAGCAATCGCATCCTTCTTGAAATAATCGCCAAACGAAAAGTTCCCCAGCATCTCAAAAAACGTGTGATGCCGGTTGGTGAAGCCGACGTTCTCCAGATCGTTGTGCTTGCCGCCCGCCCGCACGCATTTCTGCGAGGTCGTCGCCCGCCGATAGTCGCGCTTTTCGAGCCCAAGAAAAACGTCCTTGAACTGGTTCATCCCCGCATTGGTAAACAGCAGCGTCGGATCATTCGCCGGGACGAGCGACGACGAATGCACCTCCCTGTGCCCCTTCTGCACAAAGAAGTCCAGAAATTTGCGGCGGATTTCAGAACCGGTCATCATGGGAAATGTAATTCTAAATGATGCGGCGGGAAACCAGCAGCGGCTCGGAAAGCGATGAAGACCACCGCGATCCCACCGCAGATTGCTGACCCCTGTCTTGCAACCTCTGCGATCTCCTCTGCGGTTTGATTTTGCGTCGACTACGTCGACTACTTCGGTGTGTCTGCGGGTTTCGCACCGGCAGGTTTCTCGTCTCCGCCCCTTATTTTGTGCCCGATGTTCTTCACCCCTTCTTTGATCGCGCTGCCCGTTCGTTTAGCGACGTCTTTGGTGTCTTTCGCGGCAGTCTTGGCCGCCTCCTTCGTATCTTTTGCCACCGTCTTCGAATCTTTAGCCGTATCCTTTGCTAACGTCTTGCTATCTTTTCCGGTCGTCTTCGCCGCGGCCTCGGTGTCCTTCGTCGCGCCCTTGGCGCCTTTCGCTGTATCTTTTGCCGCAACCCTCGAGTCCTTTGCCGTTTCCTTGCCTGCCGCTTTGGCGGCATGTCCCGTAGTCTTCGCCGCATCCTTCGTATCCTGTGTCGTGGTCTTGGCGGCGGTCTTCACATCAGAGCTGGTGGATTTGTCGGCGCTTCCCGAATCCTGACCGTACACCCCCGGCACGGCGCTTAGAACAGCGGTTACAAGAATCGCGGCCAATTTAGTTCTCATCGTGATCGTCCTCCTTTAATCCGCGCTTTCTCCTTCGAGCGCGGTGAGCATCTCGTCATCCACATCCCACTTCTTGAGAATCGTGAAGATGGTCTTCGTCCCGAACCCAGCCCGCGCCAGCTGACGGAAAATGCGCGCCGTCTGCTTCTGATCTTTCGGCTTCACCAGCCGCTTCTTGCGCAGAAATTCTCGTGCCTGCTTCTCGTCGCTCACACCTTCATACGCAGTTTCCACGGCCTTGTCGATCACCGATCCATGCACCCCGCGTGTCTTCAACTCAGTGATCACGCGCATCCGCCCCAGTTTCTGGTTGTCACGCCGCAGCGACGAATAATACGCGGCGTACTGCGAATCGTTCAAATATCCCTGGTCCTTCAGTCGCCGGATCACCAACTCCACCAGCGTCTGCCCATATTCTGAATCGGCTTCTTCGATCCGCGCCCGCATCAGCCGCTTCAATTCGGCGACCGTCCGCATGCGCCGCGACAGCGCACCGACGGCATATTCGTACAGCTCATCTTCGGAATAAGTCTTTCTTTTGGGACGCGCGAACGCCATAGCGTAACGATAGCGCAAATCAACGCGATGTACAGAAATACTCGCTCAAAGAAAAAAAGGGCGCGTTAGGAACGCGCCCACCCAAGGAGACAACCCACAGCAAAAACTTTGTACTACCGCCCTCCGAACCCCGCCGACTGCATCGACTGCCGCGAAATGTCGGCC
>Ga0206861_1113_pt1 | contig 12309 bp, 10 predicted proteins | sample Alteio_BWOrgCont_45_FD_152617 | JGI IMG/M metagenome (GOLD analysis project Ga0206861, IMG submission 152617) | Enriched cells from forest soil in Barre Woods Harvard Forest LTER site, Petersham, Massachusetts, United States -... | ecosystem: Environmental > Terrestrial > Soil > Temperate forest >... | reverse complement strand
CCCGTTTTCTTCCGGCCTTTCATGTTGATGAAGATGGAATGACTTTGCTTGATTTTGATAAATTAAGCGCATTCGAAAATGTGCTTCTGAATAATGAACTGGCGGGGGTTAAGCCCACAATAACAATATCATAAATTACTATCATGAACTATTGGCTCGTAAAATCAGAACCCTCGGTATATGCCTGGGAGAAGTTGGTTAAAGATAAAAAGACTGTTTGGGATGGTGTAAGAAACTATGCCGCGCGCTTACATTTAAGGGCCATGAAAAAGAACGACCAGGTATTTTTTTACCATAGCAACGAAGGATTATGCATAGTGGGTATAGCGAAGGTGGTGAAAGAGGGGTATCCTGACCCATCGGATAAAGAGTGGACCGTTGTAGATCTGGCACCTCTCGAAACGCTTAAAAAACCTGTAAGTCTCGCAGAAATGAAGGCCGAGAAGAAGCTGAAAGATATGCCATTAATAAGGATTGGCAGGCTATCGGTAATGCCTATTAAAAAGGAAGAATATGACCTTATAATGCATATGGCGCAGTAGTATTTGCATTTGCAGGGCTATTTGCTACTTTTGTTTCCCTTTTTTACCTGGAATAGATAAAGCTATATGAAGTTAAACCGAAATTCTTTCCTTTTATTTCTGGCTATTTGTTTTGCACTTACTGCAGCACATGCACAGAATACCGCAACCATACGTGGCTTTGTTTATTTAAAAAAGACCGGTGAGCCGGCGCTTTTCACCAACGTATTTTTGCAAGGCACTACCATTGGTGCTACTACCGACGTAAACGGATACTTTTCAATAACACACGTAGCTCCGGGAACTTACACGCTTATCGCCTCTTCGGTTGGATATGATACAGCGCACGAGAGCGTTACCCTTACCAAGGACCAGATACTTACCAAGAAACTTTATCTGGGCGAAGCAAGTGTAAATTTGGGTACGGTTAATATTAATGCATCACAAAAAGCACGTCAAACAGATGTTGGTGTTTCTGTAACTACTATTACACCGCAAATGATGAAGCAGATACCAAGCATTGGCGGCCAACCAGATATTGCTCAGTATTTGCAGGTATTGCCGGGCGTAGTTTCTACAGGCGATCAGGGCGGACAGCTTTATATTGAAGGTGGCCAACCAATTCAAAATAAAGTGATACTGGATGGTATGACCATTTTTAATCCGTTCCACTCTATTGGCTTATTCTCTGTTTTCGATGGCGATGTAATTAGCGACGCTACTGTTTATGCAGGCGGCTTTAATGCCGAGTATGGCGACCGTGTTTCTTCTATAATGGACATACGCACACGCGATGGAAATAAAAAGAGAATAAGTGGTAAGATCGACATTAGCCCATTTGGAGCACATGCGTTAGTGGAAGGTCCGCTTTTAAAGAATGTAGATGATGACCCTGAAAAAGCTAGTTCGTCATTTATTCTTTCCGTTAAGAATTCTTACTTAGGCGAAACCTCTAAAACCTTATACCCTTATGTAAATAATGGTCAGGGCCTGCCATTCAACTTTGCCGATTATTATGGCAAAATATCATTTAGTACTGCAAGCGGAAGCAAGTTAAATCTATTTGGTTTTAGCTATAACGATAACGTAAACTATCCGGGTATTGATACCATTGGATGGCATCAGTATGGTGTTGGTGCAAACTTCATTTTGATTCCGGGTAGTTCAAGTTCATTAATGGAAGGCAATATAGATTTTTCTAATTATTCTATAAGGCAATCGCAGGCGGATGAGTTGCCCGGGCAAAGCAGTATCAATACATTCGACCTTGGATTAAAGTTCACCTACTTTGGTGGAAATACTACGGTGTATTATGGTTTTGATATTTCGGGTACAGGCACCGCGTATAATTTTTACAACAGCGCCGAAAGGCTTATCAGTGATTCAGCAACATCAGATGAGTTGAATGGATATGTGAAGCTGAAAATAATAAGTAATAACAAGAAGCTTATAATTGAACCTGGCTTCAGGGCTCAATATTATGCTACATATGATGCATTTTCGCCAGAGCCTCGTCTTGATGCCAAGTACAATGTATCCGATAAATTCCGTCTGAAATTTGCCGCGGGTATTTACTCACAAGATATTATTAGTGTAGTTGATGAGCGCGATGTAGTGGATCTGTTCTATGGTATCAGTACTGCGCCGCCGTTAGCCGACTTACCATCTTCATTTACACAACAGAATGGCACTACTGTAAATGTTACCAGCCCGTTGCAACGATCGTACCACATAACAGGTGGTTTTGAATATGACCCCAGCAATCGTATACATATTAATGTGGAAGGTTATTTGAAGAACTTTTTACAAACCACTACACTTAACTACGATAAAATATACGACGATAACCCTGACAACTATCTGATACCTGATACACTGAAGAAAGACTTTTTGGTTCAGAGTGGCAAGGCGTATGGTGCTGATATTACTATCCGTTACGATTATAAAGAACTTTCACTGTATGGTGTTTATTCATTAGGTTATGTGCAGTATTGGGATGGTAGCTACGCATTCCCTCCTCCGTTCGATCGCAGGCATAACGTGAACTTAGTTGCATCTTATACTTTCGGTAAAGACTTGAGTTGGATGGCCGACGTACGTTTCAATTATGGCTCAGGTTTCCCATTCACCCCTACACAAGGCTATTATCCTAATGTGCCGTTTAGCAACATAGGTACTAATTATACAACTACAAATGGAAGCTTAGGTACTATTTATGGCCAGTTCGATGGTTCACGTTTGCCTGATTATGCCCGTATGGATGTTAGTATTGACAAATCATTCCAGTTGTCAGAGAATGTTGGTCTGCATATAAATGCCAGCGTTATAAACTTATTCGACAGGCAGAACATATTCTACTACGATCGTATTTCGGGCCAACAGGTAAACCAATTACCAATTTTGCCTACCCTTAGTGTGGCTATGACATTCTAAACGTGTTTCGTTTACTACTACTTATATTCCTTCTTCCGTTAAACATAATGGCTCAGGAGTTATATCCTAATGCTGAGCCTGCAAGCAATGTGCCAAAGCGTGTACTTCGCATTAAGCTGGCTAACGAAGTGTTTAAAGAGATAAATCAATTGCGTTTATGGCAAGGCTATTCATTTATCTATGGCATTAGCTCTAAGCTGCAGCTCGATCAAACTCTGAGTTTCTCTAACCACCACGATATAGTTTTGCCTTACAATTTCATTTACTATAGTACAACTACTAATCAATTACAGACTGATGGCTATATACGCGGACAAGCGCACCCATTTTGGTTTGAGAATTATAGCGTAACACTGAAGTACCGTTTTCTGAATCTGGATGCTGAGCACCGGCATTTCCGTATGGCGACCTATTTGCAGCTTGCAGGAGGTAACGAAGCGCACATAGATGCCGAGCCTGATTTGCTTGGTGATAATTCAGGCGCTGCACTGGGATTGATTGCCACATACCTTATAAATAAGTTTGCTGTATCTGCTAATGCAAGTTATATAGTACCCTATAAGTTTCAGCAAGTCGATTCGAATATTGTTATAAACTATGCCCATGCGGTTAACTATAGTTTGTCGTTCGGGTATTTGTTGTTGCCTCGTCATTACGATAACTACAATCAGGTGAACGTTAACCTGTATATGGAGTTTATGGGTGAGAGTTATGGTGCTGCATCTATCAGTAAACAAGGTAAGCCAGTATACTCCGCCGATATACTATCACTGGGTAAAGGAAACTATGTAGAAGCAAGGCCCGGCTTGCAATTTATTTTTGCTTCGAATACACGTTTAAGTTTTTCTCCAGCCTTTCCGCTTATCAATCAATCATACACTAAAACCTACCCGGTGTATTATGTGTATTTACAACACGATTTTCAGCTTTAGAAAGTAGCTTTATAAACACATTTGTATTTTGGTAACAGATCAATATTAAAGCCAAGCCCGAAATTAAAACTGATTTCATTTAAATTATACTGGCTTTGTTCGCTCGATTCCTGACCAGCTGTGTATCGGATATTAGCCTGTATGTGAAACCACTTTTCAGCATAGAAATTAAAGCCTATAACTAAAGACATTAAGGGTGCAGCAGCCCCCGGGTCAGCTTTACCATAAACGCTATCGGTTGTGCGTGCAAATGCAATACCGGGCTGAAAGCCTATCAATGGATCGAAACCCGAATGAGTAGGGAAGTGATAAAACGCTCCGAAATAAACTGAACTGTTTTGTTTTAACGGACTGTTAGGTGTAAGTGAGTTGACGAAGAAATACTCATCTCCCCGAATGGAAACATTCTTCTGCGCGTAATATTCAAGGTTGCCGGTAACATATACGTTCGATATATTGTGTGCAGGCATTTCGCCAACACTAATGGTGCCAACACCTGCCAAAATTCCTTTATGCACTTGTCCCCACGATAAATTCTTGCCCGTATCTTTCTGAGCGAATAAACCTGTGCAGCTTATAAAAAGCGATATGATTAAAAAAATCCTCTTCATTATAGTTTGCCCAACATGTAGTTTACACTAAAGGTAATAAGCAAGTGCCCATTTAGCGATGCGCCACCAGGGTTAGTAATGCTCAGGTATTGCTGGCCCTGTTCGGTTTGTTCAACCTGACTTATTACATTGGTGCCTAAATGAAGCATATACTGTGCCACGGCCGAAAAGTCGAGGTACTTGGTAATATTATACGTCATGCCAAAGCCGCCCTGTGCTGCTGCAGCGCTCCAGCGTTCCATACTGGTGTTAGTATAGTCAGAATATACTTTAGTATAATCGAAACATTGGCCTGCAACTATATAAGGAGTTACTGTACCCTTTACAAGCGGATCCTGATTCAGATAGAAAACTACCGACCAACCAATATGCGCATCGCGCCGAAAGCCCAAGCTTTGAATATTGGTGTTGATATAGTCAGAATACCAATCGGTGTTTAAATGCTTACTTACACGTATGCGGAACTGCCCACCTGCACCGAGGCCAACACTCTGTGCGTCGGTAAAAGTGCTTATGGTGCTGCGCATACCCAGGCTGAATTGCCCGGCTGTTGTATCTTTTTGCGAAAATGCAGAGATGCTTAGCAACAATAAGGTTGTTGCAAGGACACTTTTCAAGTTTTTCATGTAATGGTTCATGGGTTACTGAATAGCTTTACGGTTAAACTAAATGAGGGTTACACTACGTAACCCTCATTATTTTATTGTGTTATAGCTTATCCTACAGCTACCGATGATTTCTCTTTGCGTTTGCGCTCGTTCTCATCAAGCACTATCTTACGCATACGAATGCTCTTCGGTGTTACCTCTACGTACTCGTCTTCCTGTATATATTCCAACGCTTCTTCAAGCGAGAAAACAATTTTAGGAGCCAATGCAACAGCTGTATCGCTACCGCTTGCACGCATGTTGGTAAGCTGTTTTGCTTTGCCAATATTTATTACTAAATCATCAGGGCGAATGTGTTCGCCAATAACTTGTCCGCCATATATTTCTTCGCCCGGCGCAACAAAAAATTTGCCGCGGTCCTGTAATTTGTCAATCGAATAAGCTGTGCCCACACCTTTTTCCATAGAGATAAGTACGCCTGAATTTCGGCCAGGAATGTTACCCTTGTATGGTTGGTATTCTGCAAAACGGTGAGCAATAATTGCTTCACCAGCAGTTGCGGTAAGCATTTGGTTACGTAAACCAATCAACCCGCGCGATGGAATGTTAAACTCTAAGTGTTGGTAGTCGCCACGTGGCTCAATCATAACCAGGTCACCTTTGTGTTGTGTAACAATATCAATAGCCTTGCTCGACGAATCGATAGGCGTATCGATAGTTAATACTTCATAAGGCTCGTGCTTTACGCCATCAATTTCTTTTATAATAACCTTAGGCTGTCCCACTTGCAACTCATACCCTTCGCGGCGCATGGTTTCAATAAGGATAGATAAGTGCAATATACCACGGCCATACACCAATAGCGCGTCAGGCGAATTGGTTTCTTCTACACGAAGTGCAAGGTTCTTCTCAGTTTCCAGCATAAGCCTTTCGCGTAAGTGGCGAGAGGTAACGTATTTACCTTCCTTACCAAAGAACGGTGAGTTGTTAATGGTGAACAACATGTTCATGGTAGGCTCGTCAATGTTAATTGGCTTAAGCGCTTCAGGATTTTCAAAATCGGCAATGGTATCACCAATTTCAAATTTATCTAAACCAAACACGGCGCAAATATCACCGGTTTGCACGGTTTCTACTTTCTTGCGTGCAAGGCCTTCAAAGGTGTATAGTTCTTTAATACGGCTCTTGTCAATTTTACCATCGCGGCGAACCAGCGATATTGGCATATTCACATTCAGGTTACCGCGCAACATACGGCCTACTGCTATTTTACCGGTGTAGGTAGAATAATCGATAGAGGTAATTTGCATTTGCGGTGTGCCCGGATTTGACGGAGCTTCAGGGAAATAAGCAATAATAGCATCTAACAATGGGCTAATATCGGTAGTTGGTTTTGCCCAATCAGTCGACATCCATCCATTCTTCGATGAACCATATATGGTAGGGAAGCCTAATTGCTTTTCGGTAGCATCTAATTTGCAGAACAGATCAAATACTGCTTCCTGGGTTTCTTCAGGTGTACAGTTTGGCTTATCAACCTTGTTTACCACCACAATAGCGGTAAGGCCCATTTGCAATGCTTTTTGCAATACAAAACGGGTTTGAGGCATAGGGCCTTCAAAAGCATCAACCAATAGCAATACGCCATCGGCCATGTTCAGCACACGTTCTACTTCACCGCCAAAGTCACTGTGGCCCGGGGTGTCAATAATATTGATCTTGGTGCCTTTATAGTTAACCGAAACGTTCTTCGAGAAAATGGTAATACCACGCTCACGCTCCAGGTCGTTACTGTCCATTATAAGTTCGCCTACTTCTTCGTGCTCTTTAAAGAGTTGGCACTGTTTTAAAATTTTGTCAACTAAGGTAGTTTTACCGTGATCGACGTGGGCAATAATTGCAATGTTCCTGATTGATGCCATAGTAATATTGTATATTCTTTTAATTTAAGCGTGCAAAGGTACGACTAAATATGCTATGTTGGGTATTTGCGTGGTTAATTAGCTGTTATTTAGTGGTTAAGTAGCGTTAATGGGTGGTTATAAGCCCTGTTATTATTAGGGTTTTAGCGCTTCCCATCATTGCGAGAAACGAAGCAATCTTACCATCTTATTAAGTTTTCGGGCGTTCCCCTCGTTCCTCGGGTCGGGCTATTCGCTATTACTCCTCTCCGCCAGCTGGCGGATGCGGGGTAACCGCTACTATCCCTAACGCAAACTACGGTTACGTGCTATAATGTCCCCCGCTGGAGGGGGCAGGGGGAGGATGTTCCCAGCCTTTCGTTTACCATTCACCATTATTTTCATGTCGTTTTCTGTCGTTTCATGTCGTACTATAAATCTTATTTTATTCCTATCCATTGATTATCAATTGTTTATATAATTTTCCACCTGGGGAATTCGTGTCGTAAATGTCGCATGGCTTCATAATGTATTGATTTTCAGTAGTTATTTTGCGACAGCAAATTAGTGGCCGAATAGTGGGGTTTGGTTTATCCTTCATCGTTTATAGCTTATAGTTGCTCTTGAGCAAATTTACCCAATATGCTTCTTGGTTCCTGGTAGTGAACAATGGGAGTTTTAAACAGGTCGACTAGCGTTGCAGTCAGCAAAATAAATTCTTAATCTTCTTTTTCCATCTTATACTTGTACCGGCTGCTGATATGCAAAATAAGAAAACAGAAAATCGGTCGTTAATTTTTTTCATTTTAGGATAGTATCAGTTTAGGACTGACTAAAGTAATGAAATTCGGATAAAACTCCGACACAAATTCAAGCCGTCCTTTAAACCGTTCTTTTCCTTTGTGGTATGACATCGGAAAAGCAATTGGAAAAAGCCAAAAAAGAAATTACAGAAAGACTGTATAAGAAGTTTATGGTTAAGTACAATGGCAATAAATCGCGCTTTGCTAAAGATGCCCAGTGTGATGAAAAAACTATCCGTTTGGTATTCGATAACGGACAGGGCATGACTTTAAACCTGATGTTCAAATTGTGTTTCGCTTTAGAAATAAGCCCTTCTGAATTGTTAAAGGGCCTTCAACTAAAGAGCGAGTAGAAGTAACGTATTACCCTACGCTTAGTACAATATTTCAAATCTCCCGCACCCTGAAGGTACCTCTCTCTAAACTCTTTGAGTTTACTTTACCTGATTCAGTGGTTAAAAGGTAGTATTAAATATTTGTGATGTTTTAGTGCAATTAGGTATTTATACCTATAAACGGCATATAAAAACTCGATATTTTACCACCCTGAAATTCAACGTAAAAAATAAGCCCATGAAAAGAATTTGCAGTCTAATAATCTCTCTCGTCTTAATAGCATGTTGTGCGTATGCACAACCTGCGCCCAGTAATAAAGTACTTATAGTAAGTGGCGGCGGTGCACGTGGAGCCTGGGGAGTTGGAGTAGTGGAGCACTTAATACAAACAACGGGTGGCTACAATGCAGTATTTGGTACCAGCACAGGTAGCCTTACCGCACCGCTTACCTTGCTTACCAGAGATACCGCCCGCATGGCATATTTATATACTCACGTTACCAAAGACAGTATTTTTAATGTCGATCCGTTTAAAACAACAGAAACCTATACCAATGGCTTACCGACTGTTACCACAACCATGCGTGGAGGTAATGCTTTTTTCAGGTTGTTGTTTGGTAAAGAATCGTTGGGAGAAACCAAACCATTACTCAACCTCATACATCATAATTTTACACCGGTCCGGTATGATTCTATAAAAAACTATTACCACCTGCACCTTAATGTGGCCGTTACCAATATGGTTTCGGGGCATGTTGAAATAAAAAGCCTTGACGATTGCAGCTACACTGATATGTGCGATTGGATATGGGCATCGGCCAACGAACCTATATGGATGTCGTACCTGCATAAAGATGATTCCGTTTATTCGGATGGGGGAACAGCCGAAGTGATACCGGTAGTAGAAGGGTTGAACTATGCTTTTCAAAAAGGGATGGATACTGTTGATGTGATAATGAATGACTCGCCGCAGGGAGTAGCCGATAACTGGTCGAGCACAGGAAGTTGGCTGAACGGACTGGAGCGGATCGTTGAAATTATGCCAACCAGTATTGAGAATGATGATATATCGATCGGTATTTTAATGACCCAATTACATGACACGCAACGGAACCATGGCGGAGAACAGACCAGTAGTGATGGCCCTGCTAAGGGCCAAAAATACGATGGGCATAGTAACCATACAGTAGTGCTTCGTGTTTACACAATGCCCGATTCTATTGCCATACACTACCGCGATGAACTTGGCTTTTTTGCAGATGCCATGACTATTTTATTGAATGATGGCAGACACAAAACACCCGCACCCGAAGTTTATGCTATCGATTACAATTCCTTTTCTTCATCAGCTAACTATGTAAAGAAGCATTTAAAGTATAAGATGAAGGAGTATAAATAATAAAGAGTTTTAAATTGTAACATGCTCCGAAACGATGTTCTGATTCTTTTTCTTTACATTTGAGATAAGAAGATAGCTCAAAACCACTTATACAATTATCTATGGCGTTTGGACTTAAGCCAAAGTATTACGAAGAGTATTCGCTGAACAATCTTACAAAAGAGCAGTTTTTAGTACTGGCTGTAGAAGCAGCAAAAAAATTGGGATGGAAGTTGGGTGATATGAATGGACTAGGTTTTATGGCCTATACAGACTTTTCAAATGATTCCTGGAGCGAGAAAATTACTGTGTTCATTGAGCTATCGCTATCTACAGCTGTGATTAAAAGTGAATGTTCACGAATTCAATTGATTGATTATGGTGAGAATAGAGGGAATGTTCAGCACATCATATCGGCAATAAATGAATTGAGAATATCACTAAACTCAGAAGCGCTCACACAGAAATATGAAGAGCTGCAACCGGGATTTACAACAAAAGAACTTTTTAAAGAATCATCGATTTCAAGGAAATATAACTCCAATGGTGTTCTATCTATCCTTAAACCGGTAAAAGGTTATTATGTTACACCCATAATAATAAACCTAAACATTGCAGTTTTTCTGTTAATGGTAGTTAGCGGGGTTAATTTCTTTCTGCCAAGCACAGATAGCTTATTGGCCTGGGGCGCAAATTTCAGACCATTAACGTTGGCCGGCGAGTGGTGGAGATTAATTACCTGCTGTTTTTTGCATATTGGAATTATACATCTCCTGTTCAATATGTATGCATTAGCATATATAGGCGTGCTTCTTGAGCCGCATTTAGGAAAACTCAGATTCATTTCAGCGTATTTGCTCACAGGCATTATATCGAGTGTGGCCAGTTTATGGTGGCACGATTTGATAGTGAGTGCCGGAGCATCGGGTGCTATATTTGGTATGTATGGAGTTTTCCTGGCACTGCTCAGTACGAATGTTATAGATAAAGATCAACGTAAGCCACTACTGACAAGCATAATGATTTTTGTTGTTTATAATTTGGCTAATGGCATGAAAGGTGGCATTGATAATGCTGCGCACGTGGGTGGCTTGGTAAGCGGACTTATTATTGGTTTTGCCTTTGTACCAAGTATTAGAAAGCCGGAAGAGAAGAAACTTGAAGTGACGACTGTCTCACTATTGACAGTAGCAGTTATTGCAATCTCGTATTTTGTTTATACAAAAACTCCTAATGATATTGGAGTCTATGACAACAGAATGAATGAAGTTTCTAATCTGGAAAAACAAGCCTTAGGCTTCTACAGCTTACCTCAAACATCTCCTGGCGATACACTGCTGCATTATTTAAAGGACAAGGGGATAAAAAACTGGAACGAGGATATAAGATTAATGGATAGTCTTGATAAATTAAATCTTCCGGAAGCTGTACACAAACGTGACGATAAATTAATGAAGTACTTTAAGTTGCGTTTAAAGGCATTTGACTTGATGTATAAAGCCATTAAAGAAAACACTACTCAATACGAAGATTCTATAAACGTATACAACACACAGATAAAAACAGATGTGGACGATTTAAATAAAGAGTAAATAAGCTTTATAGTTTCTCCAGCACCCTTTCCATAGCCATACCTCGGGATCCCTTAAGCAAAATAGTTTTGCCGGTAATAGGGTGAGCGCTTAACCATTCTAAAAAGCTTTGCATGTTTTCAAAAACTTCTAAAGGAGATTTGGTTTGGCAGAATTCTGTACCAACTAAGTAAACACTATCCCACACTTTTTTGTCAGCAATCATATCGGCCAATGCCTGGTGTTCTTTGCGGCTGTCCTGGCCCAGTTCAAACATATCGCCCAATATCAAAACCTTGCCGGTGCCATCCATTTCGGCAAAGCCTTCAATGGCAGTCTTCATGCTGCTGGGGTTAGCGTTGTAAGCATCAACCCAAATGGTATTGTTGCCCTTCTTCATTATTTGCGATCGGTTGTTCGATGGCGTGTATTCTTCAATAGCTTCTTTAACCTGGCTCAATGTTAAGCCAAACTCAAAACCTATACTGGTTGCCGCAAGCATGTTGTAAAAATTATAACGCCCTGCCAGTTTGCTTTGTACCTCTACTTCAATACCATCCACCAAAAACGCGGCTTTGGCCAAAAAACTTTCTTTGTCAATAATGCCTTCGCAATCTGCATCGGGGTGGGTGCCGTAGGTTGTACGTGTAATGCCCTCCGATAGACGCATCAGCAGCTCATCGTCCGCATTCACAAACAATTTGCCTTTGTGCGCTTTTATAAAATGGTAAAGTTCGCTCTTGGCTTTTATAACGCCTTCGGGTCCGCCAAAACCCTCCAAATGTGCTTTGCCAATATTGGTAATAATACCATAACCGGGTTCAGCGATCAGGCATAGCTCTGCAATTTCGCCCTGGTGGTTAGCACCCATTTCGATAATGGCAATCTCATGTTCCTTGCGCAGAGCTAGTAATGTAAGCGGTACACCAATATGGTTATTCAGGTTGCCTTGTGTAAACAGTGTCTTAAATTTTTTGCTGAGTACTGCTGCAGTAAGTTCTTTGGTAGTTGTTTTTCCGTTGCTACCGGTAATGCCTATAACCGGAATTTTAAATTGCTTACGGTGGTGGTTAGCCAGTTGTTGCATGGTTTGCAAAACATCTTTCACTAAAATGCAATTCTCGCTGTAATGCGCTTCTTCATCAATAACCGCATAGGCTGCTCCTTTGCTTAGTGCTTCTTTAGCAAATTGGTTGGCGTTAAAATTGCCGCCCTT